>ODAJ014778717.1_pt1 | contig 20243 bp, 26 predicted proteins | sample 1539241 | NCBI WGS metagenome assembly ODAJ01 (sample SAMN02144231, study PRJEB22623) | gut metagenome | biome: sheep rumen | host: Ovis aries | place: New Zealand | reverse complement strand
GTGCGACGATTTGATTTTGTATCTTTGCAGTCAAAATGGATGACTGCATATGAACAAGCCAAAATACGTTTTCTCCCAATTGGTCGCTTTCGTAGCCATCGTGCATCATGACATGAGATTGAAAAGAAGTACTTATGAGGTACTGCAAATCCTCAGCATGTCACTCACAGACACAACACATCTCAGAGATCTCTTCGACAAAACTATATTCAAAAATGACAAAGAACGAAGCGGTTCAGGTGAACCTAATTTATTTAATTTTTAAACTCGTCCATTTTTTAGTGGACACTAGTGATATCCTATATTACTTTTCTTACGGTATTTGTGAAAGTAGTTTTAGATGTCCCTCGATGGTTATGAATAGCATGGTCATAATATGTCAGCACTCTATTATAACTATCTTTACTTAAATATGCTACTAATTTATTTGTCTTCATTGTGAACTTCATCGTAAATTTTTGATATAGCAGCAACGAGCCTTTCTTCTGCTTCGTCGAGCGGAATCCATTTTGAAGGGTCAAACTCTTCATACTTGTATGTCCTTTCCACACTATTGATGACATCATCAAAGCATTCATCAACTGTCATCCACTCACTTCGAGGTGGAGCATCTGGTATTTTTATACCACGATATTTTTCCTGTAGTTCCTTCTGCTCTTCGACGGTGGTATATATGCTATAACGACTCTTCTTCATACATCTCGTTAATCATCTTTATCCCTATTCTTCGAAACTCTTCCAAAGGCATCACCCCTTTTGGACATAAATACCGAACCTGTTCTTCCGGTGTCCATGACTGCATTTCTTTCGTCCGCTCTTCTTCAGTTAAAGAGTTAAGATATTCTTCACTGAGATTATGTCTTTGCGTTTTACTCATCTTTGTCCCAACCATAACGTTTACCCAAAAAAGTCTTTTCAATTGGTGTAGCACCAATAGATTTTGCATACTCATCAGCAGTCATTCCATGGATATACTTAACGGCGATTCCATCAACATAGATGATATCGATGTTTTTTCCTTCTTTAATCTGTTTCTTCAGAGCCTCATTACAAGCTTCCACGGTCAAATTTATATTTCTTTTCATTATTCATCTCTTTATATCACAAAAAAAGTTTCTTCAATAGGAATAGCATCATTTTGTTTTGCCCACTCTTCTGTTGACATGTTTACGGCAACATAGGTCAACCCATTTATCACCTTAGTTCTCTCATCAGAGTTACCGCCATCTCGCAAATCGGTTCTTGACGCATAATAATCATCAAGACCTTCTAACAATTTTACTTTTTCTAATTCAGTCATCTTTATTCTCATTATCACAAGCATGTATTCGATCATACTCCCGAGTAATACTTTCTATTACCATTCTTCGGGCTTCTTCTAACGGAATCCACTTAGATCTGTCGTAGTAATCTTCTTGCGAATCTTCTATAAGGTGGATTATCCTTACAGATTTCCCCAATTGCTGTGCATATTTAATTGTTCGCATCGTGCCACTCTTCACACGGCATTCTGCAACATAGACTTCATCTGCCAATGCTGCCTGAAGCCTACACCGTGTTGTCAACCTATATGGTGTTGCTGGTAGACCAAGTTCATATTCTGTTAGGACCAGTCCTCCTTTTTTGATGATTTCATTCATCAACTTTTTGTTCTCTATGGGGTGACAACAATCTAACCCAGAGCCAACTATAGCAATAGTCAATCCGCCAGCATCAAGTGCTCCCTTATGTGCAGCGGTATCACAGCCCAAAGCTAAGCCGGAGACTATAACACAACCTTGCATAGCCTGAAGCTTAGCATATTGATATGCATTCTCATATCCTTCTTCTGATACATCCCTTGAACCTATTACTGCTATCTTCCGACCCTGCTGGAGTAATTTTACATTACCTAGTGCATAAAGAACAGCAGGAGCATCGTCTCCTAATTCCTCAAAGCATTTGGGATACTTCTTACTACCTTGAAATAAAGTTTCCATACTCTCACGAATGTACTTCTGCTTAAGTTCACAGAGTTTATTCTTCATCCACAAATCAACAATATCCATTACCTTATCGGGACTTAATCGGCTAGATTTTGTTACATCCCCATCAAAGTGTTTATGAGGAATTCCCTTATATAATTCGTCCGAAGCGGGGTGTTCCTTATTCATTATCACAAATATTTACGTCATGTCCTAATAGTCTTATATTAATCTCCCTAGTAGCTTTCATGAACTTATCTATTGCATATTTCACAGCCTCTGCTTCTGTCATATAACCTAAATCCGAAATCTCACCAACAAACTTTTTATGAGGAATGTCTCTGTATAAGTCATCTTTTATCTTTATCCCCCTTTTTGCCATCGCATTTCAACTTTTTGTAAAATTCTTCAACTTCTTTATGGAGAATTGCTCGCAATTCCTCAACCGTAACCCAGTCGCCTCGTGGATCAAGTCGGGGCAATTCGACTCCAGCATACTTTCGTCTAAGTTCTTCTTGCTCTTCCCAATCTTGAACTGGCAACGCTCCTATTACTTTTTTCTTCATAATCCATTTAATTTGATAAACGTTTACTTACACATTCGAATAAATCGACTTCGTGAAGCTTTCACTGCAAAGGTAACATCTTATATAGATTAATTTGAATATTATAAATAGTAAGGTATAAACTATAAGGAATTTGGTAGGAACTGATGACTTGATACCAAAAGCGCCCATATTCATAACTATAATTACTTTTTGTAACCGTTTGTCCAATCCAACTATTATCTTTGCATCAAAAAAAACGATTATGAAGATACAATATGCATCAGACCTCCATTTGGAGTTCGCAGAAAACTGGAGATTTCTAAGAGCGAATCCTCTACAAGTCACTGGCGACATCTTAGTGCTCGCTGGTGACATTGGGTATCTTGGCGACCAAAACTATCAGGTGCATCCTTTCTGGGATTGGACTTCAGAGAACTATCAGCAAGTTCTGGTAGTTCCAGGCAATCATGAGTTCTACAAGTTCTATGACTTATCAAAAATGAAAGATGGAACTGTAAGTGAGATTCGCAAAAACGTCCACTGGTATTATAATGAAGTGGTGAACATTGGTGATGTAGACTTCATTCTCTCAACTTTATGGTCACATGTTGACGATGAGAATGCACCATTCTGTGAGCGTTGTGTTACTGACTTCCGTCGAATCATGTATGGCGAAGAAGTCCTTACGCATAAAGAGTTCAACCGAGAGCATGAGAAGTGTCTTAACTTTATCAAAGATGCAGTTGCTAACAGTAAGGCTCGCGTGAAGATTGTAGTGACCCATCACGTTCCATCGTACCAGCTCTGTGCTCCAGAATTCGAAGGTAGCAGTCTTAATGGAGCATTCACCGTTGAACTTGAGGACTTTATCAAAGACAGCTCTATAGATTACTGGATATATGGACACTCACATCGGAATATCAACAAGACTATCGGCAAGACTCAATGTCTGAGCAACCAGTTAGGTTATGTCTTTGCAAATGAGCATCATACTTTTGACGCAGAAGCAATTATAACTACATATATGACGAAAGAAGAAGCTCTTGCTTATGTTACCGACCTCTTCAATCGAGAAGCTGATACAATCGATAGCAAGTATAAACAACAACAAGAAAAGATATGGAAATAATCAAAAAGGGTGATTACCTCGTAATCAGGACAAATGAGCCAATAATAGGCTTCATAGAGAGATTCGGATATGGCCTAGAAGTTGATGATGTCGAGCCGGAAGATTTTGTAGCACGAGTTCTGGAAGTCATAGACAAAGAGAACTATCTTGTATATATTGCCAGCGTTGGCTATCGCTGTGTAATAGGTTCATCTGAGATAGTAGGACTAGCATCTGAAGACCAACTGACAGAAGATGACAAGCGTGAATATAAGCCGCTCTTTTCTTTCTTGAATGAGCCGAAATACGAATATACAAACGAAGGAGAAGTCCCAGGAAATGGCATTGCTGAGAAGTGTGATTACCTAGCACGGAAAGCGATGGAAAAGCTTTTCCCTGAAAGCAAAATCGTTAGTAGTTCCTTCGATGAATCTGATTTCATAAAGGCAGACTTACTATCAAAAGTAGATTCGCTTATGAAAGAAGAGTTTTACGAAGATAAAGAATTCTTTGAGTCTCTCAAGAAGAAGCGAGATTACTTCGCAGAAATGCTCCAGCACCTTCGATTCAAGGAATATTATACAATAACTATTGGTGTTCAAGATGAAGAGAACGGGAACGCTATAACTTATCGAATGGTTGTTGTTGATACAAACTACGAACAAATCATAATAACTACAGACATAGATGAGCGAACAAAGTTCTTCCATAGCCTTGGCCCAGACTACGATTCTGCGTACAACTTCTATCGTGATTTCATTATGGAAGCCATGACAAAAGAAACTGTTATAGAAATGGATATTTAAGCGTCAAACATGTTAGCCCCATATAAGAGAAGTACATTAAACAAAGCGGACTTGCGAGAAAAGCTCGCTAATCCTGTTAAGGAGAAATGGTACAACAATATAGTGCTGAGCATCCCACATGCCAGTGTAGGGAGACTCGGCGATGCTCTATGGAATGATAAGATTGCTCTAATCAAGGAAGTGAGGAAGTGGACTGATTGGTTTACTGATGTTATCTTTATTCCTGAAAACAAGCCAGGAGTAAAGTATATTACAGCAGACTATTCCCATTTCGTTGTTGACGTAGAACGTTTAGAAGACGACCCCTTGGACACTATCGGGCAGGGCATTGTTTACACACATTTTAATGGCATTAACCGAACCATTGATAAAAATGAGCGACATAGTTTGATGGCTTACTACTATGCCTATATTGAAGAACTAAAGGGAATGCTCGATGAACATTCGCTGCTTATCGACTGTCATTCATTTCCTTCAGATCTCAGCAATGCAGACATCTGCATTGGATACAATGATGATTGGAGCAGACCGTCAGACTTCGTTATTGATCTCGTTAAAATGGCATTCGAAAATCACAACTACCATGTAGAGATTAACACTCCGTATAGCAATGCCCTCGCTCCAAAGACTGGCTTCTCCTATAATTCCATCATGATAGAACTAAATAAGAGTATCTATTTGAATGAGCAAGAACTTGAGCTGCTCGAATCTGCGAATAAAGTAAAAGCGACACTTGACGAAATCTATATGTTGCTATTAAATTACTGGGAAGAATTATAGTTTATGGATGTCCAAGTGTTATAATGATCAGCTGTCTAGGCTGTGGTTGTGAATTGAATGTCTGAAAAAGCGTTAAATCAACTTTTATATGAGATTTTTACATTATCTTTGCACGCAGATGCTAGTAAATAATCAGTAATGTAAAAAAAGACTCAAAAAAAGGAATTTAAGTTATGAGAAAAAAATTAGAAAAAAAACTCAGGTGGGATGAGCGAAAGGTCTATCCGGTTTCCTCTAGAGTGGACACATTCATTCGTAAACTAGAACGTGAGAAAATTTCTATTATAAAGAAATACCCTGAAGTAAAGCCGCAGGGTATCAGGGTAACATCTGATAAAGGCTTCGTAGTTCTCGGATTTGAACGCTATATGACCTTATCCGAGACACGTGAATGGGAAAAAAAAAGGAAAGATATCCAAAGAGACATAGAGAATCATTTATCATCGGAGAATTCAGCCAGTCTTTGAACCATTTCTCTATTTTTCTTCTTCGTTTTCGTTCTCGTCAACAGTATCTGGCAGAAGGGTTGAGTTATACTCTTCTACCATCTTCTTAAAGAGTTCAGCGTCTTCAGGATTATCCTCAAACCGTTTCACTAAAATACGCTTGACGGTCTGATTCTTGACTTTCTTGTGAAACACCCTAAACCAAGATATGAAATCCTTTATCTCATACTCATCCGTAAAATCGTAAACCTGAAATATCTTACTATTAGGATTCTTTACTTTTTTGCGGAATTTATCAATGATCTTTTTGTATTCCTTCGTATTATCCCTAGCAACTTTCAGTTCCTCTTGGAATTTCATGTTCCGTTTGGCAATCTCATTCTTATGCTTCTTTTGCCGTTCTTCCAGTTCAATCTGATGTCTCTTGTTCAGGTCCTTAATTTGGTTCTCATGCTTCTTGACTCTATCTTCGTCCACAGGCCAAGCACTTTTTTCAATTTTCGGCTGCATGAAACGGTTATAGAAATGGATGTATGATTCTAGAAAGTCAGCAGCTTCTTCATCAACAGTTATAGAGAGGATGGCATTCTTCATGGCATACCAACTCCATCTGAATCTCTCCTCTCAGATTCTCGTCAGCTATGCGTTCTATATATTGATCTATTGCAGCCATTACTTAATTTCTTAGTCGTTTATCAAATCTCTTTTTTCACAATGTAGTATCTCTGCTATCCGATCCAGTGTCGGTAGCGAAGGCTGGGTCACGTTGCTTCACCACTTTGAAACAGTTGTATTCGACACTCCCAGCTGTTCGGCAAGCCACAAACCTGTCCGTTTTTTCTCGACAAGCACCAGTTTTAGACGATTCAAATCTTTACCCTCCATGTTCAATACTTTTAATTCTGACGCTAAAGTTCGGCATTTTTCGTGAAAAAACAATGGATTTAGATAAACATTTAAAGTTTTTTTTGAGAAAAGGCGAAGAAACTATTAGTTCAAAAAACAAAAGATAAAAATACGCTAAAAATACGCTGAACCATGAATGTAGATTATCTGTTTTATCTTTGCAATCGAAATCAAGTCCATCAGCAAGACAAGAAAGAAAAAATATAAGTCACAACGGAGATGCAAGAGGATGTGGCAGTTCGAGTTCAGCACTCAATCTCTGACTGGATTCAATAATTTAAAAAGTTTCAGTATGAAGACAATTAAATTGCCGTTCGCGAACGCTAAAATCGCATTCATCAATGGAAACAGAAGCGTAAATGGAAAAAGGCTTCTAGAGAGCATTAAAGAGTATGGTATATTACGTCCTATCGACATTATACCATATGGAGAAATTAAGAACCAAAACATTACACTAACAGACGTCCACACTGGCAATGTCATCGAAAACCCGTCAGACGATTATTTTGTCGTATTAGATGGCCAACATCGTCTTTCTTGTGTATTACAACTCTTTAACGAGCATCGTGAGTCACAAGTTGGGAATTGTGACGAGGGAGGTTGTTCCGACGATTCTATCAACGCTAACTTGTACAATGCATGTGACCTCAAAGGATTACACCCTCTCACCTATATCAGCATTGCTAATAGTACTCCCAAATGCTGGAGCGCGAATGACTTTATTGACAGCGCATATGTACGTAATGGAAATGACGTGATTATTAAGACCGTTTACACTCTCAAAAGTTTGGGCTTTTCCAATTCTAACATCAGTAGAGTGCTGTTCTTCGATCACAAAGCCATGAAACCTTCTGCCCTCTCAGACTATGTTGATGGCAACAATGACCTTGGTTCTGATATGCAACGCGAAAGAGGACTTGAAGTACTTCGCCTTCTGGTTGATAAGGGTTTCAGCATGAACTTCCTGAAGAAAAGATACATGATGGAAGCCATTATCAAGAGTTGCACAAGTGGACACCTTGATGTTTTTCTCACTGAGATTTCATACATAAGCAAAGATGTTATTACCACTATCGAGAAGGTTATGACACCTATTAACTATGACAATGGTGATATTAAGAAAAAGATTGATGCCTGTTACAAACAAGCAACGCAAGGGCAAGAAATACGCCCCTTTGTAATAGATTCTTCAGAGGATAGATTTAAAGAGAATCTGACTTTCTTTCAGGCAATGGTCTCTGAAATAACGAACAAAAAGAACAAGTCTAAGTCACACACAAAGACAAGCGCTATGAATCTCAATGTTAAATTAAAAGATATTCAATAGATCATCTCAAAGTTATGACTAGACTGAGAACATCTCAACTAGTCATAACTTTAAATAGACAAACTTGCATCTATGCATAACAATTCCGGATTTATTGAGTAATACAAATATTGTGTAACAACCTGATCTCTCCTTCTACATATAGGAGATGCAGAACAAAGAAAACAAAAATGGATAATATTATTTATAACAATGACCGTACTATCGTAATATCCTGCTCTAGTGACACAGAAGGGGCAGTAGTTATTGCGAGTGGAGTAAAGGGTATTCGGCAAAATGCTTTCGAAAATTGCAGTAAGATAACTGAAGTAATTATCCCTAAGGGAGTAGAAAGAATCGGCAGCAACGCTTTCAAGGGTTGCACAATGCTGTCAAAAGTCATACTTCCTGAAGGATTAAGTTTTTTAGGTAAATCAGCTTTTTCAGAATGCTTTAATCTGAAGTCCATCATCATACCATCTTCATTGAAGGAAATAAAAGAAAAGACCTTTTACCACAATGTAAACCTACAACAGATTACCATTCCAGAAGGAGTAAAAGCAATCGGACACAACAGCTTCAACTGGTGCCGTCAACTAAAAGAAGTGATTCTCCCTAGCAGTCTATTCTCGTTAGGGAATGCATTTGTCGATTGTGAAGCATTGTCTCAAGTAACTATTAAGTCTGAAGAAATCTTTCATAGACTTGACACAAACAAGATATTTAATGGATGTGATAATCTAAAGAAAATACACAAGATTATTGATACATACATAGATGTCTACATCTATAAGGATTATGAAAAATGTTCAAAAAACTTATCCGATCCTTCTGTAATAAAGCCCCATGCATTCACATCTAAGAAACCTCTTCCTGAATATGCCTTACTAAATCTAAGAATACCCGAAAATGTATCAGAAATAAAACATCATGCATTCTATAAATGTTTGCAACTTGGAAGTGTAGAAATACCTGGAACTGTATCTGAAATTCCGGAATATGCTTTTGCTGGTTGCACTAAGCTCAAGAAAGTTATTATACACGAAGGTGTTAAAACAATAAGTGATTACGCCTTTGATGGATGCTCCAATCTTGAGCAAATTATAATGCCGACTTCTCTTAAAAACATTTCTGAGAAGGCCTTCAGTGAATGCTACAAGTTGACGATTAACAGTTAGCCACACGAGTATCATATGCTAAGTTCATAAGAAGCGCTATAGTCCGCTTCTTATGGACTAACATCACTTCAGTATATTATTAAGCCTAACCATTCTTCTATAAGTTTGTTAGTTTGGACAAGTACCATATCATCCAACAACTTGCCATATACATCCATATAGACGCAATGTTTCCCCCATGCTGAGTCTTTCTCAAGTTTACTTATTCTATCGAGATAAACAGGATACAAAGCTCTTATCTCGCTTTCAAGCTGATGAAGTCGCTGATAGTCGGAATATGCTTTCAGCAGAAGCTCTCGAGCATCTCGAATTAATTCGCAACTTAATGCCGATAAATCAGCATATGGCTCTGTCATGATCAACCAAGTACTACTACACTTCTGCTTTTTTAGCACACCTTTAAGTAGCTTACCATCTGGTGCAGTTGCTTCTATCTCTTTAGACAATTCTTGCTCTTCCTCGATTGCCTTTAGGATTCCCCAAGAGATGACTTCCAAAGTCGTCTTGTCAAACTCCTTGTTGCAGATCATCTGATTACATACGCTAAGAAGTTCTTCATTCTCCATTGCAGTTATGTCGTATTCATCATACTCCTCAGGGATATATTCATTGCTGATGTGTGGCATCAGGTGGACGAAAGGTCCTTTGCGTGCCATCTCCGAAAGTGGCAGGTCTAACCAAGCAAGTCTTTCCTGCCAGGGTTCTGCTGCGCAATAAACGACAGTCCTGCTACCAAGACTTATACCGCACATGCTGATGTAAGCCTTAGTGAGTAATGTCAGGGCTTTCATCACGTCGCATTGCTCCCCTCGTTTTGCGTATTCATTAATATCCTTCTTCATTTTTTACTTCCATTCTTAGAGTACAAAAAGATAAGGCTAAACCGCAAGTGACAAACACTCTGTAAGTGTCTATGTATTGACTATCATCATAATCTCCAGAGAACCATACCAATAGATATGCTATTAAAAATAGCAAGGTGAGTACTGACAAACACGTTATAAGTAGAAACCTCTTCATTTCTTTGCTTTAAATGGAGGGCGATAAAGCATAACAGTTAGCCAAAGGTAATACACATTACGACTTGCACTTGTACACTGTGCGCATTGCAACTTGCTCTGTGCCTGTGGTCTTTTTATAATCCATTCATTAAAGCAAGTTTGATATAGCTCACTCTGTTTGCTTACCGCCCTCCGATGGTTGTTTACTCTACCAAATCATTAGTAAAGTTAAGCTCCTGTATCTTCATGTCTAACATACGATACTGCTGTGAGAACTTATCTAGTTTTTGACGCAGGGGCTTAACTTCTATTGAAGTTACATAGCGTATTTCATTTCTGTATCGACTTCCAGAATTAGTTGCTTCGTTGAAAGTGTTGCGGAGAATGTCTATCCGCTTCTTGAGTATATCGCGCTCTGCTAACAACTTTGTCATGCTACGGCCATCGTCCGTAACGATGCTCATGTTGGTTACATTGATGTTGTAGATAAGAAGTTCTAGCTGGCTCAAACAGCGGTCAAACTCATCCATCAACTCCTGAGGCTCCTCAGCAGGTTTGTCGCCCTCTTGTACGCGAACTACATTTTCCAGCCGATCCTTAATCTTTGTAATTCTTGTTTCCAAGTCTTTTCTCAGACTTAATGCTTCTGCTAACTTCATAATTCTGACATTTTTTTGTTTGATAGTACAAAGGTAATAATCAAATTCTGTTATTGCCAAGAACTTTTGTTTGTTTGGTACAGAACTCCCCTTATATGGTAGGAACTAAAGTTCATCTGTCTCTCGGATATCTGTAGTTAGGGTCTTGAGCGGCAAATTGCTGGTATCGCACATGAACCTCTCCTGTGTTACAAACTTGCTATTAAATAGGCGTTTATACCTTAATTATTTTTAAAATATTTAGGCCCATTTTACTTTTATTTGGTTGTTTGCCTAATTTTTCCTAATTTTGCTATTGCAAAAATGTGTTTTGACACATCTATGCACAACCTGTCACCTTATGACTTTCTCTGCGGAGATGGTGTCGGTGGGAGGATCTTACTAAAAAAGCGTTTTGTTACGCTTGTGTGTTTCATCTTCGGAACTTAGGACACTCTGATTGTGTATACATCTGTATACTATTGAACACCAGGCAATGATAAGATGCCAACAGTATGCGTGTCATACCACACTCTTGTATATACAAGGGTGAAGTATGCTATATACTGCGTGGAGTCTTTGGAGTTGCTCGTTGTTTCAAATAGTATAGAGCAAGTCCTAAGGCTCAGAAGGTGTGAAGCATGAGTAATAACAATTGGCTTCACGCTTTTTTATGCTCTAAAGTCAGTACTTCAGTTCTTTCAGAAGAGTAGTTTTTAAGTTAAATGCCAGATGGGAGCCTATGGCGAGTAACTAAAAACAAAGAATAATATGATTATTACAGAACCGGATGGAACAAAAATAAGCAGTAAAAACGACAACTTTAGTGGTGAACCCCAATGGAAATGTCCTAAGTGTGGATGCATATATTATAGTATGTCTGATTTGAATTCATATTGGGATGATTCAAATAGGGGATTTTTTTGTAATGAATGTGGAACCGACTTAGAACCCCTAATAATAAAGTAAGTCCATAGGCATATTATTGCATCTTGAATAAGTTAAAAATAACAATTGGTACACTATAACGGCAATTTCCTACCAAAGTTGAGAATCGATTATGTCAACTCAAAGGATCTTTTTAACTTTGCAATCAGAGAAAGCTGAAACGCTTGAAAGGGAGTAGGTAGTAAAGAAAAAAGGAAGTAAAAATGAGTATTCTGATTGGTGGTTTAATAGGTGGTGCAATTGCAGTCGCAGTAGTGAGTTTTATCGTTGATTTTATCGACAAGTGTTTATAACAGTAGTACAAAAAAAGTAAAAGCATGGAAGTCAGAAACATCAAGTATTCGTATTACGAAAAAAGTACGGGACGAGGCCAGTTTGAAGCTACTCATAACGGTGGTATAGTTGGAGTGTATGGAGCATACCCGACGGTAGAAGCTATGCTTCAAAGTACTCACCCAGATTATTATAACATCAGAGTAATTAGCTACGATGTAGTAAGGAATTAGTTATAATTGTACGTCTTTTACTTGATAAAATATGGATATAGACTCTTTCTTTGAAATAGCAGAAAAAGCCCTAGCTGGAGATGTTTCTTCCCAATTTGAATTAGGGAAATGTTTCGATATGGGTATTATCGTTAACCAGAACTTTGATCAAGCAGTCTATTGGTATACAAAAGCAGCTGAACAAGGTGATGTTAAAGCCCAAATCAAGTTGGGGGTTTGCTACGATTTTGGAAATGGAGTAGAACAAGATTACAAAACAGCAGTCTATTGGTTTCGTAAGGCAGCAGAACAAGAAGATACACTTGCATTAGTTTGGATAGGCTTTTTCTATTATGAAGGTATAGGAGTTGAGAAGGATTATGAAAAGGCCATTTATTGGTATACGAAATCGGCGGAATTGGGGAATGCCGAAGCAACATTAAGATTAGGTGGTTACTACGATAAAATAGTCCAGGACCATGAGAAAGCGGTTGAACTATATAGAAAAGCAGCAGAACTGGGAAATGCTATTTCACAAAACAACCTAGGCGTCTGTTATGAAAATGGATGGGGAGTGGAAAAAGATTACGAGAAAGCAATCTATTGGTACATAAAATCAGCAGAGCATGGTTTTGCCGCAGCCCAAGATAACTTAGGGCGATGTTATAAGAACGGTTATGGCTTAAATCAAAATTACGAAGAGGCTGTCTATTGGCTTACAAAAGCAGCGGAACAGGGAGAAGACTTAGCAATTAAAAGATTATCAGAATTAAAGAAGAAAGGCATATTGAGCGATGAGTGATTTACAAGAAATATTGACACAGTATAAACTATCCAAAACAGGAGATAAGGATGCTATACGATGTTTTCTGTCCAATATGGGTGATGGAAAGTTTTTAAAGTCTGATCTTCCATTTGAGTTAAATAGCTTTCTTGAACTTGCAGAGCAATCTGAAGAGAGTGCTTATAAGACATTATATACGCTTAAAGAAGTTGATCCTGAGAACGAACCTCTCTATTTTGAACCTGATTATATAAAAGAAGAAAAGAAGTTAGCAGAAGAAGCCCAGATTCTGGCAGAAGCGAAAGCATGGAAAGAAAACTTGCTGGCAAAGAAAGCTGCTGAAGAGAAGGCTAGGTTGAAAGCAGAGGAAGAAGCAAGGCAGAAAGCAGAGGAAGAAGCAAGGCAGAAAGCAGAGGAAGAAGCAAGGCAGAAAGCAGAGGAAGAAGCGAAGAAAGAAAAACGACGCCGAATAGTAGAAGAAATTGCGAAGAAAGCGCAACTTGCAAAGATTGAAGCAGAAGAAAAAGAAAGGGAAAAAGAAGAACAGCGTCGTATAGAACGAGAAAAAGAACATAAGTTTATTGAATATTTAAAAGAGCATGAGGAGGAAACCATAGCTGATATAATATGTAATATGGTGTATGTTGAGAGTGGCGATATCATTGTTGGAACTCCAAACGACATAAACAATCTCCCACATTCGGAACGAGTGGAATCTTTTTGGATCCTCAAAAACAGTCTATTCAATCTTGGCAAACATAAATGGCCAACTAATTTCTTAAGTTTAGATGAACAATATTTTACGTGTCGTTCATATCCAATAAGAGAATTTATACACATTTATGAAAAAGCCATCAAACGTTTATCTGTGATTGCAGGATGTGAATTTTGTTGGCCATCGCAAAATCAGTTTCAGATGGCAAAACAAAAAAATGCCATTTCTTGGACTAAGCATGAAGATGCCTATAGTATGAAGAGATTATGTTGCACTTCGGAGAATTTTTCTGCCATTTATAAAAAATATCGAGACAAAAAACTTAAAAGGAGAAAAGAGTTATGGCTATCCCTAATTGAAAAGTATCTCAACGCAACAGAACTTTTCGAATACGAAGAAGGAATACTCTTCATGAAGAAAAAATTGAGAGTTAGATATACTAAAGAACCTCTAACATGGCGCGTATGGAACGCTATCATGGAAAAAGATTTTTTAGATGTTTGGGAGTCAAAAGATCAAAAAGCAATTAAAGCTTCTCAAAAAGAGAAAAATAAAAACTCACAAGGTATTGATCAAATAATGAACAGATATCATCTTGATAATTTTCTAAAAAAAATCAATGATTATATGGCTGGAAAAAGAATATTTGAATATGTTCATGACAATAAAAATCTTGAAGGAATGCTACTTAAAGAGGGAAAAATCAGATATGGTGTATATTTATATACAAAGGAGGACTAAAATATGCAAACATTAGCATTCTACGATATGGTTGCCTCTGCCTTTGCGGAGATTATTAAGAATTCAGATACAAGTTCCCAAGAGGCTTATACGGCATCTTTGGAACATGCCAAACAAAAAGTCATAGATATGATTTGCCAATTCCGAGACATTGACCCCATTTTGTCTCCGATATTGCATTCTGACGAGGAATCAGTGCTTGAAACGCGGATTCCAGATATGATTAAGTCTATCGCAAAGAGAGCTGACTCGCGAAAAGAATTAGGAGTGGTTTATACAGGCACATGCTTTTCCAAAGTTATACAAAGACAGGATCTGCACTTCCCTAAATATGTAGATTTCTCTGCAAAACCACATATTTTAGTTGAACCATATAAAGATCAAGGTTGGGAAGAATTTGCTGTCAAAGTAATGAACCAGATTATACTTGGCAGTCTCTTGTCTCTACCCAAGGGAAATGTAAGAATTAACTTTATCAACCCTTCTCTGTCAAATAAATCTGCTACCATCTCAAATAATTTGCCGACAGATATATGCAGAATATTTATTGAGGAAAAAGAAATAAAAGAGTTTACGGAATCGTTAGTTAACCGCATTAAAGAAACACTCAGGAATGAAAAAAAATCAGAAGTGCCAGCTTATGAGATAGTGGTGTTACTTGACTATCCTTACAAGTTTGACAATCTAACTGAAGGCATGCATCTCTTAATAGAACAAGGGAAACAAGCAGGCATCCATTTTATTGTTCTTAACGACTTACGACGCTCTTTTGAACATGAGCAGTCTTTTGACATTCTGTCGTTGAAAGAGAATTACTTTCAGGAATTTGGCGCATTCAACATTGCTAAAAAAGAAGACTATGACTATATTCTGTTTTGGACATATCAAATATGTGAGCAACCCGCATTGTTGCAGGCTTGTTTTGAATATTTAAATAGTGACTTCAAAGTAGAAACAACTCACGAAGAAGTTGTGTCAACAGATTTGGAATATAAGATTGCTGACAATGGATTAAATGTTCCTATTGGTAAGCCAATTGATAAAAAGACAATGGAATTTAGTCTAGGTCAAGATGGTCATGTCCATAGCTTTATAATAGGTCAATCTGGTTCTGGAAAGTCTGTATTGTTACACGACATTATCCTTGAAGCAATAAAGAAGTACTCGCCAGAGGACTTACAACTATACCTGCTTGATTGCAAATTTGGTGGTGTGGAGTTTAATCGATATAAAGATGTTAAGCATGCTCGCGCATTGCTCGTTGACAATAGTGACATCCAAGTGATTCTTGAAATATTGCGAGACCTCAAAGAACAAATGCAAGAAAGAGGCAAAGTCCTCAGGGAATCAGGCGTTCAGAATATTGGTGATTATAACGGCTCTCACCCGAATGAGAGAATGTCCAGAATCTGGGTAGTGATTGATGAATGCCACGTTTTATTTGAACAACATTCGAATAGTGAACGTAAAGCAAAGACTGAAATTGTTGATATTATCACCAAAGTTGCTACAGAGGGAAGAAGCCAGGGCGTTCATCTGATTATGGCTACTCAGACATTAGCAAATGCTGATATACCTACTGCTATATTGAATAACATTACAGACAGATACATTCTTAATTGTGCGCCTATTGATGCAGAGAAGATGTGGCCAAACAGTAGTAAACTTACTGTTAATTTAGGAGTGGGTGATGCACTATATCATAACACGATGGGCAGATTCCCAGACACTCAGTTCCATGCGTTCTATCTTACAAAAGAAGATGCAGAGATACAGATTACTGCTGCTGTTGCTAAAGCAGATGGACATCAGTCTAACGGACAGTTCTATTTCAATGGTTCTCAGATATTCCAATTCAATCAGGAGATTATCGAAACAGTCGGCAAAGTCAGAAAAGATAATCTTAAAGCATGCATAGGAAAGAGTATCAGCCTAAATCAAGTTCCTGTTACTTTGACATTGAAACAGGACATGAGCGAGAATATCTTACTAACAGGTATTGATGAGAAAGGGCAAAGTATACGAACAGCTATGAACCTATTATTCTCTCTTGTTGCAAGTAACCTGCAAGCAGGACTTAACTACAAGTTTTATATTTTGAACTTCAGGGACGATGATGACGCTGATTACCAAGATGTCATTGATCAACTTGAGGATTCTGGACTGATAGATGTCGTACGAAAGAGAGAAGTTGGTTCACTACTTAAGAGATTAGTTGATAGGATTAATAATGAGAATATTGAGCCAACTATTCTCGTCATTTTAGGTCAACAACGTTTCCGTGAGCTTAAACTGGATGCAGAAATCATATCTAAACCCCAAAGTAATGATGCTTTTGGGCCTATGAACTTTGACTTCTCAAGTCAATCATCTGGTGCTACTATTAAAACTTACAAGGATGCTTTGAATTACATTTTAGACAATGGACCAGATTACCATGTCCATACAATACTCCAGGTTGACAAACCAGATAATTTGCTGTTTGAAGACTATGTGACGAGCAAGTTTGTATTGAAGAAATTCCGTCACCTCGTTATGTTGCATTCTGACGAGAAGGCTGCAATGAAGTTAGGCATACCTGATGAGATTAGACTGGAAACACTGAATACGGAACCAGAAAGGTTAAGAGCAATCTATTATGCTGATGGGGATGAAGGATGGGAACTCTTCTCGCCGTTTGCGATGCCTAACAAAGATATTATCTCAAGTATAACAAACAAAGAATAGAATAATGGCTAAAGAGGTTGGTATTAGAAATATTGACGAGCTTCGTCAATTTAGTGGGAACCTGAAAAACTTAGGTTCTCAAATGAGCCAGATATTTCATAATGCAGATAATCATCTCCGCCATGTGAGTGAAGGATGGGATGACGAAAAGAATGCGAAATTTGCTGAAGAATTCAGTGAGGAAGTTCGTAACATAGATGTTCTATCGCAGAAGATGATAGAACATGCTGCCTATTTGAATCGCTTGTGCGATATTCAAGAACAATATAAAAGCATGCGATAATGGCATCTGATGCACAAGTTAAGGAGATAGCTCTTCTCCGTCAGTATGCAAATCGGCTTGACACTTTCAAGGACGTAATCCTTGGAGGATGTCTTGTCTTGCAGCACAAGGCAGAGAACATTCTTGATGGTATCCAAAGAGATTGCTCTCAGGCAAAGTCGATACACGACACTTGTTCGAATGACACATCAAACATCGTCCGAAAGTATGAGGACATCATAATTCGCTATCGGCTCACATCTACCAATAGTATTCTATTAGGGAATACAGCCAATGACGCAAAACAAAAAATGAGTGAAATAGATAATTGCGTTAACGATATTGATGATAAAGTATCTTCGATAAGAGCGCTTATTACTGGACTTCAAGAAAGGACAGCTGCATATGCATTAGTAATCCGAGACATGTCTGGAAAGGGATGTGAACAATTAACAAAGCGATGTGATATTCTTGAAAAATATAAAGAGCAACAGGTATGATTCTAAAAGATATTAATGTTATTAAAGCTAATCAGGAGGAACTCAAGCGATGCAATCAGATACTTGAGGAGAATTGGACTGACAGTTCTGCTGAACAGTTCAAAACTACATACCTTGGTCCGATTGAAGCAGCAGGAACAGCTTTTGTAGCAGAATCATTTGTACATGGGCAAACACTCAGAAGACAGTTGCAAGAGTTAGAAGAACTTATGTTCAGGCTGAATAAACTCCAGCATGAACTATCTGATATTTGTCAACGTCCGTCATGGGAGGGTTGTGCTGTTGGCATAGTGGATGGACGCACTCCGGAAAATAAAACATATGCTTCTCAAGAATTCTTTGTGCTAACGAAGGATGAAGTTCCTCTGCTGAACGATAAAGATGAGCTACTCCGTATAGCAATGACTCGTGTTACCAACTTAGCTGATTTAGAGAATGCACGTTTTCACATGCCGATTCATTGATACCAAAAATAAGCTAACTTATACCAATAAGATCTAGGAAGTTAGCAATCGCATCAAAAATATCGTATTTTTGCATAAACAAAAAGATACTTATGAACAACAATGTGATTCACATTAAGGACGCTTCTCATGACTATTTCCTTAGTCCGGAAGATATACTCTGGTGTCATGCTGGTGGAAATTACAGTGACATACTGATGACGAACATGACACTTTACAAGACGATACGCATAAAAATAGGAGAAATAGAGAAACTGATATCTGATTTAGATGTCCGACATAGCTTATCTCGTATTGACCGCTCAAATATCGTCAATCTTAAATACGTCACATTCCTAAATCAACAGAAAAAAACACTCACTTTAAAATGTGAAAATAAGAACGTCGTTCTACAAAAAATTGCTAATTCTGCGTTTAAGCCAATTCGCGACTTTTTATCGCAACTTCCTACAAAGGACAAAGAAGTTCTCATTGTTAATCGGGACAGGGTTGATGCGATAAAGACAGGAAAGAGGACTCATTCAAATCATGAATATGTCGACATGGGGTTACCAAGTGGAACACTGTGGGCTTCCGAAGACATGAGCATTCTTGATTCTGTTTTCCCGACTATAGGAATTGCATTATATGACAGCCCTATGGTTGAAGTGGAGAACACTTATCCAGAAGGAACCTTTGAAAGTCTTCTGCAACTTGAAGAAGACAGAGCTAAGGTTGAGTGGGGTGGTAAATGGAGAGTACCTACTATAGAAGAATGGAGGGAACTCCTCTCAAACTGCACACCTCAGTGGGCTATCAAAAATGGAAATGTTGTTTGTATTATGACAGCCAGAAACGGACATCAGATTATGTTATCTTCTGTACATGCGCACAGGGGATTATGTACATATTGGACTTCAACAGCCGGAGAAAGGACATCCGACACTATCTCTGAAGAGTGGTTCAACACCCCTGAAAACTGTTCCGTCGAAATACACGAACCATATACAGACGAACCATGGTACCATTTTGTCTCAGATTTCGATTGCCCTGAGTGCAATCTTCATGCGGTAATCTCTGCAAAAGATCTCTTAGAAAAGTAGCCTGTGAAATATCAGAAGTATATCGGCATCTCAAAGTCTCATTATACATTGTTCCGTCAATGCCCCAAGGCATTGTGGTTGAATACATATAAGCCAGAACTATGTGTGATTAGCGATGCACTTCAGCAACGTTTTCAGGCTGGAAGCATAGTTTGTAATTGGGCAAAGGGGCTTTTTGGCAAGTACGTTGAAGTTACTACATACGATGCAGATGGGAAACTCAATCTCACCAAGATGGTTGCCAATACTCGTAAGTGTATAGAATCTGAAACTGAAATTATCTGCGAAGCTGCTTTCCAATATGCTGGAACATATTGTGCTGTTGACATCCTAAAAAAAGACAACTCCGGATATGCCATATATGAAGTCAAGAGTAGTACAGACGGCGACAAAGAAGTATATGGGCAAGATGTCGCTTTTCAGAAGTACATACTCACACATTGTGGGATAGAAGTGACTGGAACTTATCTGATTTCCATCAACTCAGATTATGTGCTTGATGGGGAACTTGACATACATAGGCTTTTCCAAATGCAGGACATCAGCGTTGCTGTGGAACGAGAATATCTATTCGTTGAGCATCAAGTAGCCAAAGCAAAGCAGATGCTTACACAAAAAGATGTTGAACCAAATGAAGACCTGGACATCCACTGTCATAAGCCGTATGACTGCGCATTCTGGGAGTATTGTTCAAGACATCTTCCAGAAAAATCTGTCTTCGACCTCTACCGAATGAACTTCGATAAGAAGATAGCCTATTATCAACAGAACAAGATAACATTCGAGCAGTTAGAGTGTGAAGCACTTAATGAGAAACAGCAGACGCAAATCCACTGCACTCTCAACAACACTAT
>ODAJ014734846.1_pt1 | contig 20243 bp, 21 predicted proteins | sample 1539241 | NCBI WGS metagenome assembly ODAJ01 (sample SAMN02144231, study PRJEB22623) | gut metagenome | biome: sheep rumen | host: Ovis aries | place: New Zealand | reverse complement strand
TTCACCTGAATTTAATCTGTTTTGCCTTATCGTTAGAGTCCGAAGAACAGAGGAAGGGCCTGTGCAGCTGCAACCAGGAAGATGCAAGCACCGACGACCATCATGATCTTCTTCTTGACATCCTGCTCCTCGTTGTTCATAGCAATATACACCGAGATGGCACCGACAACGGCAACAACACCAGCGATTGCGTAACACAGCTTGACTACGTAGGGGATGTACTTGGCAATCTCCTCCGTAACGGTAGAGAGAGCGTTAGTTCCAGCAGTGTAGTCACCCGCTGAGTTCTGGGCAAAGGTTGCTACTGTGCCGCAAAGGAGCATCAGGGCTGCCATCTTCATGCGGTTGGGCTTGAAGACGTTCTTTGCGAACATTTTGATTTTCTTCATTTCGTTTCCTGAAGTTTGATTGTTTTACTGATAAACTTTTCACCATTTTACACACGATATATTTCTCTTCTGGCCAGTCGAGAGTTTTTTACTATCTTGTTTCTATATGATACTGTAACCGAAGAATGCCGGGAACAACACATAAGCTCCAATCATGAACAGACACGCTCCAAGGAGCATCATGATTGACTTTGTGATGTCACCTTCACCAGTCTGCATCTTGATGTAGATTTGCAAGGCTCCGATGACGGCTACCAATCCTGCAATCGCGTAGGACAGATAGACCACATAGAGCATCATGGTGACGGTATAGTCGTGGGCGTTCGACAGCGCATCTGCTCCCCAGCTGTAATCGACTCCGCCACATTTGGCTGAAGATGACATTGGCAAGGAAAGCAAGATGCCTGTCAACACGACACCAAGCAAATGATTGTTTTTACAGATGGTCACGGACATTCTCCTTTTTGATGTTTCTTGTATTCTTGTGATTCTCGTTGAGCATGGCATAGAATTCGTCGGCATACATAGAGTGCTGTGCCTCCGGCTCGATGTCTTCCATGCCGTATTCGTTCTCCTCATTGAGTTCTTCACTCGTTTTCTTCTCCTTTTCCTCTGGAGCTGGGTCGGGATCAACGACGGGTTCTTCCTCTTCTGGTGACTGGACGATTGTGCCGGTAGGACTGATTACCCGAAGTCCATCATCAGTGGTGGTGTCCGTATAGGTTACTCTGCCACCTTCAAGGTCGGAAGACTCGCTGATGACTTTGGGAGCTTCAACTCCTTCGTCCTTCATTCCTTCCACGTCAATGTCTTCCTCTTCATTTTTTTGACCGTCAGCTGGCTTGGCATGAAGGTCAAGGGTAATCATCACGGCGAAATAGATGAAGTACCCGAAGGTGAGTACGAAAGCGAATATTGCGAATGGTGTCATATTATATGTATGATTTTTGTTTTTAACTTCAATTTTCATACTGACAAGCCACGACGGATTAAGTCTTGCAAGTCAGATTGCGACTGCAAAGTAACAGAGTTTTTAGTGAATGGAGAAAAAAACGCGCTTTCGGAAGGCTGATATTAAAGTTGTTTATGTTTATAGTATGATAAATCCGCAAAAAGCATACTATTAAACTTTATAAAGCACAAAAAAAGGAAGTCGCTCAATCTCTGAGAAACTTCCTCTGAAAAAATATAGTCTAATGATCGTATGAAAAAACTCTTATCTCGTTCCAGCAAGGAAATCATTAAGGTCGTTATATCCCTTGTATCGGCCTGAGTCGTCAATAGCCATGTCGGGATAAGCCTTCATAATGGTCTTGGTGGTCGCCCTGCCTGCATCGTCATTGTCAAGATAGCAATGGATGGAGTCATATTCTTTGAGGTAGGGCAGCAGTTGCTTCACCTCGCCGACACCGTTGAGGACGAAATAATCGCAAGGAACTCCCGTGCAGATTCCTGTTCCGGGCATCCATGTCTCGATGGTCGCGTAGGTGAGCATGTCAAAGAACCCCTCAAAGACGCAACAGTGCTTCTGAGGTGTTCCCAACGGGTAGATGACTGATATGCTCTTTTTCCCGATACATCGTTTGTTGAGCTTGTTACGAGCTTCCATTCCATTGGCTATATTCATGAAGGCTATGGCATAGTATTTCTTTCCGCGAAGAGAATAGTGGACTTCCTGGCAGAACCGCTGCGCTATACTGTAGTCAATACGTCGTTGGATGACATAATCACGGAGATACGGATGAGAAAGGGGAATAACCATTTCTACAACCGTTTCCTGGTTGAGCTGTTCCTCCCGCTCGGCTCGTTTTCCTTCTATCCATTGCCGTTTCTGTTCTTCCTCTTCAAGCCTGGCGTTATAGTCTTTGCTATAGGTTAGCTTCAAATCCTTTATCTGTCGTTCAAGAAAAGCCAGCACCTGATGCTCAGACCATGACGGATTAAGTTGCTCGACGAGGTTGATGATATTGCCGCCATTCTTATTGTAGCTGCCGAAGTCACACCAGAGGTTCTTTGCTGTATTGACGGAAAACGAGGGAGTTCTTTCCGAACGAAGCGGAGAACAGAAGAAGTAATTGCGTCCCTTGCGGATTCCATCGCCATAGTTGTTAAGGCGCATCCATTGCAGGATGCTGACCGATTTGATTTCGTCTATAGTCATAATCATTAAGGATTTATGTGCGTGTGTATGCGCGCGCGTATGTGATATATATACCCTTTAAACCTAAACCTTAAACCTGTTTGTCCGAAGTTGGTTCTGGATTGTCGAAACACTCTGATTTGTAGGAATATCCGTCACCATCCTTGACGATAATACCTTTGCTTGAAAGAAGTTTAAGCAAGTTCTTGATACCATTTGTTCCTCGCTTATAGCCGGCTGCTTCATATGCCTGAGAGATTTGCTCCACCAACTCGCTATATTTTGATGGGGTATGTTCCTCAAAGAACTTACCTAAAATATCCTTGTGAACATCATGATCAAGGCTGACAAGTGATTTCTCTCTGGGTTTGACAACCGTGACAGACATACTGGAGTCAAGTACGGGCAGTCTGTTGTCATCGATATGAAAGGCAAACGTGGTAAACTCTTTGTCTCGCATGTGCATTGGCCTTACCTCACTGATACTATTGTTCTGGAGATTCTTGCTAATAATCAGAACTGTCTCTGCCTTATTCTCCAGTTCGGTTCCTATATGTCCACGTGGGTTGTTATCATTCTTGTTTAAATGCAGGACAGTATGAATGTGGAGGTCATACACACTTGTCCATGCCATAAGGACGGTCATCACATCCGTAGCCTCTTTGCCGTTGTTGATGTCATACATAAGGTCTCTAAGGCCATCGATGATAACCAGACCAACTCCTTCGTACTTGCGCAGGGCGTAGTCTATGACTGCAATACGGAGCTTTGGGGTGTACTCTCGCAAGCCCCAGAACATGAGGCGTGGGTCGTCCTTTTTGAGAGACAGACCAGAGAGTCTGTAAATACGCTCCAAGACAGTATGGCAGTGATATTTGCTCTGTTCGGTATCAAAATACAGGATGGTACGTTTACCTTCAGGTAGGCAAGCACGATAGTTGAGAACGGTAGAGTTGGTGACAGCTGCAGCTACCATTGCTGAGATATTGAAGGTTTTCTTACTCTTGGCCTTGCCAGTTGATGCGCTGAAATTGCCAAAGGTCGCAATGGTACAATCACCGACAAACAGTATCTTTGGAGGAACGGTTATCTCGTCACTTGCCCTAATTGCACCCTTTGAAAGATAGGATTCAAGTTCTTCGTCGCTGAAGCTATCTTTGTTGAGCATAGACACCTCCAGCGATTGATGTTCCAACGATTCTTGTTGGCCGTCCTGTTCTTTCTTCTTAGTTCTTTTTTCCATTTTGATCTTTTTTCTTGGTTCTAACCTTGATGTCCTTGACGGAGATTGCACACCTGTCAAGTAGTTCTACCAGACGAGAGTCAGGCAGATTTGAGCCATCAATGCTGTTCTTCTTGGGAGTCTTCTTTTTCATTGCTGCATGAGTCGTTAGGTACTTGACTTGGAATTTTTACGATTCTTACCTGAGTCTTTCCTGCCTTTTTTCTTAATCCACTTGATAAGTTCCTTCTTTTCAAAAAAGATGGTCTTACCCCGAGGCTTGAAATGTGGAATCTCTCCATTGCAGGTGAGTTTGTAGAGCATACTCTGGGAAATGTCAAGATAATGACACACATCTTTCATGCTCAGGATTTCTTTTGTGGAGTATAGCGTTTCTTCTATGGATTTGAAACGCTCCTCAATGATGCCCGGATCGACCGATTTCAGTTCCTTGGTCTCCATCTCTAATAGTTCGAGACATTTCTCTATTCGGTCAATACGTTTCTCTAACTGTTCAATTTCTTTTTTTGACATAGAATGTAAACATTTTGAGTTTGTCCTGGAAGGGCGAAGCCCTTGTTTCGGATTAAAATCTGTTGCAAAGGTATAGAGAGTATAGAACTTGCTGTTAGAAGGCTGCTATATACGAGCAGATGTTTCGTTGTTATATCGTTCCGTTTGTTTCTTTTGTTTGGATTTGTTTCATTTTCGAGCATTTATAGCACTCCAAGGTGCAGATTCAGTATGATTTAAACCCTTTTCTTACATGAAAATCATATTTGTGCGCACTGTGAAGATAGACTTCACAAAACATGCGTACCTTTGCAACCGTTTTTGACGATAAATAAAAGATAGAGTATGAAATCAGTAAAAGATAAAGTACAATATATAGTCATATTTAAGTAACATTTTTAATTAACACAGAAAGAAAATGATACGGTTAATGAACAACTCCGTTCTCTCTCTTTTTGTGTCCATGCTGTGTAAGCTGTAACAAAAAAATTGAGAAAGAGTTGCCAGGGGATGAACTCTGGCAGCTTTGTCGTATTGCCTTCGAGCAGTACAAGTCTGAAATCAGCAATGGCGAGAAAGCATATTCTCGCTTTATTTATGATTTCTTGTATTACCACCTTCCTGTCTCTGGCATGACCGAAGCAGATATGAGAACACATTTCATGCATGTCTGCGAAGTGGTTGAACTATTTGAAGAGCGTCGTGACCTTGTAGATGCCTTCTTCTCAAAAGACAAGTTTGAGGAGGAGGACTACCAGCAGATGTTGCATCTGTTCAACACAGGAAAGAGCTTAGAGCCCAAGGCAGAGTTTCTTGCTCACTTCTCTCATGAGCAGCTTGCTCGTATTACCGAGTTTGTAACAGCCTCCAGTTTGTTCAGAAATGAGGTTACCGAAGAAATCATGAGGGATTTGTTTGAGTGTAGGCTCCAAAGACCGCTACAGGCAAACAGCAACAGAAACGTTGCCTTGTTTTTTGGTGCTCTCCGCGAACATGGTCTTTTGCCTTTCCAATGGCAGATGATCCTGGAGAGGAACAAACTTCTTTCCTCTTCAACAAACAATGAGCCACTTCGAGCAAGCCAGCTGCGCTGTAGTCTTTCACAAGCAAAGAATCCAAAGCTTGGGAAGAAGAAGAAATCCAACCTGAAGGACGAAGAGGTCGGGTTTGAATCCACTTGTAGAAGTTTCGTGTTAAGATTGAAAGAAAGTCTGTAAAATGAAATATAGAACACAAACTGCAAGTAAGAGTGCGATATAACAACTATATAAGCAATCCTATATAGTCGTTTTATGTCGGCCGATGACTAGTAGGGGCTACCTTTGCAGCAGAATTTATTCATGCACGGAGGTAGGCCCTCCTTATCGTTGTATTTAATCAAAAGACATATGGACGACAATTCAGTGCTTCAATTTGGAGATCAAACGGTTTCATATGACCAGTTCGTAGACAAGTTAGCTACAAAAATTGCTCTGCGAATACATCAAATTGAAAAGGGACAATTTGAAGTCAGCCAAAGTCAGGCATACAAAATGTTTGGAAAGGCAGACGTTCTTCGATGGATCAAAAGCGGCAAGTTAGTGCCTGTTAGAATTTCACCAGGCAAGAAGCGGTATAGACTAGTAGATTTGCAACAACTGGCGAGCATTCAGCAGAACTATCTTCTGTAAAACAAGAACACAAACACAATAAAACTCAGATACGACAATTTGCCATATCTGAGTTTTATTGTTTCATTCAATATATATATCCTAAGAAACCATTCGTTGATACATCTGAGTAAGATTCTTATCTACATTCGTAATCTTAAACTGAACACGGGTTTTCTTTATTTTCTTGGGTAGCAAAGTAATCAGTTTGTCCATTATCTGGTCAACATTTGTAAAGCCGGTGTCTTCTATAGCACATACTTTTTTACCCATCACATATGCTTCGGCGCGTATATTATTATACTTAGATATTCTCTCAAAAGTTTTATCTTCTCTCTCCACGAATTTAGATTCTTTATCAGTAAAGAAGATAAAATCAATAACCTTTTCGTTCAGAATCCAAGCCGGGGTATAATCCACCTTCACATAAACCTTGGCCATTTTGTTAATAGAATGGTTAAGACCAAAGTCCACTTCGTTCATTGTCGCTCCACACTCATTCTGAGCTATTGTAGCCCAACTGTGACGGAAGGCATATAAAGAAGCCTTGTAATTGGGGTCAACTTTTGCCCATATCTGTTTGATGCCGATATTTACATTGGCACTGAAGGAATCAGATGTTGACAATCGCTCATGAAAGTTGAATAACCATGGAGAACTGGCTTTTCTGGAGAGATATTTATCAAAGGTTGGTTTCAGAAATTCAGGAACACGAATTTCAAAGTAGCCTCTGTCTGAACGGCTCATTCTTGTCTTCTGGCGTTCATAGTGAAAAATACCATTCACATACTGATCCTTCTTCGCATTAAAGATGTCAACAGCATTAAGTCCACACATACAAAACGAAATCAAAGCAACATCTTGACCAACCTCCATAAGAGGATTGGTGAATCTGCTACGGTCAGGAACCACATTGAAAAACTTCCGCAACATACTAGCAGTAATTGCTCGCTTCTCAGGAACGTCACTTCTTGGAATAGTTACATTACTCCAGGGATTTTTGAGCCTGACAATTCCAAGCTCTTCGTCATTGTATTCTTTAATAGCAGCCTTATAGACCTCACGCATGCAAACAGGGTATTGCTCTTTACAACGGTTGGTTTCCGAAAGTGACTCAATCCATCGATTAAGAAAAGAAGATGTCAATCGAGAAAACATGATGTTGTCTGTCTCAGCAAATCTCTCCATGTGGTTTAATGCCCACTTGTAATTTCGAGAAGTTCGTTCGTGACCACTTCTTATCAATTTGTCGATATGCTTTCGCGTATAATCCGAAAATGAGAGATCATTATTGAACTCAGTCAAGTACTTTACTATATCCGAAGTTGTCCACTTGGATGTTTCAATCTGATTGAGTTGCTTATAATAACTATCCATCAAGATGGAAACCTGATGGAAGACAAAAGGATCTGTGATGTTCTTTTTCTGGTCTAATCCTTTGTCATTAACCACCCACGAGGTCTTTACATATGAAACCTGATTACCTTTCGTAAAGCGAATGTAAACAGGATAGAGACCCTTCTTTGTTTTTACTCTTACAGTTGCTTTTAAGTTTACCATATCAATTAAAAAATTAGTGAATAATGTGACTTCTTTTTGTTCTCGTTTTGCAGTGCCATTTTTTAGTGTAAAACATTTGCCGATTTAGTGTAAAGCATTTGTAAAACGAACTCGTCATGGACTGCTTGTTTTATGAGCAGAATGAGCAGAAAAGAAGCGAGGCAAGTACCTGTTCGCCAAGTACTTGCCTCGTATTTCACTAATTTTCAGCATCTTACCGTTTATTCCTCTACGGCAGCCTGCGCGGCGGCAAGGCGTGCAATGGGCACACGGAAGGGTGAGCAGCTGGCGTAGTTCAGGCCAATCTTGGCGCAGAACTTCACGGAGCTGGGTTCGCCACCATGCTCGCCACAGATACCGCAGCGGAGGCTGGGACGTACCTCGCGACCTTTCTCGACAGCGTACTTCACGAGCTTGCCGACACCGTTCTGGTCGAGAACCTGGAAGGGGTCAACCTTCAGAATCTTCTTCTCGAGATATGCGGGGAGGAAGCTGGCGATGTCGTCGCGGCTGTAACCGAAGGTCATCTGGGTGAGGTCGTTGGTACCGAATGAGAAGTACTCGGCCTCGGTGGCGATGCGGTCGGCTGTGAGGGCAGCGCGAGGAATCTCAATCATCGTACCGATTTCGAAATCAACCTTTACGCCATACTCCTCGAAGACTTCCTGGGCTACCTTCTGGATGATGGCCTTCTGCTGCTTGAGCTCGTAGAGGATACCAATCAGGGGCACCATGATTTCGGGCTTGGGATCGAAGCCTTCCTTCTTCAGTTCGCAGGCTGCCGAAAGGATGGCGCGGGTCTGCATGGCCGTGATTTCGGGGAAGGTGATACCCAGACGGCAACCGCGGTGACCCAGCATGGGGTTGTTCTCAGCCAGAGAAGCCACGCGGCGCTGGATGGTCTGCAGGTCTACGCCCATCTCCTTGGCCATGGTCTCCTGACCAGCCAGATCGTGGGGAACGAACTCGTGGAGAGGGGGATCGAGCAGGCGGATGTTGACGGGCAGTCCGTCCATAGCCTTCAGGATGCCCTTGAAGTCAGCCTTCTGGTAGGGCAGCAACTTGGCCAGAGCCTTCTCGCGACCTTCAGCCGTGTCGGCCAGAATCATCTGACGCATGGCGATAATCTTCTGGTCGTCGAAGAACATGTGCTCGGTACGTGTCAGACCGATACCCTTGGCACCGAATGCGCGAGCCACCTCGGCATCGTGGGGAGTGTCGGCGTTGGTGCGAACCTGCAGTTTGGTGTACTTGTCGCAGAGGTCCATCAGTTCCTTGAAGTCGCCAGAGAGTTCAGCAGCCTTGGTGGGCACCTCGCCGGCGTAAACCTGACCGGTGGTACCGTTGATGCTGATGTAGTCGCCTTCCTTATATACTGTGCCGTCGATTTCTACGGTCTTGGCCTTGTAGTCCACATTCAGGCTGCCAACACCGCTGACACAGCACTTACCCATACCACGGGCAACAACGGCTGCGTGAGAGGTCATACCACCACGAGCGGTGAGGATACCTTCGGCTGCAGACATACCTGCGAGGTCTTCGGGGCTGGTCTCGATGCGGACGAGAACCACCTTGTGACCGTCGGCATGCCAAGCCTGGGCATCGTCGGCGTGGAAGACAATCTGACCACAACCGGCACCGGGGCTGGCGGGCAGACCCTGAGCGATGACCTTGGCCTGAGTGAGGGCCTTCTTGTCGAATACGGGGTGGAGCAGCTCGTCGAGCTTCTGGGGCTCGCAGCGCATGATGGCGGTCTTCTCGTCAATCATGCCTTCGTGCAGCAGGTCGATGGCAATCTTCACCATGGCAGCACCTGTGCGCTTACCGTTACGTGTCTGCAGGAACCACAGTTTGCCCTCCTGTACGGTGAACTCCATGTCCTGCATGTCGCGATAGTGCTTCTCCAGTTTATCCTGCAGAGCGTCGAGCTGAGCGTAGATTTCGGGCATGGCTTCCTCCATAGAGGGATACTTGGCCACGCGCTCTTCCTCGCTGATGCCGGCACGCTCAGCCCAGCGCTGAGAGCCAATCTTGGTGATCTGCTGGGGAGTGCGGATACCAGCTACAACGTCCTCGCCCTGTGCGTTCACCAGGTACTCACCGTTGAAGAGGTTCTCACCGTTGGCAGCATCGCGGCTAAAGCATACGCCGGTAGCAGAGGTGTCGCCCATGTTACCGAATACCATGGCCATGACGCTGACGGCCGTACCCCACTCGTCGGGTATGCCTTCCATCTTGCGGTAGAGGATGGCGCGCTCGTTCATCCAGCTGCGGAATACGGCGCAGATGGCGCCCCAGAGCTGTTCTACGGGGTCGTTGGGGAAGTCCTTGCCGGTGCGCTCCTTGATGGCGGTCTTGAAGCGGCGAACCAGTTCCTTCAGTTCGTCTACGCTCAGGTCCTTGTCGAGCTTCACGCCACGGATGGCCTTCACCTGCTCGATGATTTCCTCGAACGGGTCGATGTCGGTCTTGTTGACGGGCTTCATCTCCAGCACCACGTCGCCGTACATCTGCACGAAGCGGCGATAGCTGTCATATACGAAATGGGGATTCTTGGTCTTCTGCACCATGCCCTCGGCCACTTCGTCGTTCAGACCCAGGTTGAGGATGGTGTCCATCATGCCGGGCATAGAGGCGCGGGCACCCGAACGTACGCTCACGAGCAGGGGGTTCTGGGCATCGCCGAACTTGCAGTTCATCAGGGTCTCGATGTGCTTGACGGCAGCCATTACGTCGTCGTTCAGCAGCTCCATAATCTTCTCCTGACCTACCTCGTAGTACTCGTTACAGACGTCGGTAGTAATGGTGAAACCAGGAGGAACGGGTACGCCAATGTGGTTCATCTCAGCCAGATTGGCACCCTTGCCACCCAGTTGCTCGCGCATCTGGGCGTTACCCTCGGCTTGTCCGTTACCGAAGGTGTAAACTCTCTTTTGACTCATGTTCTGTAAGTATTAAAAATTGGTATAATTTTATTGGTTTGTTTGCAAAGGTAACATTTAATTCTCTTTTCTCCAAATTTATTTGTACCTTTGCACCATAAATTCTAAAATATGAGCAGAAAGAGAAAAGAATTGCCTACATTGGAGCAGATTGAGATAACCGATGTAGCAGCCGAAGGCAAGGCTTTGGCACGTGTGGAGGATTTGGTGGTGTTTGTGCCCTGGGTGGTGCCTGGCGACGTGGTCGACCTGAAACTGACGAAGAAGAAACACAGCTATGCCGAGGCCGAAGCCGTGAAGTTTCACAAGCTGAGCGAACGTCGTGCCGAACCCTTCTGCCGCCACTTCGGTGTGTGCGGCGGATGCAAGTGGCAGTGCCTGCCCTACGAGGAGCAGTTGCGATGGAAGCAGAAGCAGGTGATGGACGCCCTGAAGCGCATCGGCAAGGTAGAGTTGCCGGAGTGCCAGCCCATTCTGGGCAGTCACAAGACGCGCGAATATCGTAACAAACTGGAGTTTGGCTTTGCCAACAAGGCATGGCTGACACGCGAACAGATAGCCAGTGGCGAACAATTCGACCAGCCCGGAGCCGTCGGCTATCATGCCGGAGGGGCTTGGGACAAGGTGCTGCCCATCGAGGAGTGCCACCTGATGCAGGACGTCAACAACCGCCTGCGCAACGACATCCGCGACTACGCCTATGCACATGCCCTATCGTTCTTCGATGCCCGCGAACACGTAGGACTGCTCCGCGGCATGATGATCCGTCTGTCGAACACCGGCGAACTGATGCTCCTCATCCAGTTCTGCATCCAGAACGACGACGAACGCCAGCAGGCCATGGACATGATGGACTTCATCCACGAGAGCCATCCCGAGGTGTCGAGCCTGCTCTGGGTGAACAACACGAAATACAACGACACATTTGGCGACCTGCCCATCGAAGTCCACAGCGGCACCGACCACATCTACCTGGAAATGGAGGGTCTACGCTTCAAGGTCGGTCCCAAGTCGTTCTATCAGACCAACACCGACCAGGCCTACGAGCTGTACAAGGTGGCCCGTTCCTTCGGATTCATCGACACAGAGGGCACTGAGAAGACAGAGGGTGCAGAGAAGCCCATTGTATACGACCTCTACACCGGCACCGGCACCATAGCCAACTTCGTGGCTCGCCAGGCCCGCGAGGTCATCGGCATCGAGTACGTGCCCGAGGCCATCGAGGACGCCAAGGTCAACTCCCAGCTCAACGGCATCACGAACACCCAGTTCTTTGCCGGCGACATGAAGGACATACTCACCGACGAGTTTATCCGGGCCCACGGCCGCCCCGACATCATCATCACCGACCCGCCACGCGCTGGCATGCACGCCGACGTCGTCCAGACCATCCTGCGGGCAGCCCCCCGGCGCATCGTCTACGTCTCGTGCAACCCCGCCACGCAGGCCCGCGACCTGGCCCTGCTGGATGCCGACTACTGCGTCCGCAGGATTCAGCCCGTCGACATGTTCCCGCATACGCAACACGTGGAGAACGTGGTCCTTCTGGAAAGACGGAACGAAGCATAAAACCCCTACAAAACAACCATATACATTAAACGAAATAAAGAAGCATGAAACCTACCGCCATACTCCTCCTCCACTGCCCCGACCAGCCGGGCATCATCAGCGAAGTGACCAAGTTCATCACCGACAACCACGGCAACATCGTCTATCTGGACCAGTATGTCGACCGCGAGGACGGTGTCTTCTTCATGCGCATCGAATGGGAGCTGGACGGTTTCCTCGTTCCGAAGGAGAAAATCAAGGAGTACCTCAGCACGCTCTATGCCCAGCGCTACGAGATGACGTTCAATCTCTACTACAGCGACGAACGGCCGCGCATGGCCATCTTTGTCTCTAAGATGAGCCACTGCCTCTACGACCTCCTGGCCCGATACAAGGCCGGAGAGTGGAACGTCGACATCCCCTGCATCGTCTCCAACCACGAGAACCTGCGCTACGTGGCCCAACAGTTCGACATCCCCTACTACGTCTGGAGCATCAACCGCGACCACTCCAACAAGGCCGAGGTGGAACAGGCCGAGATGGAACTCCTGCGCGAGAAGCGCATCACCTTCATCGTCCTGGCGCGCTACATGCAGATTATCAGCGACGACATGATAGCCCAGTACCCCCACCATATCATCAACATCCACCACTCCTTCCTGCCGGCCTTCGTGGGTGCCAAGCCCTACCACCAGGCATGGGCCCGAGGGGTGAAAATCATCGGAGCCACGAGCCACTACGTGACAGCCGAACTGGATGCCGGCCCCATCATCGAACAGGATGTGGCACGCATCAGCCACAAGGACACGCCGGAGAGCCTCGTCCTGAAGGGCAAGGACCTGGAGAAGATAGTCCTCTCGCGTGCCGTGTCGAAGCACATCGACCGCAAGATACTGACCTACAAGAACAAGACCATCATATTCAGCTAAACACACACACCTATCACAATGAAAGACCGAGAAGTATGGGTAGACTGGATGCGCGTCGTGGCCTGCCTGATGGTGATGACGGTGCACAGCACCGAACCTTTCTACATCGGTGGCGAGGGGGCCCGCATCCTGACGGCCATGGATGCCCGTTGGGTATCGATGTCCGACACCTTCGTACGCGCGTGCGTACCTTTATTTATTGTCGCCAGCAGCTATCTCCAATTTCCGCTCCACTACTCCACCGGTGAGTTTCTGCGCCGGCGCATGTTGCGCGTCGTCGTGCCCTTCGCCGTGTGGACGCTGGTCTATGCCCTGTATTGGGGCCATGCCGGGGAGAACCTCTCCAGCCTGCTGCTCAATTTCAACTATGCCGCAGGCCACCTGTGGTTCGTCTACATGCTCGTCGGGCTCTATCTGCTCATGCCCATGCTCTCGCCCTGGGCCGAACGGGTCGGCAAGCGCGAACTCCAGTTCTACCTTCTCCTCTGCCTGCTCACCACTCTCCTACCCTTCCTGCGCGCCTGGGCCGGAGGCAATCCGCCCGTCATCTATGGTCCCACGGGCATCCCCAATCCGGCTCGCTACCCACTGTGGGGCGAGGCCTCGTGGAACCCCTACGGACTCTTCTACTACTTCAGTGGCTTCGTGGGTTACATGCTGCTGGGGCTCTATCTGCGCCGCTTCGTCGGCCCCCTGTCGTGGCGCCGCACGCTGGCCATTGCCCTACCCGCTTGGCTCGTCGGCTTCGCCATCTGCTATCTGGGTTTCCTGTGGGCCGTGGAGGCCGATGCCCAGGGCGTGTACCCCGTCGAAGGGCCCATGGGCATGGTTGTCGCATGGGAGACCACCTGGATCAACGACACCCTGAGCGTAGCCCTGATGACCATCGGCTGGGTGCTCGTCTTCCGCAAGATTACGTCGCAGGGCAGTTTCTTCCGCCGCATACTGCTGCCCGTCAGCCGGGCCAGCTACGGCATGTATCTCTGCCACATGATAGTCCTGGCCGCCGTCAGCGGCTGGCTGCGCACTGCGCTTGGCACTGGCCTCGACGGCCAGTTGGGCATCTGGACCACCCCCGTACAGATTCTTTCCACCGCCCTGCTGACGTTCCTCGTCACCGCCCTCTTCTGCGTTGCCGTACAGCGCATCCCTCGCCTCGGCAAGTGGATTGTGGGCTAACCTTGCGTCCCCCTCTTTTCATCGACGCGTCGTCTGAGCTCCAACCTTAGTATTGTCTGAGCTCCAACCTTACTATTGTCTGAGCCCCAACCTTACTATTGTCTGAGCCCCAACCTTACTATTGTCTGAGCCCAGTCCTATCGAAGCCTCCGTTCGTGCGTGCCGAAGTGCCTCCACAATGGAGCATTTGGCAGGCCTAATGCGCAAAATCTCAAGGGAAAATAATAAATCGCGCCGCAGGCTTGGAAATCCAGTCGGTTTTCAGTAAATTTGTACTCTTTGATAACAACAAATACGAACGATATGGCAAAGAAGAAAACTGAAAATACGACTTCAATCGGTTTCGAGGAGGTAATCTGGCGAGCTGCCGACAAACTGCGTGGCAACCTGAATGCCTCGGAGTACGAGGGCGTGGTGCTCGGACTGATTTTCCTGAAGTACATCAGCGATAAGTTCGAAGTGAAGTTCCGCGAACTGTCGGAGGATGAATACGCCGATGTGGAGGACAAGGACGAGTACGAGGCCGACGGAGTCTTCTTCGTTCCGCAGGAGGCCCGCTGGAACGTCATCTCCCTGGCTGCACATACACCGGAGATAGGCCGCATCATCGACGATGCGCTGCAGGCCATCGAGCGCGAGAACCCCAAGTTGAAGGGGGTGCTGCCTGGCAACTATGCCCGCCCGGAACTGGACAAGCGCCGACTGGGCGATGTGGTCGACCTCTTCTCCAACATCGAGATGTATGCCTCTGGCGACGAGAAGGACCTCCTGGGGCGCGTCTATGAGTACTGCCTGCAGAAGTTTGCATCCATGGAGGGCAAGAATGCCGGCGAATTCTATACGCCCAGCTGCATCGTCCGCACCATCGTGGAAATCCTGCAACCCTTCCAAGGCCGTGTCTACGACCCCTGCTGCGGCTCGGGCGGCATGTTTGTGCAGAGCGCCAAGTTCATCAAGAACCATCAGAAGGAACTCTCGGGCATCAGCGTCTACGGTCAGGAGGCCAACCCCAGCACCTGGAAGATGGCGCACATGAACGTGGCCATCCGTGGGCTGGAGGCCAACCTCGGACAGTCGTATGCCGACACCTTCTTCAACGACCAGCACCCCACACTGAAGGCCGACTTCATCATGGCCAACCCGCCCTTCAACCTCAGCGACTGGGGCGCCGACAAACTGGAGAAAGACCCTCGCTGGAGGTTCGGAGTGCCGCCTGCCGGCAATGCCAACTTTGCCTGGATGCAGCACATGATTCACCACCTCTCTCCCACGGGGCGCATCGGTCTGGTACTGGCCAACGGTGCCTTGTCGTCGCAGACCGGCGGCGAGGGCGACATCCGTCAGCGCATCGTCGAGGCCGACCTGGTGGAGGGCATTATCGCCCTGCCCTCGCAGTTGTTCTACTCCACCGGCATTCCCGTGTCGCTGTGGTTCTTGACCCGCAACAAGCAGCAGCCCGGCCAGACGCTCTTCATCGATGCCCGCCAGATGGGCGTGATGGTGACCCGCGCCGTGCGCGAGTTGCAGCCGGAGGACATTGCCCGCATAGCAGACACCTTCGAGCAGTTCCGCAACGGTACGCTCCAGGACGAAAAGGGCTTCTGTGCCGTGCGTTCTATCGACGACATCCGTGCCCAGGACTTCATCCTCACCCCTGGTCGCTACGTGGGCATCGCCGAACAGCAGGACGACGGAGAACCGTTTGAGGACAAAATGAAGCGGCTGACATCGGAACTGAGCGGACTCTTTTTGGAGAGCCACCGGTTGGAGGAGGAGATCAGGAAGCAGTTAGGGAGCATTGGATTCAACGTGTAAATTCCCATTTATCAAATAGGACAGATATGACAAAGAAACAAGCAATACAATTGTTCCAAGAGCGCAAGATTCGTACCGCTTGGGACGACCAGGAAGAGAAGTGGTACTTCTCCGTTGTGGATGTATGTGGAGTTCTTACCGATAGCAAAGATGCCTTAACGGCACGTAAGTATTGGAACAAGCTGAAACAACGATTAAAAGAGGAAGGGAATGAAACGGTGACAAATTGTCACCAGTTGAAAATGCGTGCCGCCGACGGCAAGATGCGCTTGACCGATGTAGCTGATACAGAGCAACTTTTCCGTATCATACAGTCCATCCCATCGCCCAAGGCTGAGCCGTTCAAGCAATGGATGGCACAGGTTGCCAGTCAGCGCATTGACCAAATGCAAGACCCCGAACTGAGCATCGATCAGGCCATCATTGACTACAAACGTTTAGGTTACAGCGATGCTTGGATTAACCAGCGCATTAAAAGCATCGAGGTGCGCAAGGAACTGACCGACGAATGGAAGCGCACTGGCGTGCAGGAAGGATTGGAATACGCCTCACTCACAGACATCATCACTCGCGAGTGGAGCGGTTTCACCACCAAGCAATACAAGCAATTCAAGGGCCTGAAGAAGGAGAACCTGCGCGACAATATGACAAATTTGGAAATCGCCCTCAATATCCTGGCGGAAGCCTCAGCCACAGAACTTTCCAAGCAACGTGACCCCAAAGGCTTCAATGCACAGACCCAAGTGGCAAAAGATGGCGGCAGTGTGGCTAAGGCTGCACGAAATCAATTGGAGAGCAAACTGGGCCGAAGCATTATTTCAAATGCCAAGGCCAGTGACTATCTATTGCCTGATAGTTCAGAAGAAGACAATAAAGAAAAGTAGTTCTCGTTTATGGAAGAGAGTAAAATCATCATATATCAGACAGAGGACGGTCAGACACAGATAGATGTTCGTCTGGAGAATGACATGATCTGGTTGACACGACAGCAGTTGGCAGATTTGTTCGGGCGTGATTATAAGACTATAAGCAAACACATCAATAATGCCTTGAAAGAGGAATTGGCTGATGAGGTGGTAGTCGCAAAATTTGCGAATACCACCCAGCATGGTGCCATTGAAGGGAAAACGCAAACTCATGAGAAAGAGTATTTCAACCTTGAAATGGTCACATCGGTTGGGTATCGCGTCAAGAGTAGCCGAGGCGTTCAGTTTAGATATTGCTGACAATACACTTGTTGCTCTTACGCTGATGATTGCCGAAAGTCGGACGGAAGAGAAAGACGTAATGATGAAAGTGGTAGTGAACCTTATCAATCAGCAGAACTAAGAAGATAGCGATATGAACATAGAAAAATTAAACGAAGTAGCACGTTATATCCGTATTTCCATTCCTTATTATAAAGAGGAGGGACTTATCAATTTTGACGATGGTATGATGACAGAGCTGGAGTGCGAAGATAACTTCACCCCCCCGATGCTTGACGAGGAAACCTTATTGCTGGAGTATGTTGTAGACATGAAAACGTGCAAGGTCGTGAACTATAAATTTGAGGATGGTTATCTGCGTATGTGGGCAAAGGTACGTGATAGCGGTACCTACACGTTATTGGATAGCGAGAAGAATCCACTATTGCAGATTTGCGGTCATGTGCCCAATAAACTGATACCACCATTTGAGAAGGGATGGGGGGATTATATAGAGTTAGCAGTAGACGGTGACGGAACTATAGAAAATTGGCCAAAAGCCCCTGACTTCTCTGATTTTGTAAAAAATGGTCAGGAGGCCAAACCTGTTGAATCTAACCGATGGTATCGTGCAAAGAGCGCACTTTCGTTTGTCCATTCCAAACGTCTCAATAGAGAAGAAACACTTTGGCTTATTGAAGAATTAAAGAAGGAGCTGTAAATTCTCATTTATGGAAGAGTGGAAAGAATATAAGTTAGGAGAGGCTTGCACCGAATTAAGCGACGGACTACATAAGGCACCAAAGTTCAAACTTGGTGGCGACTATATATTTGTCAATGCAAAAAATATACTAAACGGATTTATAGTTGATAACGACCCTACGAAGAAGTCTACTCATGAAGAGTTTCTTAAATACTCATCACCGTTGAATGATACAACTATCTTATATTCTATTGATGGTACAATAGGAAACGTAGCCTTGTATAGAGGTGAGAAATGTATACTGGGAAAAGGTGCATGTTACTTGAATCCTAATCCCATTATTTTAGATCGTATGTTCCTATATTATGAATTGCAATCACCTCGGTTTAAAGGATACATAGATCGTATGTCGACAGGTTCAACGATTAAGCATATATCGTTGAAGACAATGCGCAATTATAGTTTCACCTTTCCTTCTATAAAAAGACAACAACAGATTTCGTCCATCCTCAAATCCCTTGATGACAAAATTGAAGTGAACAGGCGGATAAACGATAATTTAGAGCAACAGGCGATGGCGCTTTTTGACATGATGTTCCCTGCTGTTGCTTCAGGCGAAGATATAATTGGAAATGTTATTATCCCAAAACGAGGGAAAGGATTGCTTTCAAAAGATGCTGTAGAAGGAAACGTTCCTGTTGTTGCTGGAGGATTGGAACCAGCAACTTACCACAATGAGTCTAATACTGTTGCCCCTGTTGTGACTATTTCCGCATCTGGAGCAAACGCGGGTTTTGTAAATCTATGGCAAATTCCCGTGTGGTCATCCGATTCTTCATTCATTGATGCCTCTATGACCGAAAACGTGTATTTCTGGTATGTGATGTTGAAGAAAAGGCAAAAAGAGATTTTTGATGCTCAGACCGGTTCCGCCCAACCTCATATATATCCAAAGCATATTGCAGAAATGCCGATGGGCAATTTTGAACAATCAGATGTTGAAAAGTTCACAGAAATCGTCACTCCAATGTTTGAGATACGAGGGAGAAACTTGAAAGAGAGTGAACGATTAGCATCTCTCCGCGACACTCTCCTGCCCCGCTTGATGTCTGGAGAGTTAGACGTAAATAATGTAGCATTATAAAGTGATGAAAGAGAATATTGTACCAATACAAGATGAGATTGTCCTTTACCAATCGGAAGATGGTAACGTGAAAGTCGATGTGCTGTTTCAGGATGAAACGGTATGGTTAACACAAGAACAAATGGCAATGCTGTTTGGAAAAGCCAGGTCAACTATAAATGAACATATTCAAAATATTTATCAAGAAGGGGAGTTACAAGAAGGTTATAGTATGAGAAAATTCGGAAATTCCGAATTTTCTATGAAACCTACCAATTACTATATCTCCTCCCTCACTTGATGTCGGGTGAAATAAAAGTGGGGGATGTAACGTTATAATGTAAAAAGGTGTATTTAAAAAATCCGTCATGAGCAAGAAGTCAATAAGGTTTTTCAATGACCGCGAGGTGCGGGCCGTATGGGACGAAGAGAAATCACTATGGTGGTTCTCTATTGTGGATATCGTCGGCGCCATTACGGATAGCCCGAGTCCGAGAAAGTATTGGAGCGTATTGAAATCCAGACTAAAGAAGGCAGGCAACGAGTTGACTACACGTTGTAGTCAACTGAAAATGACGGCTGCCGACGGTAAGCAATACGCTACTGATTGTTTTGCTCAGGACGATATCATCCAGTTGGTAAGGGTGATTCCAAGCAAGAAAACAGCTGATTTCCTCGACTGGTTCGTATATCCTCCCTCGCTTGATGTCGGGTGAAATAAAAGTGGGGGATGTAACGTTATAAATAAAGAAAGGACAGAATATGTATATACCGCCATTTACAGTAAGTGCAGAAGCCATCAATCTGATTGCGGAGATTTCCGGTCAGATAGAGCGTTATGCCATCCGGTTGGAGCAGGAGGATGGGCTCCGGCTCCGCAAGGCGAACCGCATCAAGACTATTCATTCGTCACTGGCCATTGAAGGTAATACACTAAGTGAGGATGAGGTACGCGACATTATTGACGGAAAGAATGTGGTGGCCCCCATCCGCCAGATTCAAGAAGTGAAGAATGCCATCAAGACCTATGAGCTTTATCCTACGCTCGATGCCTACAAGGAGAAAGACCTCTTGCGCGCTCATAGCGTAATGATGCAAGCACTTGTTGATGACGCAGGACACTATCGCCGAGGAGGGGTTGGCGTGTTCGGCGAACAAGGTCTGGTGCATCTTGCTCCTCCTGCAGACCGCGTACCTATGTTGATGGCAGACTTGTTCGGTTGGCTGAAAAAGTCAAGAGACCATCTGCTCATCCGTTCGTGTGTATTCCACTATGAGTTTGAGTTTATCCATCCGTTCATTGATGGTAACGGACGTACAGGGCGACTGTGGCAATCGCTGATA
>ODAJ012180335.1_pt1 | contig 20244 bp, 19 predicted proteins | sample 1539241 | NCBI WGS metagenome assembly ODAJ01 (sample SAMN02144231, study PRJEB22623) | gut metagenome | biome: sheep rumen | host: Ovis aries | place: New Zealand | reverse complement strand
ATAGTGACGGGACTTGTTGCCCCAGTAACCCTTCGCCAGGCCAAGCACCTTATTTCTGTGCTTGCGGGTCATCATTGCGCCTTTAACTCTTGCCATTTGTATATCCTCCTATTTCACGTCAACCCTTATTTGTAAGGGATCATTTTCTTGATGGTAGCAGCGTTGGTCACGTCGGCGTAGGTCTCGGAACGCAGGCGACGGCAGCGCTTGGTGTCCTTCTTGGTGAGGATATGGCTCTTATACGCGTGGGCGCGTTTTACCTTGCCGGACTTGGTGAGATTGAATCTCTTCTTGGCACCGCTGTGGGTCTTCAGTTTGGGCATGATCGTAAACTCCTCTCGTGTGTTAGGCCTCGGGCTCCTCAGCCTTCGGCGCTTTGGGTTTGCCCGGCTTCTTCGCCGGGGTGGTGGGCTTGGGAGAAAGGAACATGGACATGTTTCTTCCCTCAAGCTTCGGGGCTTTGTCCATATTCGCGACTTCCGCGCACTGCGCAGCAAAGTCCTTCAGCAGCGTCACGCCGATTTCCGTATGGGCCATCTCGCGGCCGCGGAAACGCACGGAGACCTTCACGCGGTCCCCGTCCGCCAGGAACTTCTGGGCATTTTTCAGTTTGGTGTTGAAATCATTGGTGTCGATGCTCGGAGACATACGGATCTCCTTGATCTCGACAACCCGCTGATTCTTCTTGGCTTCCTTCTCCTTCTTGGTCTGCTCGAAGCGGTACTTGCCGTAATCCATGATCTTGCAGACGGGAGGATTGGAGCCCGGAGCGATCTTGACGAGATCCATCCCTCTCTCTTCGGCGACACGCAGCGCTTCCTCAGCAGACATGATGCCGAGCTGTTCGCCGTCGTCCCCAATCAGACGGACTTCCTTATCCATGATCTCTTCGTTGATTTGATGAGCAGCGTTTGCTATGGAAAACACCTCCGAAAAATAAAAGCGCGGACGCACAGCATCCGCGCATAAAAACACTCTGATCCCCCTGACGGGGCGTGCCTTTATTAACCGCGGCTGGCCCGAGGCCGCCGGGTGAGGACGGGGATGCCGTACCTTCTTTGTTTTAGCTTGAATAATATAACAGCAGGCGGGCGCTTTGTCAAGGCCTTTCGCTGCATTTTATGCGGAAAATCTTTGAAAGATGCGGCGCATTTCCGCCGGGCATTCATTTGCCCCGCTGCTCCACATCGGCCGTCGTGCCGCGACGCTCATACTGCCGGCCGTGCTGCAAAAGCGAAACAGCTGCGCAAGGATCCTGACCGGGCCGGACTTCTTCCCGGCGGTCATTCCCTTCTCAGTACTTCTCGTCCGGGGCTCCCTCTGCGTTCTCCAGCTCCATAGCGAGCTTGACGATGCGGCTGGTGCCGAGACGGTCCGCGCCGAGATTGATGAAGTCCTCCGCGTCCTTGATGGAGGAGATGCCGCCGGCGGCCTTAACCTTCAGCGTGTCCGGGGAGAACTTGCGCAGGAGCGCAACGTCTTCGCGGGTAGCGCCGCCCTTGCTGAAGCCCGTGGAGGTCTTGATAAAGTCGGCTCCCGCGGAGGAGACGACCGCGCACAGACGGATCTTTTCCTCCTCCGTCAGCAGGCAGCACTCGATGATGACCTTCAGGATCTTGCCCTCCGTGGCCTTGCGCACGGCGGCAATGTCCTTCTCCACCTCGTCCCAGCAGCCGTCCTTGACCATGGAGAGGTTGATGACCATATCGATCTCGTCGGCGCCGTTGGCAACCGCGTCCGCCGCCTCAAATGCCTTGGTCGCCGTGGTGCTGTTGCCGTTGGGGAAGCCGATCACGGTGCAGAGCGTGAGCCGGTCGCCAACGTAGCGCTTCGCGCCGGCCAGATGGCAGGGCGGGATGCAGACGCTGGCGCAGTGATATTTGATGGCCTGATCGCAGAGCTTGCGGATCTCGGCAGAAGTACAGTCGACCCGAAGAAGGGTATGGTCGCATTTTTCGAGGATATCTTTGAGTTCCATAGGTACTCTCCTTTTCAATTTGATGCCATTAGTATAATCGATTTGCCCGGCATATGCAAGCCCCCGCGCGGAATAGGATAGGGGTGAACAAAGCAAAGGAGCATCTGCCTATGAGCGAAGCAAACAACGCGATCCTGCTCCGCGGGACTCTCGCGGAAAAGCCCGTCTATTCCCACAGCGTCCGGGAGGAGCCCTTTTACCGGATGCTGCTGTCTGTTCGGCGCCTGTCCGGGACAGAGGATCTGCTCCCTGTCCTCGTGCGCGAGCGCCTGCTCCGCGCTGCGGAGCCCGGCGAAGCGGATATGCTCTGCGTGCAGGGCGAGCTGCGCAGCTTCAACAACCGCAGCGGCGTCGGGGCGAAGCTCGTGCTCTCCGTGTTCGCACGAGAGCTGCGCTTTGAGGAGGGCGAGGACGATAACCGCGTCTCCCTTTCGGGGCTGCTCTGCCGCCTGCCGAACCTGCGGCAGACGCCGTTGGGCAGGGAGGTCTGCGATCTGATGCTGGCTGTCCCCCGCCGGACAGGGCGCGCCGACTATCTCCCCTGCATATGCTGGGGGCATCTCGCCCGCAAGGCTGCGCTGCTGAGCGTGGGAGCAGCGCTGAAGCTGGAGGGCAGACTGCAGAGCCGTGTCTACCTCAAGCAAACCGAAGCCGGGCCTGAGCGGCGCACGGCCTACGAGGTCTCCGTCTCGGAGTGGGAGAGCGCCGTTCAGGAGTGATTTTCCGTCTTTGCGGGAGCTTTTGTCGAAGGCCTTGACGCCCTTCCCGCGGCGCGGTATGTTGCTTCGGGAGGTGGTTTCATGAAGCGAAAGCTGCTCATTCTCTTTCTTGTGTCCCTGCTGCTGCCGGCAGCCAATCTAAGGCTCGGCTGCCATGTGCTCGTAGCCGGGCGCGAGGTGCCGGGGATCTACGACCCGCAGACACTGCGTCTGTGCGTCGAGGACGCGCAGACGCTCGCCGAGGAACTCTCGGGCGAAAAGGCCGGGATGCCGGAGCTGCGCTATATCTGGGTTCCCCGCTTCCGGCGCGCGGACGGGGAGGCCGGGGCGCTCACCGAGGCGATCCTGGAGCGCACGCAGGGCGTCACGCTCGCGGACGGCGTGATCGTAAACGGGAGGCTGATCGGCACCGTGCACGACGCGGGGCAGCTCTACGAAAAGCTGCGCCATGAGATCGACATTCAGATGCCGCTCGCGGCTGTAAACGGGGATCTCAGCGGGCAGCTCGGCTTCCGGCGTGTCTTCAGCCGGACCGGGCACGAGACGCGCGACGCGGACATGATTTTGCTCATCACCGGCATAGCCCCGGTCGTCTACACGGACGCCGAAGGCAGGCTCGCCTGAGCCGGAAAAAGCAGGACAGCCGAAACATCGGCCGTCCTGCTTTTTCGTCCCGCTTGAGACTGTCGAAAATCTTTACTGAAATGACAAATGACAGAGCAGCGGGGGAGCTCGAGGGGGCAAAGCCCGCCTCGAATACAAGAAACCGCCGCCGGAAAAGCCCGATATTGTGGGCTTTTCCGGTTACAACATTTTGCCTGAAGCAAAATGCTCGGCGGCTGAAGCGCAGTCAAAAAAGTCCGGTATGGACTTTTTTGACAAGCCGAAGCAGTCTGTTCTCTCAGACGTTGAAGCGGAACATGGTGACGTCTCCGTCCTGCATAACGTATTCTTTGCCCTCCAGGCGGAAGAGGCCCTTTTCCTTTGCTGCGGCCATGGAGCCGCAGGCCTTGAGATCCTCAAAGGCCACGATCTCCGCACGGATGAAGCCGCGCTCGATATCCGTGTGGATCTTACCGGCCGCTCTCGGCGCCTTTGTGCCCTTCACGATCGTCCACGCGTGCACGTCGTCCTCACCCGCGGTAAGGAAGGAGATGTAGCCCAGCAGGTCGTAGGAGGTGCGGATCAGGCGGTCAAGCCCCGTCTCGGTGATGCCGAGATCCTGCATGAAGAGCTCCGCCTCTTCCGGCTCGAGCTCGGCAATATCCTCCTCGAATTTCGCCGCTACCGGCAGCACCGCCGCGCCGTGCTCTGCCGCGAATTGAGACAGCGCACGGAAATTCGCGTTGTTTGCGTAGTCGCTCATGCCGTCCTCGTCGAGGTTTGCGGCGTAAATGATGGGCTTGACGGACATGAGACCGCCGTCAGCCAGAATGTCCTTGTCCTCGTCGGTGAAGGGGAAATCGCGCGCGGGCTTTTCTCCCTCGAGGTGGGCGATCAGCGCCTCGCACATCTCGCATTCGCGCTTGTATTTCTTGTCGCCGCTCTTGGCGTTCTTGCGGGCGCGCTCCAGACGGCGCTCCACGATCTCGATGTCCGCGAGGATCATCTCCAGGTCGAAGGACTCCGCGTCGCGCACCGCGTCGGCGCTCTCAAGGAAAATGTCCTCATTGTCGAAGCAGCGCACGACCTCGACCAGCGCGTCCACCTGGCGGATCGCCTGGAAAATCTCGTTTCCCCTGCTGCCCGAGGCCACGCCCGGCACGTCCACGAAATCGATCGTAGCGGGGCTGTATTTTTTGGGGTGATAATACGCCGCCAGCCAGTCAAGCCGCTCGTCGGGCACCTTGGCGGTGCCGATATTGGGCTTGGCCGCGGCGTTGGAATAACTGCCGGTCTCGGCCTTCGCACCGGTGAGGGCGTTAAACAGCGTCGTTTTCCCCACGTTGGGAAGACCCACGATTCCTAATTTCATAGCTGCAGTATCTCCTTTTGCATTCTTTTTTCTGAGCGGATTATATCACAGCGTCCCTCATTTCTCAATACGTTCGCGGAAATAAAAAGCCCTGCAAAATGCGGTGCAGCGAGGCGGAAGGCCACGCTGCACCCAGCATTGTTGCAAAGCCGCAGATCCTGATACGCTGCTTAGCCGGCATCGTTCTCCGGCTCGGATTCTCAGTATTTGCGCCACACCATCTTGTTGACGACCCCAACGTATGACTGAATGATTTTCACAACCTTATCGGACACGTTCTCGTCTGCATAGTCCGGAACAGGGATGCCGTTATCGCCGTTTTTGAGCATTTCCACGGCAGTCTCCACAGCCTGCAGCAAGCCGACCGTGTCGATGCCGGACAGGATGAAGCAGCCCTTGTCAAGCGCCTCCGGGCGCTCTGTGGAAGTACGGATACACACTGCCGGGAAGGGATGTCCGACGCTGGTGAAAAAGCTGCTCTCCTCCGGGAGCGTACCGCTGTCGCTCACAACGGCAAAAGCGTTCATCTGCAGGCAGTTGTAGTCGTGGAAGCCGAGAGGCTCATGCCGAATCACTCTCTTGTCCAGCTCAAAGCCGGATGTCTCCAGACGCTTTTTGCTCCTGGGGTGGCAGGAATAGAGGATAGGCATGTCATACTTTTCGGCCATGCGATTGATTGCCGTAAACAAGGACAAGAAGTTCTTTTCGGTGTCGATGTTCTCCTCGCGGTGGGCAGACAGAAGGATGTACCTGCCCTTCTCCAGACCAAGCCTCGCATGGACGTCGCTTGCAAGGATCTTCTCCAGATTCATGCGCAGCACTTCGGCCATGGGAGAGCCTGTGACGTAAGTGCGTTCTTTCGGCAGACCGGTATCCGCCAGGTATCTTCTCGCATGCTCTGAGTACGCCATATTCACATCGGAGATGATGTCTACGATCCTGCGGTTGGTCTCCTCGGGCAGGCACTCGTCCTTGCAGCGGTTGCCGGCCTCCATGTGAAAAATCGGGATGTGCAGACGCTTTGCGCCGATGACGGAGAGACAGGAGTTGGTATCGCCGAGCACCAGAACCGCGTCCGGTTTGATGGCCGCCATCAGTTTATAAGAGCGGTCAATGATGTTGCCCATCGTCGCGCCGAGGTCATCTCCGACAGCGTCCAGATAGACTTCCGGATCGTCCAGCTCCAGGTCGCGGAAAAACACGCCGTTCAGGTTATAGTCATAGTTCTGACCGGTATGCGCCAGGATCGTGTCGAAGTACTTTCTGCACTTTTTGATGACGGCTGCAAGGCGGATGATCTCCGGCCTGGTGCCCACAATAATGAGCAGCTTCAGCTTCCCGTTTTCTTTCCACTTCACATCTTCGTACATACTTGTCAGTCCTCCGATTCTTTCACAGCTCCAACCATTTCATAAGGTTTTGCGTTGCCGCAATCGCCTTTCCGTCCGTAGTCAGCACGGCCCTTGTCTGTTTCCGCAATTCCTCACGCCGGTCTTTTCCAAGCCAGCTTTTCCACCGTTTGATCTGATAGTAGAGATAGCCATGTTCTTTGCCGGATTTGTCTCTGTAGAACTCCCGGGCATTATAGTCCGGAATGAACACGCGGCTCAGTAAATAGCCAAGCCCCTTTTTGTTCTTTTGTCTTATTGCGTTTGCCTGTTGACGTGAGCCAAACACGCCGCCCTGCAGGCAGCAGTTCTCAAAGCTTTCGAGTTCGCCTTCTGCCGGCTCATTTTCCATCCAGCAAGCCGCAAGTTTACTGCTTGCCTCATAGAATTTCAGCAGGCCGCAGGAATCACACATCTGTCTGACTCTTTCTTCGTCGTACTGAGTCTTCTTCCTCAGCAGCCAAAGATCAACGAACGGCCTGATTCCCAAACCTCCGTGCAGGAAGTGATGACACATATGCGCCACAACATGGAAGATCTGATACTCCGGAGTTAAGGCGTACTGCGCTCCCGCACCCGTGGGTTCAGCAAATTCCCACACTTCGCTCAGCAGCTTGTCAATCTTCTCGGAGTTTTCCTTGATGTTGAAATGGAGCTCCAGGTGGAAATACTGACTCAGCATGGAAACATCGTGGTAAGCTTTTTTCTCGGTCTTATACTCTGTCTTCGCCTCGATTGTTTCGACGGCTTTGTTGAGGTCTTCCTCATGTACCAGAATGTCGATATCGCAGCTGGTCCTCATCCACGGCTCCGGATACAGCTCGCAAATAACCGAGCCTTTGAGTAAGATATAAGGAATACCGACGCCGTCAAGAGCTTCTCTGATCTGCCCCAACGAATAGCTGCGCAGAACATACGCTCTCACGTCTTTCGCACAGCCCGTATCAAATCGCTGTTTCCATTCGCTCGAAATATCCAGCTCTTTAATTCCCTGCCAAACGATCGGGAGAAGCGACTGCTTCGCTGCGAACCGATACAGATCGGCAAGCTCTTCTTCTGTAAAAGCAAGCGCTTCCTTGCTCAGACCCATTCCGCGGCGAATGGTGGAGAAAAGATAATGATTCATCGTTTCACCGGCTCAAAGTACGTGTCCGGCCGATCCTGATTCAGCGTCTCATTGGCAAACATGATCGTGACAAGATCTTCCGTTTCGGACAGATTGATAATGTTGTGCGTCCAACCCGGCTTCATATAGACGGCTTGGATACGGGAACCATCCACTTCATACTCTTCGATCTCATCATCGAGGAGGTTCCGCATCTGAATCAGGCCATGGCCCTTGACCACAATGAACAGTTCCCATTTTGACAGATGCCAGTGCTGACCCTTTGTAACGCCCGGCTTGCTGATGTTCACAGAAACCTGGCCATGATCCAAGGTCTTCACCAATTCCGTAAAGCTGCCGCGAGCATCACAGTTCATTTTCAGATCGTAGACGCTTCTCTCCCTGGGAAGATAGCTGAGATACATGGAGAGCAATTTCTTCTCGAAGCTGCCGGCCGGGATCGCCGGGATGAAACAGTTCTCCGGCATGTCGCGGAACCGGTGAAGCAGCTCGACAATTCGTCCCAGCGTTGCCTTATGCTTCACCGGGCAATGGCAGTAACGGCCATTCTCATCGGCCACCGCTTCCGCACCCTCAAAATGGCAGCGATGCGGATGTCCTTCCATGCAGTCGAAGATTTCCTCACAGAGATCGTCGAAGAAGACCATTTCCAGTTCTACACTCGGATCGTTCACCGTGATCGGCTCATCTCTGGCAATACAGTAGCAGAAGGTGCCCACTGCGGAGTTGTAGTGAGGACGAATCCATTTGCCGACCATGTTCTCGAAGCGGTAGACATATACCGGCGCTCCGGTCTCTTCGCCGTAGCGGAACATTGCCTCTTCTCCGGCGAGTTTGGAACGTCCGTACGCAGAATCGCCAAAGCGGCCGGACAATGTCGCCTGTACGGAAGATGTGATCATGATAGGGGCCTTGTTCCCGTGTCTCTTCAAACAGTCCAGCAGTTCGGATGTAAAACCGAAGTTCCCCTTCATGAATTCCGACTGCTCTTTCGGTCTGTTCACACCGGCGGCATGAACGATAAAATCACAGTCTGTGCAGAATCGTTCGAGTTCTTCCGGGCCGGAGCTCCGCGTATATTCATATATCTCATCTATAACGAGATTCGGCCTGGTTCTGTTCTTCCCGTCTCTGATTGCCTTGAGGTTTTCAACCAGATTGCGGCCTAAGGCTCCTGCCGCGCCGGTTACCAAGATGTTCACTGTCCTTCTCCGATCTTCCGGGGCCAATTGCCTATCCGAATATTTCTGTCCATCTTCTGCCCCTGTGTGCTCCGGCACAGCCGCCGCTGTGGATTGCCTGTCCTTCTCGGTCTCTGCCTCTTAGTTGTGTCGGATCCCCTTCAGTTCTTCCTGTACATAATCTGTGGTCAAAATCTTCTTGACCGTTCCTTCCACATCGAGCCTGACGGTGTTATGGGAAGTATAGCTCTCATCGGCCTGGGTCTGAACCTGCCCCTGTACGAAATACTTGTCGTAGTTCAGATCGCGGTTGTCGGCTGCTACACGGAAGTAATGTCCCATATCCTCGGAGCGGAGACGTTCTTCTCTTGTCATCAGCGTTTCATACAGCTTTTCACCGTGGCGGGTTCCGATGATATTGGTACCGGTATCACCGAAGAGCTGCTGGACGGCGCGGGCGAGGTCGCCGATGGTAGACGCATCCGCCTTCTGGATGAAGAGGTCGCCGGGGTTGGCGTGATTGAAGGCAAATCGAACAAGCTCCACCGCCTCGTCCAGATTCATCAGGAAGCGGGTCATTTCCGGATTCGTGATCGTGATAGGCTGGCCGTTATGGATCTGGTCGATAAAGAGAGGAATAACGGAGCCGCGGGAGCACATGACGTTGCCATAGCGAGTGCAGGCAATCACGGTGCCGCCGCGTTCGGCGGCAACTCTTGCATTTGCGTAAATAACATGCTCCATCATCGCCTTGGAGATGCCCATGGCGTTGATCGGGTACGCGGCCTTGTCTGTAGAGAGGCAGACCACTCTCTTGACGCCGGCGTCAACGGCGGCATGCAGGACGTTATCTGTCCCTTCGATGTTCGTTTTCACAGCCTGCATGGGGAAGAACTCACAGGACGGCACTTGCTTCAGCGCCGCAGCATGGAAAATGAAATCCACACCGGGCATGGCGTCTGCCACAGAGCGGGGATCTCTCACATCGCCGATATAAAACTTTACCTTCTTTGCATGGTCAGGAAACCTGGCCTGCAGGTCGTGCCGCATATCATCCTGCTTTTTCTCGTCGCGGCTGAAAATACGGATCTGGCCGATATCGGAGGTCAGAAAATGCTTCAGTACCGTTGAGCCGAAAGATCCCGTGCCTCCGGTAATCATCAGCGTTGCGCCGTTAAACTCACTCATTATGCCTTGTCTCCTTCTGCGATGCACGGCAATGGTCATGCATCTGTTCGTTTGGCATTTCAGCCCTCGTCTGCCCGAAGCAGCCGCGAGGCTTCTGCTCTTCATACTAATACCTGATAAAAGCTTTAGAAAGATTTTATCAGGTGTTGGTATCAGTCTCTTCTATAGAGGTCTCTTGTATAAACCTTTTCTTCGACGTCTCCAAGCGCATCCGCATCAAAGCGGTTCGCGAGGATCACATCGCTCCGCTCCTTGAATACCTTCAGATCATTTACGACTGCAGAATGGAAAAACGCGCTTCCATCCTCAAGCGTCGGCTCATAAACGATCACAGGGATGCCTTTTGCCTCTATGCGCTTCATGACGCCCAGGATCGCGGAAGCTCTGAAGTTGTCGCTGTTGCTCTTCATGGTAAGGCGGTATACGCCAACGCATTTCGGGTGTCTCTCCAAAACCTGCGCGGCTATGAAATCCTTGCGCGTGGTATTTGCATTGACCACGGCTTCGATCATGTTCTGCGGCACATCATGGTAGTTAGCAAGGAGCTGTTTTGTATCCTTCGGCAGGCAGTAGCCGCCATATCCGAAGGAGGGATTGTTATAGTGATTGCCGATTCGCGGGTCCAGGCACACTCCTTCGATAATCTTGGCGGTATCCAGGCCCTTCACCTGCGCATAGGTATCCAACTCGTTGAAATAGGCGACGCGGACTGCAAGATAGGTGTTTGCGAACAGCTTGATAGCCTCTGCCTCGGTAGGAGGCGCAATCAGTACCGGGATAGTTTGCTCGCTTCTTCCCGCTCTCTTCTCCTCGGTTCTCGCACCTTCCAGCAGCAGATCGGCAAACATCCGCGCTTCTTTGCTCTGCTCCTCCTCTGCTCCGACCACGATACGGCTTGGGTGCAGGTTGTCATACAGCGCCTTGGATTCCCTTAAAAACTCGGGGCTGAAGATGATGTTCTTTACGCCGAACTTCTCCTTTACGGACTCCGTATAACCAACCGGGATCGTAGATTTGATTACGATCAACACGTTTGGATTGACCTTCAGGACGTGTTCGACAGCATCTTCCACGGCGCTGGTATCAAAGAAATGGTCTTTATCGTCGTAATTTGTAGGCGTGGCAATAATCACGAGCTCGGCGGAACGATATGCGGCGTCCTTATCCGTTGTGGTCGTGAGATCCAGCTTCCGCTCTCCGGCATTTGCTTCCCGAAAGAATCGCTCTATCTCCTCATCCTGAATGGGGCTGATAAAGTGATTCAGTTTTTCCGCTTTTGCATCGGTGGTCGTAATTGCGGTGACTTCATGGTTCTGGGCAAGAAGAACAGCAAGGGACAGCCCAACATAACCCACGCCTGCAACTGTGATTCTCAAATTCTCTTCCTCCGTAATATCAGTCTCTTCTAAACAGGTCTCTTGTGTAGACCTTCTCTTGTACATCATCAAGGCAACTATCATAACGGTTAGTAATAATAGCGTCTGACATCTCTTTGAACTTAATCATCCTGAATTGGGGACTGACGATTATTGATCTTATCAACCTTTTCTGAGATGATATCCACTGCAATTACTGCATGATGTTGTGCCAGTAGCGTTGCAATAGAAAGTCCGACATATCCAGTACCGGCTACAGAGATCTTCAAATTCTCAAAACTCCGCTTTTTTACTCTTTCCTTCTTCGGTATAATTCTCTGCCATACTTCTTCTTGAAAAGCAATTCAGTAGACAGATTACTAAATGCCAACTTACAATTTCACAGACTTGTTATACCGGTAGCACCAGTTTACGTCCATATATGTGATCTATGTCTTCATCTTGACCAAACGGTTTTAATTTATGATCAACATCCATTCCCGCGGAAGGACTAAATGTCAGTTCTCCAAAATATATTTTGTTTGAAACAATGTAAAGATCAACTCTGACGTATGGAAATGGCTTTGATAACGCTTCTGCGTATTTGATAGCCTCATCTAAACAATCGGGCTTATTGATGATGTAGTTTGGATCACCGATGCCATTAGTAATCATTTTCCATGATCTATCCATATAGAAGTACTTTGCATTATGTCCTTCCATATTCCTGCCTTCGCAAATCATGATCATTTCACAATTACCATTTATACAATAAAACTTATAATCTTCCGGAAGGCTACCATTTTCATCGCCCAGAAATTCTTCAACAAGAAAGACTGGCTTTACACTTTTATACTGCATTTCGGAATAATTTAGATAAAAAGTCTTTGACTCTTTCAGCCATGTCCGCATTATTCGAATCAATCCCTCACGGTTCTCTTTAGTTTTATCCGTAACAATATGATTGAACCCACATCCAATGTTTAGTTTTAGTACAAATCGACTAGGGAGAGATTGAAAGTCTAATTCCTCTGGTTGTTGATAAACAGCAATCAACCTATTAAGCAATTCTTCATATCCGACACCCTTGACATAATCACGGACTAAATACTTATCGGCGCATTGCTTAACCAACGGGTTGTTCCAATAAGTATTAAATTTCAACCAGAGATTCTTTTCATTCAGTGTCACCGGATGCTCTAGATCAAGCCTTCTTCCAAACTTTGAATAGTACAATACTCTTGTATTAAGTTTGGGAGAAATCCGTGTTAGAATTCTTCGGAAATAAAAAGCAGCTTTCTTTTGAATAGTCATACGCCCCTCATATTAAAACCGTGTATATTTAATGGAAGCACAATGATTTTTTGCATCCATCAATACATCATCAAGTAACTCACCAAATAACGGGCCACTTGTCATTTGATAAACTAGTGCTTCGGCATTGCTAGTGTTATACTCAATTAATAGGGGTTCCCCATTGTCGGTAACACAAAAATCCCAAGAAACGAACCCAAAGTATGGAAGCAATTTATGCGCTTTCTTTATTATTTCACATATTTCTTTGTGATAAGATAGTTTCCGTCCCTTCAATAGCTTTCCCGAATAATCTGTCTCTCTTTTTTTACCAAATACATTCATTCCAACTGGTTCTATGTAACCATCTGGTTTTATTCCAAATGTATAGCCTTTCCCACCACTGGCATTATCTGTAAACGAATCCGGTGCTCCTACCCTCATGTGAGCAGATAAAACAAACACTTCACCTTTGAACAAAAAGCTTAAAATCTTTTCAGTATTAACAGAAGAGGGATTGAATGCGGCTGTTTCTGGGTGCTGTTTAATTATCTTTTGTACCACGTAATTCTTTCTGAGATCAGCAAACACACTGTCTATATTTTCAGCACTGACTAGAGTAGCATTTCTACCTCCTCCGCTATTTCTTGAAGGTTTTGCAAATGCACTACCTTCGTCCATAACTATGTTCTTTGCCTCTTGCTCTGAAATGATCTCTCTTCTATCATTTATAAAATAACCATTTACATTGGCTACCAGAGTGGTTGGAAATAACACGTTTGGCAATAACGTAGTCATGAAAGCCTTATCTTCCCAACCAGCAATTTCTTTATCATTGTAAATTCTTTCAAGGATAAGATGGTAAAAATTCTCTGGCACCATTTGTGGAGACCATCTTCCAGTTGACGAAAGTATATACCTATGCCAATCTGTTCGAATATCCTTAAAGCCTCTGCTCGCATAATAGTCCATGATTTCTGCCGTTTGCTGCTTCGTCAAATCCACAAGCTCAACTTCTGAATGTTTCTCGATATTACGTAGTTCATTCAGAAAGTATCGATTGTATCTTCTTCGAAAAAATGAATTGCTGCTGTCCAGAAGCATGCGCTCGATTCTGTTTGCCATCTTAATTCCCTCTTTTCATTTACGCTTCGGTAAGTATTTTCGAACATAACCAGAAAAAATACTGTCCTTATTTATAAGCCATACCAGCGCGCAAAGCATAATATATACAACCGCTCCCACACCAATCATGACGATCACTTGTATTAAAGTCTGTGGAATTATAACTATTCTTGCGAAGAGCCGGACAGCAATTAACATAGTTGCTCCAAAAACCATATATATAGAATGACTCACAAATATGTGAACAAAATTTACTTCTTTTCTACATCCCGATATTTGAACCACGAGAACAACAAATTCCGCAGCTAATGTACCGATAACTGCGCCTTTAGCTCCAAGTGATGGGATTAATAAAACATTAAAAACGACATTTGTTAATGCCCCGCTTATCACTGCAACTGTGTATAGATTATCTTTTTTAGAAGGAATAAGATACTGTGTGCGTACGACGTCTCCCAGAGCCTTAATAATCAACACTGGAAGAAATATATACATCAATTCGACACACGGATCATACCCCGGTCCAAAGAAAAAAGGAATAAACTCCTTTGCAATTGCCGCAATGCCAAATGATACAGCACACGTTAAAAACATCGTTAGTTCAGAAGATTTCTCCAAGAGTGCTGTAGCTCTTCCACTAGATTCATTATTAATAACATACGAAACGCGAGTCATCATCACAGTGCTTATCGCAGTAATAAGGCCTAATGGAATATAGACAATTTTATCTACGGCATAATACCATCCAACATTCGCTTCTGTACTTAATAGATCTAACATTGATTTATCCATTATGTGATAGACGCTAAGTGCTATCACAGGGATAAACAAACGCAATATAGGTAAAACATGTGGTTTAATCCCCACCCAAGAAGGCTTAACATACTTTATTCGTTTAAATAGCGAAAACCACAGAACAAGCTCACTTGCTGCATTCCCGCCCGCCATGATAATTGTATATAGCGTTAGATGCTCCGGTTTGCGAATAAAAACAGCTATGCTGAATACTGTAATTAGCTTTACTACTAAGCTTCTAGTTACTGTTACTTTGAATTCTTCACATCCAAAAAAGAACCATCCTATATTCAAAAGACAAGATACTACCCATAAGCCTTGAATAAGCATTATAGTGGTTCTTTCTCCACCATAGATCCCGACAGCTACCATGTATATAATAATAGAAATAATGGACGCCACTGCCTGAACCGAATAGATCTCCCAAAACAGTCTCTGTTTTTCGTTTTTATTTGGTGCAGCTGCAACTGTTCGTTGCCCGTACTTCTCGATTCCAAGCATTGCTAAAAACATAAAATAATTGGCAAATGCTTGTGTTGCAGAATAAATACCAAGGTTATCCGCTCCAAGAGCACGCGAAATGATCGGAGAGGTAATTAAGGGCGTGATGACAGTAAGAATTCGGTAGGCTAATTGGTATCCGAAATTCTTTTTCAAACTACTCATTCTTCCTCCGCTTTTACTGCCCCATTTATCTTTTTGTCTTCCCTTGTTCTATTCAACAGCACACTGCTCATAAACCAAAACACAAAAGAACTGACACCCGGTCCAAAAGGCGGGAAGCCTTCCAGCATCGATTCCACAATGTAAAACGTGGTCATCATAAACAGGAATACCTGCTCATTAAACTCTCCCCTGTATCGGAAGCACATTCCTATCTTTTTGACCCAGATCCATTCTATCAGCAGGAATCCGATCAGGCCTGATTCCGTCAGAATCAGAATATAGGAAGAATCCACATAAAACTGTCCCACGCCGATAACGGGGGAAGACAAAAAGCTCGCAAGGGCCGTTTCATAGCGACTGATTCTGCCGCTTGAGAACGTATCCAGATCAGCGCCTGCGTATTTATTCAGGAACAGGGCCTGTTCTATAAACCGACGGGTTACGGGGATATACCATGCCGCCGCAGCCGCAAGCACCACCAGCGCGATCCACCTTCCCTTATGTTTCGCTCTGGAGATCGCGAACGCCACGGTTGCAACTGCCATTCCCAGCAAAGCAGTACGGCATTGGCTCATTCCTGTCATGACGAGCAGGTAGAAACACGCAATGTACGCCAAAACCCGCTGGAACCGATTCTTATACTGTACAAGCAGTAAAGACAGAAAGATAGCGGCAACCCATATTTGACCTGCCGAATTCTTTGACTGGAACAAATATCTCCTTGCGCTAAGCCAGGAAGAATAGGAAGGAAAATATGTTCTTTGAACCCAAAACGCAAAGATGACAGAGCTGATCAGATATAGCTTCCCTAAGCGGTTAAAAAGCTCTCTGTCCTCATTTGCGTACATCTCACCAACAATTGTGACCAGCAAAGGCACGATCAGCACGCGAATATAATTGGCCGAAATATGCCGCGTATCAATGATACTGGTAATCGCGCAAAAAATCAGGAAGAGAATATAGGCAAGAATAAAACGCGCGGAAAACTGCGTAATTTTCAGGTTGCCTTTGGTTCTGGTGATCCCAACTATTATTGCGAGTATCCACATCGCATACATGGCCGGGCGTGTAAAACGCGCGACGGAATTGATTTGCGATAACACGGAAAAGACAACCGCCAATTCCATTACAAGCCAGGAAGTTGACAGTCCCTTCCGTTTATCCTGTGTTCGCTCCATTCTTATACTCCGCTCAAATCAATTGCCCTTCGGGCTATATCCCGATAAGAAAAGACCTGCATGCCTTTCTCTTGGGCGACCGACTTCATTTTCTTATACGCGTCCGGATTTTCCAGCAGGCGCTCGATCTCCCCTTGAATCTCCTCTGCGCTGTCCCGTGTCAGGAACCGAACGTTGCCGCCTATATCCACATGGTGCGTGCCAGGCCAATCCTTCACCAACATCGGAACGCCCTGCCCGACGACCTGTTCCCACATGACAGAATGCCTGCCGGGGAAAACCACGAGGTCAGAAGCTTCAAAATACTCGTATGTATCCTTCGACTGAATCCAGCCGATATACTGCACCTTGCTCCCGTCAGCCAGGGCCTTCACCTTATCCATAAGCTCCTGCGTAACAGAACCCAGCACAATCAGCTTTACATGCTCATTCTTTATATTCTGAACGGCCTGCATCAGCAGCAGGGTCTGCGTTTTCCATTGGTCGATCTTGCCGCCGGTCAGCACAAGGAAGTCGTCATCCTCGATCCCGTATTGCTTTCTGATCCGCTCTCTGGCGCCGGACGTTTTTGCTTTCTCCACGAGCTCATCGTCCGCGCCCATGACAAGCAGTTCGCATTTATCCGCCGGAAGCTCATAGATATCCTTCAGAAAATCTACACGTACCGGCAGTACTCCATAGAATTTTGCGGTAAACGGCTCTATTTTATGGGCGCAGCCCTTCCATAGGATCTTATGGAGTACATTCTTCGACACCCAATTTGTTGCGCTGTTTGAGAAATCGGCGTGGTTATCCACGAAGACTTTTACTTCAGGATGCTTCTTCAGGTACTTCACTGCCTGATCGATATCCAGGAACTGACAGCCATGGATGAACAGGATATCAGGGCATGCCTTCTCAATTGCCTCATAGGTTCCGATGTATCTCTTGAGCTTATGTCCCAGAGAGCTGTTTGACTTATACGGCAGTCTTGTAACTTTGATATCGTATTCATTCTGATAGCTTCCGATCTTATCAAGGAAGCACACCTTGCCGTGTTCATCGAAGCTCTGCGTAGACGCGATTACCTCGACGTCGCATCCCAGCTCCTTATGGAACTTTGGAAGTAAGTTCTCCTGATATGAGTAGTTATCCGGGTAAAAACACCCCAGGCACAAATGCACAACCTTCATTTACACTCACTCTTAACCTTTTCTATCAGTTTCTCGGGACTGTCAAACAGCGCTCCGTATTTCGTCAGCATTTCGTCTGACCAGTCCCACCACTTCAATGCCATAAGCTCTTTGATGGTTTCTTCGTCAAAGCGCTTCCTGATCTCTCTGGCCGGAACTCCCGCCACAACCGTGTATGGTTCTACATCCCGGGTGACAACAGCATGTGCGCCGATGACGGCGCCATCGCCGATTGTGATGCCTGGCATTATGTAGGCACATTCTCCTATCCAAACATCATTCCCAATAATCACTTTCTCTGAAGGCTGATATTGGATATTAGCAAAGTTCTTACCGAGAATATTTCTGCCCTGCAGGAACACTGGTGAAGTGGAAGCATGGTCCAGGGGATGCATTCCTCCGCCGATACCACAGTTCCCTCCAATTGAACAGAAGCTTCCGATTCCTGTATCTGTAATGTGCGTGTAGCTTCCCACGTATGAGTACCGCCCCATCTTCACCTTCGTCAGAGCAGCGCCACTGGCAACCTTTGCTGTTCTATCGATTTCACAATGATTGAATGAAGGAATATGTAATTTGCGAAGAATACGCGCCAAGTAATAAGTTTTTATCACTATATCTTTCTCCCCGTAATAATCTCGGCATACCTTCGACTATTGGCAGTCATTGTCATATTTTTATAAAAGAATTCGCTCGTATTAACTTCCACATTTCCAGCTTCAATCATAGTAATTGCATCAGCCAATTCCTTAGCATCATCACTATCAACAAGCAAGCATCCGGCTTCATCAGCTACTCGTTTACCAAATAAACTTGATTTACCGATTGCAAAAATGATAGGCCGTTGGCAAGCCATGCATGTAGCCGTTTTAGATGGCAGCGCTGTCTTGTATACTCCCTGTTTCAACGGTATGATATTGATGTCCGCAAGCCCATAAACTGACGGTGCTGATTCGGCAGGCTGCATCGGCAAAAATGAAATGTTCTTTATTCCATATTCCTGCGCTTTCGCTTCCAGCCTATCGCGATATACTCCGTTTCCAATTATGTAAAACCATATGGACTGATGTTCCTTTAAAATATTTGCAGCTTCGATGATGACATCAACGTTCTGCATCACACCAATATTTCCGGCATAAACAACATTAAAGTAACCTTCCCTGAATATATGCGAAACAGCCTCTGCGTTAAATGACGCAGGATCGTAAGCCCTATCCCCGTATGACCAGTTATAGACTACTTCGACTTTCGTTGGTTCGACGCCGCAATCGCTCACAAGCAATTCTTTCATATCTTCGGATATCGTGATAATATGATCCGAATTCTTATATGCATAATCTTGAACATACTTTAAAAGCCTATACGGTATGCTCTTCTCAGATAAGGTTCCACTAAAGACCGTGTTCTGCGGAAATGTATCCTGAACATTAAATGTTTTGATCGCTTTCGGCTGCTTTTTATGCAACGCTCTAAATACAAGTCCCGCCACATTAGAAGATTGCACAAACACTGCATCATAACTGGAATCAAGATACCTTTTACACTTATTAATGTATTCAATATCCTTTAGATATCTGGCCACAAGATTGGTCTTCTTCGATGCTGTTACCGGGATAGAAATACACTGAATGTCTTTACCCGCCAGTACCTCCGGTAAGTCTTCTGTTTCTGCATCCACTTTCTTTTTCAGAACAGTTACGCGATTTCCTGCTGCCGTTAGTTCATCTAATATAGCGATCAGCAAGTGTCTGGATGTCGTTTGGAAGCTTGTACTCATCCAAAAAAGAACATTCAATAGGGTGTCCTCCAATTGTGCTCCCCGGTATAATCAATTGGTGTCTACTTCAGTGTGTCAACTAGCCAGTTCATCATTTTTCGCTTTTCTTCATTCAGGAAAGAGCTATCAAGCGTTACCGGATGTTCAGAAATCTCTCCTGCTCCGACACGTTCTAAAAGTCCTACACGGTTAGTTTTAGAGAAAAGCATCGCTGCATTTCCGAAAGCCATCGTCACTGCACAGGCATGGACTCTATCTGATAATGTAAGGGTCGAATTTGCATACAGTTCAAGATAACCATAGGGGATATCTGCACAAAACGAATTCCCTTGTCCATAAATCTTTTTTCTATAGTGTGGATGAAATCTATGATCTGTTCGGAATACTGCATAATCTCCAATTTTATCTGGCCGTTTCTTCTGCGGGAATATACTGGCAATATAAATCAGCGCATCTGAAAACCTGTCAGTTTTCATAGCTGTTTTAGTTAAAATCCCCTCATGCTTTACATGCCACTGAAGCCCATCAAATTCAAATGAATCGGGTTCCTTATTCTCATCCATCCATACTTTAGGCTCCTGGATTTTATCGAAATTCATCGTAATGAATTTCTCAGTTATAGGAGCGCTGTGATAGTAATCCGGCGTAAAGAACGAGAAGCAGATACCGTCATATGCATGTTCTGCGTACTTTCCAAAAGTTTCATATGTCTTGTGGTCTCTGCTGGAAAGGATAAACGGTGGATGCTGCTCAAAGAAGGCCTTACATTCTTCAACTGACTCCTCAGTCATCTTCATCATACCTGCACTGAGAATTATCAATCGGACTCCTCGTTTTTCCAGTTCAATCAGAATGTCTTTCCAGAGCAGAAGAAAATACTTGGAAAGAACTGGCCCAGCAAGAACCAAGTAATCAACGTCTAGCTTGGACAGATACTGCAATTGGTTTTTATCCGGATAAAGCCGCCTCCCTAATCCTGTCGTATAGGTCTGATAGTCCGACACAATGGATACGTTATTATCTCCTAGTATTTGTTTGAGGGCATACTCAACCCCGAGGCTGAAAAATGCATTCCCAATATTCGTACACCAAAATCCTGTGCAGTATGCCACTTTCTTAGGCATCAATCTCTCCTCCAACTTTCGGACATTCTATTCGGGGTATGTCCTTTTATTTTTCTTGCTGGTACTATGTTTCCCCTTAAACAGCACGAAATGCTCTGGAGACAAATACGTCTTCCGGAGCGTCTCAAAACTGATCTCTATAATCTTTCAAGCGGATCAGCTCCAATCATCAGACCCTCTGCCTCGTCCGTATCATCGATACTT
>ODAJ012189010.1_pt1 | contig 20245 bp, 12 predicted proteins | sample 1539241 | NCBI WGS metagenome assembly ODAJ01 (sample SAMN02144231, study PRJEB22623) | gut metagenome | biome: sheep rumen | host: Ovis aries | place: New Zealand | reverse complement strand
TTTCAGTGACTCCTACAGGACTCAAACCTGTAACCTTTTGATCCGTAGTCAAATGCTCTATTCAATTGAGCTAAGGAGCCAGTTGCCTTGCGGCTTATTCGTTTTCAGTAGCTTTGTAGACTCTTTCCTTGATGCGGGCCTTCTTACCGGTCAGGTCGCGGAGGTAGAAGATACGTGCGCGACGCACTTTACCGTACTTGTTGACCTCGATCTTGTCGATGAACGGAGAGGTGAACGGGAAGATTCTCTCAACTCCGATACCGCCGGAAACCTTGCGGACGGTGAAGGTCTTGGTGAAAGGATCAGCACCCTTCATCTGGATGACGACACCGCGGAACTTCTGGTCACGCTCCTTGTCTCCTTCCTTGATCCGGTAGGTCACGGTGATCGTGTCACCAGCCTTGAACTCCGGGAATTCAGCGGCCTTGCCACTGGCAAAAGCCTGCTCTGCTACTTTAATCAAATCCATAATTTCAATGCTCCGAACCTCAGGCGCAACTTTACCGTTTCACTCCGTGGCAAGAGGTTGCTTGTTTCGGGACTGCAAATGTAGGAACAATTTTCGGATTGCGCAAATTTTTTCTAGAAAATATTCTTTTCTTTGTCAAAAATCGCTTTGTCGTCCCGGCTGAGGTCCGGCGTGAAGGTCGTATTGTTCCGGATGGACTCCATCATTTCCTTCTCGGAGCGGGAGAGTTTCCGCGGAATCCAGACCAGGATCTTCACGTACAGGTCGCCGGTGCCGCGCCCATAGCCCTGGACGGAGGGAAGTCCCTTGCCGCGGAGCTTGATCACGGTGCCGGACTGGGTGCCGGCGTCCAGCTTGACCTTGTAACTGCCGTCCAGGCAGGGGACGGAGATCTCGCAGCCCAGCATGGCGTCCATCACCGAGATGATGCGCGTATAGAAGAGGTTGTTCCCGTCGCGGCGGAGGTTGGCATGGGCCTCCTCCTTGATGACCACGAGCAGGTCGCCGTTCGTGCCGCCGTGCATGGCGGAATGGCCTTCTCCGCGCACGGTCACCTGCATCCCTTCCTCCACGCCGGCGGGGATTTTCACGCGCACCGTCTCACGGCGGCGCTCCAGACCGGTGCCGTTGCAGCGGCGGCAGGGGTTGGTGATGACCTGGCCTTCGCCTCCGCACTGGGGGCAGGTCTCGTAGGAGACGGCCCGGCCGAAGAGGCTGTTCACCACGCGCTGGGTCTGTCCGCGGCCGTTACAGGTGGGGCAGGTCTTGATATCGGCACTGCTCTTGGCGCCCTTTCCCTGGCAGTCGGGGCAGGGACGGTTCCGTTCGATGGTGACTTCCTTCTCGCAGCCATTGGCGATTTCTTCCAGGGTAAGCTTGACGCTGGTGCGGATGTCCCGGCCGCGGTAGGTGCGCTGCTGGGCCTGGCCGCTGCCGGAGCCGCCGAACCCGAAGTCGAATCCGCCGCCGCCGAAGTTGAACCCGCCGCCGAAGACGTTCCTCAGGATGTCGTTCAGGTCGAATCCGCCGAAGTCGAATCCGCCTCCTCCGCCCATCTGGTCGCCGGCGAAGCCGAACTGGTCGTACCGGGCCTTCTTGTCGGGGTCGCTCAGGACCGAATACGCCTCGGCCGCCTCCTTGAAGTTGTCTTCGGCGGTCTTCTTCTCGGCGTCGGTCCCGTTCACCCAGCGGTCCGGGTGCCATTTGAGCGCGAGCTTGCGGTAGGCGGCCTTGATCTCGTCGGGCGTCGCCGACTTGGTCACGCCAAGTACCTCGTAGTAATCCCTTTTCTGTGCCATATCGTTATGCTCCAACAATCACTTTTGCGTAGCGGAGAACCTTCCCGCCCAGGGTGTAGCCCGTCTGGACCACGTCGATGACCTTGCCTTTCAGGTTCTCGTCCGGGGTGGGGAACAGGGTGACGGCCTCGTGCAGTTCCGTGTCGAAAATCTCGCCCTTGGCCTCGATGCGCTCCAGCCCCTTGGTCTTGAGATAGCCCATGAGTTTGTTCATGATGAGCTGGATCCCTTCCTTGGAAGCGTCGCTGTCGGTGGATTTCTCCAGCTGCGCCAGGGCGATCTCGCAGTCGTCCAGGACGGGGAGGAGGCCCTTGATCGTGTCGGCCGAGGCCGATTTCACCAGTTCGAGCTTCTCCTCGGCGGTACGGCGGCGGAACGTGTCAAACTCTGCCATCAGGCGCAGGAAATCGTTCTTCTGCTCCTCGGCCTTCTTCGCGGTCTCCTCCGCTTTCTTCTCCGTCTCGTCCACTTTCTTCAGGGCGTCGGCCAGTTGGTTCTGAAGCGCTTCAAGTTGCTTCTCGTCCTTTACAACTTCCTGTTTTCCAGTATCTTTCTTCTTTTTGTCTGCCATGGTTCAATCACTTAAAAACACACGCGGTCCGCCGGGTGTACCGGCGAGACCGCGCAAAGTTAATCAAATTATCTGCCAGAGGCAAAACCTCTGCCAAAGTGTCAGTCCTTCTTCGCTCCCTTCTTCAGGAGGTACCGCTCTTCCTTGTAGGTCAGGCCCATGAACAGGATGGCGAGGACGCAGGCCCCGAGGAGCATCGCGAAGGTTACGCTCCAGCCCGCCTTCTGGGCCACCAGGCCGATGACCGAGTTCGCGAGGATGAAGGTTCCGAAGAAATAGCCGAAGAAACCGGTGAGGCCGGCGGCCGTGCCGGAAGCGTTCTTCGGCGCGAGGTCCAGGGCCTGTACGCCGATGAGCATGACCGGCCCGTAGATGAAAAAGCCGATGCCGATGAGCGAGATGATCACCATCGTCAGGTTGTCGATGAACGCCCAATACAGGGCGATGAACACCGCCACGAGGGCCATGAAGATCATGGTCGGGAGGGCGCGCATCCCGTGGAAGAGCTTGTCCGAGAGCCAGCCGCACAGGAGCGTGCCCGGGATGGCCGCGAACTCATAGGCGAAATAGGCCCAGCCGGCGCTCTTGAGGTCGATGCCCTTTTCCGTCAGGATGGTCGGGGCCCAGTCCAGGCAGCCGTAGCGGACCATATAGACGAAGGCGTTCGCCAGGGCGATGTACCAGAGGAACTTGTTGTTCAGGACATGCTCGAAGAAGATCTCCTTCGCGGAGATGGCCTTCTCCTGCTTCTCGGAGTAGTTCTTGGGATAGTCGTTCCGCCACTTCTCCACGGAAGGGAGCCCGCAGGACTGAGGCGTGTCCCGGAGGAGGATATAGGCGAGCAGGGCGATGAAGATCGCGACGGCGGCCGGGAAAGCGAACGTGCCGATGAGGAAGTACAACTCCTCGTGCGCGCCGTAGAACCAACTGCCGAACCAGGCCGCGCCGTACGTGGCCATCGGGCCCACGAGGGCACCGCCCACATTATGCGCGCAGTTCCAGATACTCATCATCGTGCCCCGTTCACTCACGGAGAACCAGTGCGTCATGACGCGCCCGCAGGGGGGCCAGCCCATGCCGTTGAACCATCCCACGAGGAAGTTCAGGATGCCCATCACCAGGATGGCGAGGGCCTTGTGATCCGCGCCGATCAGTTGGATCGGGACGATCATGAAGCACATGGAAATGGCCGACAGGATAAGGCCGAGGGGCAGGAATACCCGGGCGTTGGAGCGGTCGGAAACGCTGCCCATCAGGAACTTGGAGAGGGCGTAGGCGGCGGCGTTGAGACCCAGTACGAAACCCAGTTCGGTCTTTTCGAAGCCGAGCGGGGCCATGGCCGGGATGGCCATCGAGAGGTTCTTGCGTACGAGATAGAAGCCGGCGTAGCCGATGAACGCGCCGATGAACACCTGCAGGCGCAGGCTCTTGTAGCGGGCGTCCGCCTCCGGTCCGGTCTGTTCCGGCTGATGGGCGGGCTGTTGGAGGAATTTGAGCATATCCGTTAAAGGTTTCAGGTCTTTTTTCAACTTTCAAAGATAGTCATTATTCTTGAAATATGATAGTTTTGTTAAAATCCTTTTCAGACTATCCAATTCTAAATAAAAATTCTTAACTTTGAATGATTTATCAGTCCGACTTTTGATGAAAAGAGTTTGTAATTTATTGATTCTGTCTTTCTTCTGCCTGGCGGCATCCTGCGACAAGGACGAGCCGGCGGCCGAGAAGGTGGATGTCCAGTTCGAAGTGCCCGCCACGATGACGGTGGAAGAGGGCGCCTCCGAGATATCTTTCCGCGTCCAGTTCTCCAAGGCCCCCCTGGCCTCGGACCAGATCATCCTGGGGTCCGGTACGACGGAATACACCTGTTCCATCACCACTGTGTCGGAAACGCGGTTCGGCGTGTCCATCGCATCGGCCTGGTCCCGCGGATTCGGCCCCGGCACCTATAATGTGTATCATGTGCGCGGGACGAACCGGACGCTGAAAGGCAAGACGGACATCACGGTCAAGTACCCCGGTGACGAGGACGTGAAGCCGGCCGACGGCAGCACGGTCTATGGGAAGGTCTCCTGCGAGGGGACGGGTCTGGCCGGGGTCGTCGTTTCCGACGGTATCGAGGTCGTGAAGACGGATTCCAAGGGCGTGTACCAGATGAAGTCCAAAAAGTACCACGGCTACGTCTTCGTGTCCACCCCGTCCGGCTACGAGCCGCTCGTGAGCGGCATCCTGCCCAAGTTCCACGCGACGCTCAAGTCGCCGGCCAATGTGGCGGAACGGGTTGATTTCCAACTGAAAAAGGCCGACGGTCAGGATAACCACCGGATGCTCATGCTGGGCGATATCCACCTGGCCCGCCGGACCGACGACCAGAAGCAGTTCGCCGGTTTCGTGAAGGATGTCAACGCCACCATCGCCGCGACGCCCGGGAAGGTCTATGCCCTCACGCTCGGCGACATGACCTGGGATCTCTACTGGATTACGAACAACTACTCCTTCAAGGAATACCTGGCCGATGCCGCGGGCATCCAGGGCGTGATGCTGTACCACACCATCGGCAACCACGACCACAGCATGTACTACATGGGCGACTATGACACCGTGAAGGAGTACAAGGAACTCATCGGCCCCACCTACTATTCCTTCAACATCGGCAAGGTCCATTACGTGGTCCTGGACGACGTGGAGTGCACCAACAGCACTCCGACGACCGACGAAAAGGGCAATGCCTGCTACCAGCGCACCTACGACGGTCATATCGTCTCCGACGAACTGAACTGGCTCAAGAAGGACCTGGCCTCGGTTCCGAACGGGACGCCTCTGGTGGTGACGATGCATATCCCGCTGTACTCCAACAGGGGCGCCTACAACATCAAGGAAGCGTCGGCCCTGGAGAACGTCCTCAAGGCCTATCCGGAGGTCCATCTGTACACGGCCCACACCCATACCGTCTATAACACGGACCATCTCGGGACCAACCACCTGTACGAGCACAACTCCGGTTCCATCTGCGGCACCTGGTGGTGGAGCGGGAAGGAGACGCCGGGCGTGCACATCGGCCAGGACGGTTCTCCGGGCGGCTACACGCTCCTGGATATCGCCGGTACGAATGTCAAGTGGCAGTACAAGGCCACGGGGAAGGGGACCGATTACCAGTTCGTTACCTACGACCGCAACCAGATCCTCCTGACCGACGACAAGTATGTCCCTTCCTCGAACGGCACTTACAAGTTCGACGCCTCCATCTGGGGACAGGCGAATACCGCCAACGAAGTGTATATCAATGTCTGGAACTGGGATCCCGACTGGAAGGTGGAGGTGAGCGAGAACGGCACGCCGCTGAAGGTCAGCCAGATCGTCTCGGGTGAGAAGGACCCGCTGCATCTGATCGCCTATACCGCCAAGCGGATCAACAAGAACAGCAAACCTACCTTCGAGACCACGAAGAACTACCACCTGTTCAAGGTCACCGCCTCCGGTCCGGATACGACCCTGGACATCAAGGTGACCGACCGCTTCGGAAACGTCTATACCGAGACGATGCCCCGTCCGAAGGCCTTCAATACCGATACCTATAAATTTTAACCAACCATAACCAATTCATTATGAGACGGATTCGACAAATTGCTGCGACCCTCGCGCTGCTCCTGGCGGCCATCCCGGCCGTCTGGGCGCAGAACCGGGTCGTGTCCGGCACGGTCCTGGACACCGGACAGCAGCCCGTCGTCGGCGCCGCCGTCATCCTCTCCGGAACCTCGACCGGGGAAGTGACGACCGCCGACGGAACCTTCTCGCTCCGCGTCCCTTCCGAAGAAGTGACGCTGGAAGTCTCCTGCCTGGGCTACACCTCCCAGACCGTCCGCGTCCCTGCCGGACAGGGGCGGATCACCATCACCCTCGAGGAGGACAACATGATGCTGGAGGAAACCGTGGTCGTGGGCTACGGTGTCCAGAAGAAGGTGAACCTCACCGGCGCCGTCACGGCGGTGGACTCCAAGGAACTCCAGAACCGCACCACGCACAACCTGACGAACATGCTCCAGGGTGCGGTCCCGGGCCTGAACATCACCACCTCGTCCGGTAACCCGGGTTCCTCCGGAAGTCTGAACATCCGCGGTATCACCTCCATCAACACGGCCGACCCGCTGGTCCTCATCGACGGTTCCGAAGGCGACCTTTCCCGCGTGAATTCCTCCGACGTGGAGAGCATATCCGTGATCAAGGATGCCTCGGCCGCCGCCATCTACGGTGCCCGCGCCGCGTACGGCGTCATCCTCGTGACGACCAAGGCCGGTACCGAAAAGGGTGGCAAGGCCACGGTCCGCTACAGCGGCCGCATGGGCTGGGAAGAGCCGACGGTCTCCACCGACTTCGAGACCCGCGGCTACTGGTCCGTCTATACCGTGGACAAGTTCTGGGCGACCGACGCCGGCAAGAACTACACCAACTACACCGCCCACGATATGGCCGAGATGCTGGCCCGCGTGAATGACGTGACGGAGAATCCTGAGCGTCCCTGGGTCGTGGAGGAGGTCCGCAACGGCCGCAACCAGTGGATCTACTATGCCAATACGGACTGGTACCACGAACTGTACAACGACCGTCATCCGGTCCAGCAGCACAACGTCTCCGTCACGGGTGGCAACAAGGATGTAAAGTACTACCTGTCCGGCGCTTACGACCGTCAGAGCGGTATCATCAAGATGAACCCCGACGTGTTCAACCGTTACAACCTGCGTGCGAAGATCGACGCGCGGCTGAACAAGTTCGCCCGCCTTTCGAACAACACGGCCTTCTACAGCTCCGCCTACAACTATCCGGGCGGCAGCAGCGTGCAGGATTCCTTCGCTTACGCTTCCCGGCACGCCCTCGCGTGCTTCCCGCTCCAGAATCCGGACGGCAGCTGGCTCTACGGTACGCCGCTCATCGGCTATAACGTGGCGAACGGCCGTCACCTCGTGTTCGGGGAAGGGAAGGCCCGCAACCAGCAACTCCGCAGCGACTTCGCGAATACGACCGAGTTGAAGATCACCCCGGTCAAGCAGTTCACCCTCACGGCGAACTACACCTACCGGCTCTACCAGAACCGGAACCAATACCGCAGCGTGAACTTCGAGTACCGCCGTTATCCGGGTGCTCCGTACGAGTACTACACCACCGGCGCGGGCGAGGATGCCCTCACCGAGAATACGACGACCAACCAGCGCCACACGGCCAACGTCTTTGGCACCTATGACAACACCTTCGCCGATGCGCACCACCTGACGGTCACCGCCGGCATGAACGCCGAGCAGTGGGCCTCCAAGAGCGTGGGCGCCGTGGGCAAGAACCTCCTTTCCGAGACGCTGAACGACCTGGACCTCGTGGGCCCGGACGCCACCGGCGCCACCGTGATGGAGGTTTCCGGCGGCCAGAACGAGTACGCCATCATGGGCTTCTTCGGCCGTATCAATTACAACTATAAGGAACGCTATCTGCTCGAACTTTCCGGACGTTACGACGGTACCTCCCGCTTCCAGAAGGGGCATCAGTGGGGCTTCTTCCCCTCCGCTTCCGTTGGCTGGCGTATCTCCGAAGAACCGTTCATGCGCAATGTCCGCTGGCTGGACAACCTGAAACTCCGCTTCTCCTACGGTAACCTGGGCAACCAGGTGGTCCGCACTTCCGGCGGCGGCCAGAACTATTACGCCTACCTGCGGAAGATCTCCATCAACGACTTCGCGGGCTACACCTTCGGCGAAAGTTCCACGATGAGCAAATATGCCACGCTGGGCGCCCCGGTCGATGCCAACCTGACCTGGGAGACCGCCGAGCAGTGGAACGCGGGCCTGGACTTCGCGGCCTTCAAGAACCGCCTCACCTTCACGGGCGAAGTCTATCGCCGTAACACCCTGAACATGCTCACGGCGGGTCCGGACCTGCCGGCCGTGTATGGCGCCGGCTCCCCGCAGACCAATGCGGCGGACCTCAAGACCGTGGGCTATGAACTGTCCCTCGGCTGGCGCGACCAGGTGAGCCTGTTCGGCAAGCCCCTGGGCTACGGCATCCGCGCCACCCTAAGCGACTTCCAGTCCCATATCACCCGCTACAACAACCCCACCAAGTCCCTGTCCATGGCCTATTACGAGGGCATGCGCATCGGCGACATCTGGGGCTTCGAGGTGGACGGCCTGTTCAAGACCGACGAGGAGGCGAAGCAGTACACCTCCGAGGTGCTGGACTGCAGCGGCTACATCAGCGGCCGTATGACCGGCGGCTTCCTCGCCGGCGACCTCCGCTATGTGGACCGGGACAACGACGGCCACTACAAGATCGATTCCAACGGGAAGTTCGTCCTGGACGAGGCGGGAAACAAGATCCTCCTTCCGGAGGACGAATGGCGGGTGAACACCCTGGGGCTCGGCAGCAACACGGTCGACGACCCCGGTGACCGCAAGATCCTGGGCAACGGCCTTCCGAGCCTCCAGTACGGCGTTACCTTGACGGCCGATTACCTGGGCTTCGACTTCCAGGCCTTCTTCCAGGGAACGGGCAACCACTACTGGTATCCGGCGGGCATGAACATGATGTTCTGGGGCCCGTACGCCTATTCCTACACCTCTTTCCTGCAGCGCGACTTCATCGACCGGGTATGGACCCCGGAGAATCCGGACACCTACTTCCCGCGTCCCCGCGCCTACTCTTCCACCGGCGGCGAACTCTCCAAGGTGAACAGCCGCTACCTGCAGAACATCCGCTACCTCCGCTTCAAGAACCTGACGGTGGGTTACACCCTCCCGGCCCGGCTCACGCGGAAGGTGGGCCTGGAGCAGCTGCGCATCTACTTCTCCGGCGAAAACCTCGCCTACTGGTCCCCGCTCAAGAAATACACGAAGTACCTGGATCCGGAAAGCGCCTACACGCGTGACGGTTCCGGCAACTCCGCGGCCCAGGACCAGATGAGTTATCCCTGGCAGAAGACCTACATGTTCGGCATTGACATCACTTTCTAACGGATGGAGGACAAGAATATGAAACGATACATCTTACCGGCTCTTCTGATCGGCCTGACCTCCTGCAGCGGTTTCCTGGACCGGACGCCCAAGTCCACCCTGGCTCCCGAGAACTATTTCCGGGATGAGACGGACCTGCAGCTTTTCTCCAATACGTTCTATAACAATCTGTTGGATAAGGAACCCTATGAGGAGCAGAGCGACCAGCTGGTGTGCCTGAACCTCTCGACCTTCCTGCGCGGCGGCAACTCCCGCACCGTTCCGAACTCCGGCGGCGGCTGGGGCAACGGTTCCGGCGCCTGGGGCGACCTCCGCAAGATGAACACCCTGCTCGAGAATATCGACAAGTGCGAGGATGCGGCCGCCGTGGCCGAGTACTCGGGCCTGACCCGCTTCTTCCGGGCCTACTTCTACTTCAACATGGTGAAGCGCTTCGGCGACGTGCCGTGGATCGACGCCCAGCTGGAAACCGACTCCGAGGACCTGTACCGGCCGCGTGACAGCCGGGAAGTCATCCTGGGCCATATGCTGGAGGACATCGACTTCGCGATCGCCAACCTTCCTTCGGGCGTGAGCCCTTACCGGGTGAACCGCTGGACGGCCCTGGCCCTGAAGGCCCGCTTCTGCCTGTTCGAGGGTACGTTCCGCAAGTATCACGATCCGGCGCAGCACCCGGACATGTACGTGGTTCCGCTTCCGGCCGACGCCCGCACCGCCGCCCAGTACCTGCAGCTGGCGGCCGACGCCGCCCGGGAACTGATGGACAACGGTCCCTACAAGCTGGCCAAGGTGGACGACTACCGGACCCTGTTCGCCAATGTCGATGCCAACCGCGACGAGTTCATCCTCGCCATCAAGAACGACCAGAGCCTCCAGGTGTGCAACAACGCCACGGCCTTCGCGATGATGACCACCCAGGGAACCCCGGGCTTCACCCGCAAGTTCGTCGCCAGCGTCCTGAACGCCGACGGTACCCGTTTCACGGACCGTCCCGGCTGGGAAACCATGCAGTTCGCCGAGGAACTGACCGGCCGCGACCCGCGCCTCACCGCCATCACGGTGGGTCCCGGCGCCATCTGGCTGGGAGATGAGACGGTATCGGCCCCGGACCTGAATTGCACCGTGACCGGCTACCAGGTGATGAAGTTCGTCATGGACAAGACCTTGCCCGAGTGGGGCCGCGTGGACAAGTCCTACAATGACATGCCCGTCTTCCGCTATGCGGAGGTCCTGCTGAACTACGCCGAGGCGAAGGCCGAGCTGGGCACCCTGACCCAGAGCGACATCGACGAGACTGTGAACGCCCTCCGCCAGCGCGTGGGGATGACCGGACTCCTGAATCTGGAAGAGGCCAATGCCAACCCGGACCCGTATCTGCTTTCCGCCGAATTCGGCTACCGGAACGTCACCGGGGCGAATCAGGGCGTCATCCTGGAAATCCGCCGCGAACGGACCCTGGAACTCGCCATGGAAGGATTCCGGCTCTCCGACCTCCTCCGCTGGAGAGAGGGCAAGTGCCTGGAACAGCCCATTTACGGCGTCTATTTCCCCGGCGTGGGCAAGTATGACCTCACGGGCGACGGCACCCCGGACATCAACATCTGGACCGGCACCGATCCCAAGAGCAAGGACGTGGCGGACTTCCAGTTGGGCGTCCCCACGGGCATCGAGCTCACGGACGGTACTTCCGGCTACGTGTATCACCATGCCAACGTGGAGCGCAGTTTCGACGAAAGCCGCGACTACTACTATCCCATCCCCACCAAGGAGCGCCAACTCTATCATGACAAGGGCGTGGATCTCAAGCAGAACCCGGGATGGAAGGATGGTCTGAGTTACTAACCGCTAAGGAATGAACGATATGAAACTGATCAATATATGTAAAGGCGTAGCTGCTCTCGCTGTCGGGGCCCTCCTTTCGGGGTGCTCGCAGAAGGAGCAGGACGTGGAGGCGCGGGCCGTCGCGGCCGCCGAGACCTCGCTGACCTTCGAGGCGACCGGGGCTCCCGCCCAGACCGTCAAGGTCTATGCCGACGGCACCTGGGCGGTGGATACCCCCGATGCCTGGATCCATGTGAGCCCGATGTCCGGCAAGGGCATGGGCGAAGTGACCGTCACGGTCGACGACAACGTCTCCGGCGGCGTCATGGACCTGCCCCGTACGGGCAGCATCCTCATCCAGGGCGGCTCCGTGGAGCGCCGGGGAAGCATCACCGTCCAGCAGGGCGGCGATACCTACAAGGGCGTTTCGGAACTGACCGTCAAGGAAGTGTGCGTCCTGGACGATGAGGCCGTGGCCAAGATCCCGTCCGCCCAGGTGGCGGCCGTGACCACGGGCGGCTTCGTCCTGACGCAGAACGGCGAAAACCTGTATGTGCAGGGCGCCCGGGAAGTCTCCGTCGGGGACAATGTCTCCCTGAACGGCAAGAAAGGCACCTTCAACAAGTGCCCGACCTTCTTCGTGGACGAACTCACCGTCGTCTCCTCCGGGTCGATGACCTATCCCGAAGCCCCGGACATGACCGACCAGCTCGCGTCCTTCCAGGGCGGTTCCATCCCCTACATCACCCTGCGTGGGTCGATGGTCAACGGCTCCCTGAAAGTGGGGCCCGCTTCCGTCGTGGTGGTGGACCCGGTCGATGACCTGGGTCTCGCAGCCGTGGACCTGCACAAGGTGGTGCTGACGGGTTATGCCGTCGGTATCAACGGGGCTACGGGCTATCTGGTGGCCACTTCCGTCAAGGACGAAGGCAAGGACGAGTCCCTGATCCCGTACCCGCTGCGGTGGGCCATCGGCAAGGACCTGAACTATTCCAGCAGCACCTTCACGAAGGATTCCCCGCGCATCGACGCGGTCCAGGGCATCGGTTACATCGAGTATGTGCCTTATGACCTGGAAAACACCGACGCATCCGGCAACTACAAGTTGGATGTCCAGGCGAGCAACCCCCGCGTCACCGGTCCTTGGGTGAACGACTACTGGCTCTTCTACGGCAGCGGCGCCATCCTGGCCGGCACCGAGGTGCAGATCTCCTTCGAGATGCGCTCCTCCGCCTGGGGCATGAAATACTGGCTCCTGGAATACCTGGACGGCGACGAGTGGAAGGTGGCCGGCACACCGCAGGTCACGACCGAACCTGGCTATGAGGTGCAGTACCATGTGGCGACGAATGCCGACGGTGCGACGAACTCCCAGGTCCGGGAGGTCATCCAGTTCCGCCGCAACAACGAGCACCTGCAGATCCGCATGCGCTGCTCCGCCCTCTGGAGAGGCGGCGGCGGCACCACGGCTTCCCGTTCCACGGCCTCTTCCCGTCTGACGATCACCGATGTCGATGACGACACGTACCGTCCGTCCGTCATCATCCTGAAGGAAGGCAACGGCGTGGAGAAGGATCCGGTCTATGCCGACATCCAGGCGGATCCCGAACTTCTGACCTTCAACGGCACTCCGGGCGCCCCGAAGACGCTCACCGTCAAGTCCGACTATGACTGGACCATCGCCACGGCTTACGACTGGCTGCATCTCGATGTCGAGGGTGGCGTAGCCGGCGAAGAGACCACGGTCACCGTCACCTGTGACGAGAGCGAACTCTCCGAACTCCGCGAAGGCACCATCCGCATTGTCTCCGAAGACAGCGAGAAGGTGATCAACGTGGTCCAGAGCGCCGCAGGCCAGATGCTGGATCCGTTCATCAGCATTTCCACGGGCAATCTCCTGGAAGTGAATGCCGAGGAAGGCGAGTCCGATATCAAGGTCCAGTACAATACCGAATATGAGGTGCAGGTGGATGCCGACTGGCTGACCCTCACGCCTGTAACGACCCGTGCCCTGGTCGAGTGGGATGAGTACGTCCTGACTCGGACGGCCAATGAGAGCGAGGCGCCGCGCACCGGTACGGTCCGTTTCTACAATGATGCGAAAAAGCTGGAAGCAGTCGTTACGGTGGTTCAGGAGGGGAAAGAGGTCATCTTTGACAACAACCTCATCCAATGGGGCTTCGACGCTGCCCTGATGGACTCCTACAAGGATTCCTTCGAAAAGGACAACAGTTTCAAGTCCAATGTCGCCGGCGTCGGCTATCTCTCCTGGCACAATCTTCCGGAGAATGTCGCACTGGATACGGACGGCAAGAAGAGCCAGCTCATCGGCGGCACCGGACAGCCGTATGTGACGGGTGTCTGGCCGGGCGACTACTGGGAGTTCACCTTCCCGGTCCGGAATGTCCCGGCGGGCAACGTGGTCACCTTCTCCGCCCTCCATCGGATTTCCGGAACCGGCCAGAAGTACTGGCGGATGGACTGGTCCGTGGACGGCACCACCTGGACGCCGGTCAAGGCCCTGGAAACCGAGACGGAGACTGGAACGAACGCGCAGTACACGCATATCGCGCCCACGTCCGATATCCAGCTCACGGAGTCCTTCAAACTGCCCGAGGCCATTGCCGAGGGTGACATCCGCATCCGCTTTACCTGCGTCGCCAACTGGCAGGGGAACGGCAAGGGTGCGCTGAAAGCCCCGAACGGCGGTACCCACCGCTGGTCCGGTACGGCCGAGACAGGCCCGAAGATCACGGTCACGGAGCCGCAGGTGACGGAGTATTTCGCCGACGACTTCGAATGGCTGGAACCCTGGGCGGCCTATACCGTGGACGATGTGGCGAACAACACCGTGGGCTCCGCCCCGAACGCCTTCACCAAGGCCGAGGTGGCCGGCGCCCTGGCGGAACTGCAGTCACGGGGTTACGGCTACATCTGGGGCTGGAAGGACCAGGACTGGTCCGACGGCCTCCCCGACAGTGGCAATAAGCAGACGCTCTACTTCATGCACAACTACCTCAAGTTCGGCAAGACCTCCTGCAACTCCGGCATCATCCTGCCGGCCCTGACGGGCATTTCCGGCTCGGCTGATGTGGACCTTACCTTCGACTGGTGCTGGTGCATGACGGGTAAATCCAAACCGGATATCATGACGCTGACCGTCACCGTGACCGGTGGCGGCCGCCTGGCGGACACCGGCACGGAGGTGAGCGGCAACATCGAATCGGCCCAGCCCACGGAGGGTGACCTGACCAAACTCGAGTGGCAGCACGTCAAGGTGCGCATCCTGGGGGCCACGCCGGAGACCCGGATTACCATCCGGCCGACGAACAACGACCCGAAAGTCACGTCCTCCCGCGATCAGAACCGCTGGTACCTGGACAACATCCGGGTCGTGAGCGAGTAACTGACTTTTTGTCCCTTCGCCCGATTTTTGCAGGACGGAGGGACAAATTGTTTTTGGGTATGGACGAAAAGGAATTCAACAAGGAGTGGAAAGACGGTGAGATCGTCAAGTACGCGGGTAACTACGAAGAGAATGCCTTCTGGGAGAAACTGAAGAAGTTCGGCCGGAAGGCGGGTATCAAGGTGTGCTATGCCGCCCTGCTGCTGTTCTATGTGCTCAAGAGTCCGATGACTTCCGGGAAAGACCGGGCGAAGATCCTCGGGGCGCTGGGGTATTTCCTCCTGCCCATCGACATCATCCCGGATTTCATCCCCGTTGCGGGCTTCACGGACGACCTGGCCGCCCTGACCTGGGGTGTCTATTGCGTCATCAAGAGCATCACCCCGGAAGTGAAGGCCCAGGCCGCCGCCAAACTCCACGAGTGGTTCGGCGATTTCGACGACCACCTGCTGGACCTTTTCTTCGAGAAGCACGACTAGCGCATCCTCGCCCACGGCATGACATACGCCGGAGGGAGTTCCTGTTGCAGGAGCTCCCTCATCTTTTCCATGTAGGGAGCCGTGTGCCCATAGAACCGGTAATACCCCGCGCAGAGGGCGTTGAGGCCGGTTTCGCCGGCTTCGGTCCGGCTGAAGCGGTGCTTGGGACATTCGCCGTTGCACAAGGTTAGATACTGGCAGCGGAAGCATTTCTCCGGCAGGGAATTGCGTTTGTCGATTCCGAACTTCACCTGCCGGGGTGACTCCATCATGGACCGGATGGATGTTTCGGAGATGTTGCCCAGCCGGTATTTCGGATACACGAAATGGTCGCAGGGATACAGGTCGCCGTTGTGTTCGATGACGGCGTTCCCACCGCAGGTGCGGTCGTAGGCGCAGGTGCCGGGCATGACGCCGCACCAGTTCGCCAGGGTGGCGTCGAACAGCCCCACGAACGTCCGCCCCACGTCGTTCCGGACCCAGTAGTCGAAGATGTCGCACATGAATTGACCGAATCCCTTTGCGGAGACGGACCAGGGTGCCAGACGGGCCCCTTCCGTGGACGGGTCCACGATGTATCCGCCCTTCACATGCTCCACCACCGGCATGAACTGCATGTACCGGCTTCCCAGCGACTGGAGGAACCGGTAGACTTCCAGCCCCCGGCCTTCTGAAACCTGGTTTACGGTGGACATGGTGTTGAATTCCACTCCGCGGTCGCGGAGGAGGGACAGCCCTTTCAGGACTTTGTCGAAGGTGGGCGCGCCGCCCTTGTCCTTCCGGTATTTGTCGTGGATGTCCCGGGGGCCGTCAATGGAGATTCCCACGAGGAAGTGATTCTCTCTCAGGAAATCCGCCCATTCCGCCGTGAGGAGCGTACCGTTGGTCTGGAGGGTGTTGAAGACCGTCTTCCCGTCGGCATATTTCTTTTCCAGTTCGATCGCCTTCCGGTAGAAGGGGAGGCCCAGTACGAGCGGCTCGCCGCCGTGCCAGTTGAAGGTCACTTCCGGGACGTCGTTCGCGGCGATGTATTCCCGGATGACCGTCTCCAGCATCTCCTCGCTCATCAAAGGCTCCCGTCCGCCGTAGATATCGGCCTTGTCCAGGTAGTAGCAGTAGGCGCAGCGGAGGTTGCACAGCGACCCGGCGGGCTTGAGCATGATGTTGAAGGCCGCCGGCCCGGTGATCCGGACCGCATCCTCCAGCAGGAGTCGGTTCTGGAAAGGATGTCCCATCTTACAGCGGGTGGCTGACGCCGAAGGTCAGACTGACGTTGGCCTTTCCGGCGGGGATCATCTGCGGGGTGACCCGGAAAATATAGGAATCCGTGCCGATAAAGAAGGTGAATTCCTTGGTCATGAAGTGGGCGGCGACGCCGCCTTCCCAGCCGAAATTGTCCCGGCCGACGCTGATGTTGGCACTCAGCCAGTCCCAGGGGGACCAGACGGTGAAGAGCCGGCCGTCGATGCGCGTATATTCGGGACTGTTCTGGAAAAGTCCGACCGCGGCTACCGAAAGTTTGTCGTAGAAGGGCATCTTCATCCGGGCGGTCGCGCTGACCGTCATCGGAATCCGGTACGTCGGGCCCTTGCGGTCCCGGACATAGAACTTGGCGACGTCCCACAGGATCTTCGAAGTTTCCCGGTCCGCGTCGGCGGGTTGGGTGACTGTATCCGGGTCATATTGGAATGTCACTTCGGGCGTCCGGCCATAGACCTTGTCGAACCACTTGAGCACGCCCAGGTCCAGGACCGAGAATCCCAGGTCCAGGTACTGCGTCGCCTGCCAGTGGACGCCCAGGTCGGCGGCGATGCCGAGACCGGCGAATCCCGGCCGGAAAAGCTTGAATCCCAGGCTGCCGGGGTTGACGGTCTGCTTCTCGCCCTCGCCGCTCGGCGGGCATGAGAACTGGTTTCCAGCCAGTTCGAACTCCGCCTGGGAGGCGATGCTCCAGTGTTCCGGGTCGGTCATGTCGATCTGGAACCGGGAGAATCGGATCCCCAGGGTGGAAATGCCAACGAGGGGTTTGACCCGGAACCCGTACTGCAGGCGTCCGGTTTTCAGGGCCATCCCGTAGGAGAGTTCCACGTAATTCCGGCTGACCGCCCTGAAACAGGACAGGTCGTAGGTGGCGGCTCCCTGCGTTCCGAGTTTCAGGAACGCGAACAGGTCACGCGGAACGCATACGTAGTTGCCGCTGCGGACATTGATGTCGATGGTATGGTAGATGCCGCCCCGGCGGAATCCCCGGGCGAACAGCCCCACGTCGAGGGAGCCGATGACGGTATTCTTTTCCTGCAGTCCCGAGAGGAACCGCTCGGCGGGGATGTGCCGGTTGAGTCCGGTGGTCAGATGGTCGCCGGAGGGAAAGAGGAAACTGCGGATGCCGATGTTGCTCCGGGTTTCGGCGCTCAAGGTGTTCAGGATGCCGGTCCTCAGGTCCGTATCCGGCACGACGGCCGGGTTGAGGCGGTAACTGAAGTGATATCCGTCCAGGAAGTAGCCGCCTTTGAAATGCTGGGCGGACAGGATCGTTCCCGTCAGGAGGAACGCCAGGGTGAAGATGATGCACTTTTTCATAAGCCGCTCTCTGAGAAACTGTCCACGATTTCCATGACATCGTCCACGACCCGTTTGACGTCCATCAGGTAGCGGACGTACTTGAGCCAGGCGGGGTCGAAGGTGAGCCCTTCCGGCGTGACCAGCCGCAAGTGTCGGAAGGCGATGCCCTGATAGCGGTTCAGCGGCTCGCCGACATGGGCTGCGGAATCGACGGTGAGGGTCAGTTTGATCCCGTCGAACGGAACGATTTCCCGGGTGGTGAATTTGACGGTGATCGTCGACAGGCCGGGGTCGGTGTCGGTTCCGGCCTTGACGCCTCCCTCGACGACCGGTTTGTACTGGGGAATGACCTCCCCGTCCTTGTCCACGATCTCGGCGGAGAACTGGAAGGAGACAGGAATGGTGTTTTCGATGTCCATTTGGAAGATGACCGGGGTAAGCCGTTCCAGGGTCATGGTCGTGTCAACTTGGAAATGACCGAATTTGAAATCGAGGGCGGAATCCACCCCATTCCCGATCATGATGGGCATGTAGAGTTTGGCGCTTCCCTGAAACAGGCCTTCTCCGGCATCCCTGTCCACGTGCTGCCAGACGGCTTCCCGGGGCGTTACCCGGAGGTCGGCAAACCCGTAATGGACTCCATCCCCTTTGCTGACGATTGCCGGAAGGCCGGGGAAAAGGTAAGGCGTGAAGCCGTCCGCGGAGGATTGCCCGGAGAAGAACCAGGCACTTTTCTCTTTCGCGGGAAACAGGACCGGTTCACCCCCTTCATGTACTCCGACCGGATAGTCGCAGAGGAAGACTCCGGCCGTATCCTCGGCCTGCAGCCGGGCGTCCAGGTCCAACGGGACGCTCATCCGGTTTTCCGCCAGGAGGGAGATTTCCAGGTCGGAGAGGTTGATGTACGGGGATGCGTAGTTCACCAGGGAGGTATAGGTGTCCAGAGTTTGGCAGGGGAGACTGCCCCCGACCTGGATGTCGGCTTCGGAGAGGGCGGCGCTTTTCGTCTCGCCGGTCAATCGGCAGGTAAGGGGTGCGTCCGCAGGAAGGCCGTTGCCCGGAGTGACGGTGATCCGGCCCGAGAGGCGGAGGTCTCCGGAGAAACGGATAGATTCCCGGTACTGGAAAGATGCGTCGTTCCCCGCCGTCACGTCCAGGGATACCGGAATGCTTTCGTCGGTTTTCAGGGTGATACTCTCCGTCGTAACCAGTGCATGGGCTCCGTCCGCCGCGAAGCGGGAACCTGTGTGGAGCGTGCTGATTTTCAGATAATCCGGAAGGGTGAGCCGGAATCCTTTTTCCAGCGTGACGGCGGATGCCCCTTCCATCGACAAGTCCATCGACAGGTTCAGGGCGAACGGGACGGTTACGATGTTCCGGGCGGCCTCGGCGGCCGCGGCCCAGAGGGGCGATCCGGACAGTTCGAGAACTCCGCTCATTTCCACGGAGGCGGAAGACGTGGCGTCCAGGTGTGGAACGCAACTCAAGGTAAGGGCCGGTTTGGATGCTTCCAGGACAGGCCCATCCAGCAGGGGAGGGCTCTTCAGTTCCTTGTTCCCCGACGAATAGCAGAAGTTTCCATTCGGGTCCAGGTCCACGATGTCCAAATTGGGAACGGCCTGGTTGGCTTGGACGATGTAGTGCAGGATGGCCCCTGTCCGGACGAGCCCGGCGTCTCCGAAAGCGACGGTCATGCCCGGGAGGACGGTTACGACCGGATCGATGTCTTTGCCCAGGTCCATCTCCTTGTCCACGATGCAGGAGGCTGCCAGCATGGGAACCAGGAGAAGGACGGCACGAAGAGTTCGTTTCATGTGGTCAGTTTGCTAGAACAGGGTAAATATACCGTTTCCCCGTGAAAAATGCAAACTTTCCACCGGAAGGAACGGCCGGTTACCAGCGCACGGGGACTCGTTCCAGCAGCGGGTCGCGGGAAAGGTCGTTGGGGTTGGTGCCGGGGGCGCCTTCGGGCACGGAAAGGCCCATGGTTTCATAATGCTTGGTCCAGTACGGGAGAATCTCGCCGTCAGGGCCCTTGAAGGTCATCGGAATGGAGGAAAAGAGCGGCTCGCCGGCAGAATCCCGGAAACATTCATAGACCAGTTCGCTGCAGTAGAGCGTGCTGTCGCCGGGCATGAAGGCGAAATCGTAGGGGCGGCCGGAAAGCGACCGCGCGCGCCGGACGGCATCCCGGGCGTCCAGCCCGCTGCGCAGCCGGTAAACGGTCACCATCGGCCTGCCTTCGGAATCCTTCGCGGATTCCCGGAGGAATTTGCGAAGGGGCGTGCGCACGACCCCCTGATCCGGCACGGCTTCCCAGACATGCCCCGTCCAACTCCCGTCCAGGAATCCCACATGGGAATAATCCCCGGACGTGGCCGTTTCGATGGCTTCGCTCATCCCGCCTTCGGAGACCTGGAACAGCAGGTCTCCCGGCCAGAGCGCATAAGGCCGATGCAGCATAGCGGCCGCGAGGGCGGCCAGGACCGTAAGGACAAGGGCGACAAGAATGGAACGACGCATACCTAAACAAAAAAGGCAGCTCATCTGGCTGCCTCTTGGTACTGGGTAGGAGAATCGAACTCCTATTGCGAGATTGAGAATCTCGAGTACTAACCGTTATACGAACCCAGCGGTTGGGAGTACA
>ODAJ011668625.1_pt1 | contig 20245 bp, 15 predicted proteins | sample 1539241 | NCBI WGS metagenome assembly ODAJ01 (sample SAMN02144231, study PRJEB22623) | gut metagenome | biome: sheep rumen | host: Ovis aries | place: New Zealand | reverse complement strand
ACTACGAGAAGCGTACCACTAACCTGCTTTCATCTATGGACCTGCCACAGAGCATGGGTATCAACAACTATATTGCAAATATCGGTGAGGTAAGAAACCGTGGTTGGGAGCTTTCATTGACAGGATATCCCATTCGTGACCTGAAGCACGATTTCACTTGGATGGTGACCGGTCAGATGGTTTACAACAAGAACTGGATTTCTAAACTTTCCAATGCTGTTAAGGCTCAGACAGAGGCATATCGCGAGCAAGACGTAGATGTTGCCAACCTCTTCTACGAGGGAATGCCTCAGAACGCGCTCTACACCGTAAAGTCCTTGGGTATCGACCCCTCAACAGGTAAGGAAATATACGTTGACCGCAATGGCAATGTAACCGACTCATGGCGTGCCGGCGACAAGGTGTTCTGCGGACAGGCAGATCCCAAATATCGTGGTAACTTTACCAACGTTCTGCGCTATAAGGGTTGGACGCTGAACTTCACATTCACCTATTACTGGGGTGGCTACACCTACAACAGCACTCTGCTCAATAGGGTCGAGGTTCCCATCAGCGCTTTGAAGTCTCAGAATGTTGACCGCCGTGCTCTTACAGACCGTTGGATGAATCCCGGCGACGTTACTTTCTTCAAGGGTTACGGAGAGGACGATACACGTGCCACCTCACGTTTCGTAATGAAGGACAATGTGCTGGAGCTTTCCTCTCTCAGCCTTCAATACCGTTGGGACAGCAAGTTTGTACGCAAGAACCTGAATATGCAGTCCGTAACCTTCGGTCTGAACTGCAACGACCTGGTTCACTGGGGCAGTGTTAAGCAAGAGCGTGGTACAAGCTATCCCTATTCACGTAACATACTGGGTAGTGTAAGACTGTTGTTCTAATGAAAGAAATAAAGAATTTTTAATTCAGCATTCAGAAATATGAATATCAAGATAAAAAACAGGCAAGTGTTAGGCATAGCTGCCCTCATTTGCAATATAGCCCTCGGCACAACGCTTACATCGTGCAACAACTGGCTCGATGTGCGTCCTGAGACAGAACAGAAAGAGGAAGATCAGTTCTCTACTGAAAACGGATTCCAGATGGCACTTATAGGTTGTTACCTGCATATGGCAAGCCAGAGTGCCTATGGATTGCAGCTGACAATGACCAGCGTAGAGAATATGGCTAATCTGTGGCGTATAGACCCTGCAACCACTAACATATCAGAGCGCGATCTTGCCCAGCACGACTATACGACAGATAACGCTAAGTCAACAGTCAAGGGAATGTACACTACCCTTTTCAAGACAATTGCAGAAGCTAACCTTATTATAAAGAATGCCAAGGCAAGACCTGAAGTATTCAACGAAAGCCGTATGCAGAAAATCATCTTAGGAGAGGCTTACGCCATACGTGCATATTGTCAGCTGGATATTCTCCGTCTCTTCGGTCAGGTTCCTAATCAGCCTCAGAAGCTGGTAAGCCTACCCTATTCCGAGGCTACCAATATCGACAAAATTCCCGCATACTACGATTTCGAGGCATATACAGCTAAGCTGAAAAGCGATATCGAAACAGCAGAGGAGTTGCTGAAGGAGTCAGATCCTGCTACATTGTATCCTTATAACCGCACCTATGCCACAGGAGAAGTGTATGAGAAAAATGCCTTCCTGGCGAACAGACAGATGAGACTCAACTACTGGGCTGTTCGTGCGCTGCATGCCCGTATGGCACTTTATACAGGCGATAAGGAATCAGCACTTACCATAGCACGTGAACTTATCACCTCGACGTTGCCCGACGGAACAGTTGTTCGTAAACTGAGCGGTCTTACAGACTACAGGGCAGGATACACCACATGTCCCAACGAGTGTTATTTCTCGATAAGCAAAGCCAACGTAAAGGATTATACCGTGCAATACTTCACGGATAATGCTAATGGCATCATCTCTTCATACGATGCCAACAAGCTGATTCTTAGCGCAGAAATGCTCGACCAGCTTTTCCAGGGAGAGAACATCGAAAGCCATAACCGTTACAATAATCTGTGGAACAGAGAGCTGAAGGATGGCGACGGTTACCTTTGGGTTGGATTCAAGCGTTACAGCTATGACGAAGATAAGGTTCAGAACAAGGAACTTTATTATCAGATTATCCCCATGCTACGTACTTCTGAAATGTACCTGATTGCGATGGAGACATCAACCGACCTGGAGGAAATCAATCGTTTATATAAAGAATATATGATTTCTCACAACGTGCCCATGGCAGTACCATTCACATCAACTCAGGATGTAACTACATGGATTGAGAACGAGTATCGTCGCGAGTTCTATGGTGAAGGACAGATGTTCTATACTTACAAACGTATGGGCGAGACAAACATTCTGTGGTCAAAAACTGCTGCTGACGAGAGTACTTATGTTATTCCTCTGCCTGAAACAGAATACGATCCCAGTACTGTAAAGAAAGAAAAATAACAGTTAAACGAGAAAATAAAATATATGAAGACAATAAAATATCTGGCAATAGCAGCCGTAGTGCTGACAACAGCCACCTCATGCGAAAAGGAACTGGAACCATATTCCAGTACTGATTGCTTCCTGAATTTCCGCTTCCTCAACAGCAAGGGTGAGGATATGCAGAACGAAGACATTGTCAAGAAACCTGAGATTATAGATATACCAATTCTCTACAATTTCAAGACACACGGTAATGTAGAATACGATACAGTATGGATTGACGCAAAGACTGCGGGCTTCGTTATGGATTATGACCGTGAATTCGCACTCGAGCAGGTTGAAGTAGAAGGAGCAGAGAATGCTGTTCCGGGTGAAGATTATGTTGATTTCGACAGCCCTGAGGCACAAAAAATTCAGGTTGTGAAGGCTGGCGAATCACTCTTCAAGGTGCCTGTAGTGTTACTGCGAAGTGAGAAACAGCAGACAAAGAACCTCACTCTGAAAGTACGTATCAAGGAGAACAAAAACTTCAAGAACGGATTCACCATGATGCAGACTCGCGTTATCTCCTTTACAGACCGTGTATCCAAGCCTGCTGTATGGGACGATTGCGACTTCGACAACATCTTTGGCGAATATGGCGACGTTAAGTACCAACTGATGATTGACTGGAGCGGCAAGCCTTGGAGCGATGAATTCATCCTTGATAACTACAACAAAGACAAGGAATACTTCAAATACATGGCTCAGGTATTCGAAAAGCGTCTTACCGAGGAAAATGCAGCCCGCGAGTTGGCCGGACAGGACATATGGCGTGAGGCCGACGGTACGCCCGTAAGCTTTACCCGTAAACCTAAGTTGTAATTATCTTATAGGGTTAAACGTAAACAAGTATAAGAATCATGAAGAAAAATATATTTCAAATAGCATTGGCAGCTGTGCTACCCCTTGCACTCACAGCCTGCTTCAGCGATGACAGCTCGCTTGGAGATCCCAATAGCGTACCAGTCATCAAGATTGAAGAGATGCCAGTACAGAGTGTTGTCTCGTATGTAGGTAACCATCTTACTATTACACCAGAGATAAATTCGCCATACAAAGATTCTGAACTGGAGTATACATGGTATCTGTATGACGAAAATGATATAACCAAGGAGGCCGGTTTCCGCGATTCGATAATCGACAAAAAGCGTAACCTGGACTTCGAGGTTAACCTGCCCACCGGTAATTATAACATTGCCTTTGAGGTAAAAGTGAAGGCAACAGGTCTTGCTACGTATGCACGTACTACTATTAAGGTTACGACCGCTTTCTCTGAGGGATGGTATATCCTGAAGGAGACAGAAGACGGAAATACGGATATTGACCTCATTACCGAAAGTAGCACCTCAACCGATCTTATCGCCAAACTCGAAGGTGAGCCTCTGAAAGGAACTCCTCTGTCTCTGGCGATGATCTATCAGCAGGACTATGTTAATCCTGATAAGAACACGATGGAAAAGGCTAACATGATTAACGTTTTCTCAAACGAGAACTATCTTGCCTACCGTGTTGAGGATATGAAGAGAATCTTCGACCAGAAGAATATCTGTTATGCCGGAGAGGATAACGATGACGTTTACTACAACACGAGCAACTATTGGAACCTTACCGTAATGCTGTCTAAGAAAGGTGTAAGTTTCAATACTTCCATGGCTAACACCTACAATACGGGTAAGTACAAACTGCCCGCATTTGAGGATGATATTGCACCCTTTGTACAGATGGCAAAGGGTGGTCAGCAGGGTATCCTGTATTGGAGCAACACCTTGCATGGCGTACGTAATATCGACCAGAAGGCTGTGAACATGAAGGACATCTCGTGCGACTCATTGGGTCTTCAGGAGTGTCTGGCAAGCGGTATCACACGTATTGGTGGCAAAGAAACAGTATGGTTCTATACCCAGAACAAGGCTGAAAACAAACGCTACCTGCACATCATCGACAGTAACGTTGACACACTGAAGCAAATCCGTTTACTCGACCCAGACCTTCATATTGCCAAGGCAACACGTGTAGCCGCATGCGGTGGTAGCGCATCCTATATCTATGCTATCGATGGTGGCAAGCTCTATGCTTATGGTATTGAGACAGGAACTGAAGTTGAGATTCAATTACCTAACGTATCCGAACCCATTAGCTTCGTGACCAACCAGTGGCTTTGTTTGGTGTTTGGTGACAAACAGTATAACTATGACCACCTCGTAGTAGGAAGTCAGAATGGAAACGAGTACAAACTCTGGTTCTTCGACAACATCGTGGGTGGTATGCCATCTAATGCACCATACAAGACATTCACAGGCACTGGCAAGATTCATTCTATCCGCCGTGCTGTCCCCAGCAATATCAGTAGTTTGTTTATCCAGATGGGACCCCGCGCAGCAATGCCTGTTTTCCCAACGAGCGAGTAAGGTAAAGTTTAAAGTTTATAATTAGATAATAAATGAGAAAAATCATCACCATAGTGCTGGCCGTGTTTGCAATCACGGCTGGCGCTCAGACAAACTTCAACGAGGGTAAGACATTCCAGCAGATTCTGGATCAGGCCAAGGCCGAGGGAAAGCCAGTCTTTATAGACTGCTACACCTCATGGTGCGGCCCCTGCAAGCAGATGGCTACAAAGGTATTCCCCCAGAAAGAAGCAGGAGATTACTTCAACAGCAAGTTTGTATGCTGGAAGGTGGATATGGAGAAGGGCGAGGGTCCGGAGCTGGCCAAAAATACGATGTGGCCGCCTACCCCACCTTCCTGATTGTGAATAGCGATGGCAGCCTGCGTGCCAGTCAGGTGGGCTCTGCTCCACTTGAGAAGTTCATAAAGGACATCGACGCTTTGCTCAACGAGGAGAAAGGTTTGCCCTGGTATCAGCAGCAGTTCAAGGAGGGCAACCGAGATAAGGCTTTCCTGAAGGATTACATGCAGTTGCTTGACGACCGTTACCTGCGTAACGAGAAGAAGCAGGTTACCAGCGTGCTGCTGGAAGGAAAGACGGCTGAGCAGGTTGTAGCTGACAATGCACTCTTCGAGCTTTTTATCAAAGCCAACTATACTCCTGACGACCAACTCTTCCTGGATGTGTACCGCCTGCGCTCTACCGTAGAGCAGAAGTATGGCGAAGAAAGTGTCCAGACGTTAGACAAGGCTTGGAAACAGGGAGCTCGCATGATTATGGAGTTCGAAGGACGTGAGTTCAAGAGCTTCGACATGAAGCAGTTCCAGACTTACAAGCAGAAGATGCAGGAGTACAACGTACCCGATATCGAGCAGATTGAAGATGCAACGCTGGTGGCAGTAGCTAACTACAAGAAGGACTATGCCACATTGGCTAAGTACCTCCAGAAGGACATCAAGACCAAGGGAGCCGTATGGCCTAGCCCACGCGACCTCTGGCCTCTGCTGATGGGTATGTCACAGAACTGCGGTCAGGATAAGAAGATGAAGAAGCAGGTTATCGCCGAGGCTAAGAACCGCATCGATATCCTGAAGAAGCAGCAGGCTGAGAACCCAGGTGGTACGGTTACCGTTGAAGGTAAGCAGATGACAGCTGCTGAGTTCATGATCAATAACTTCCAGAAGATTATCGACCAGTTGAATAAGTAAGAAGTAAACTTATCTGAATAGAAAAGAAAGACCCCTGAGTTCTCATTACTCAAGGGTCTTTCTTATTTTATGCCTTGCATTGTTGCATTTGCGAGAGTAAAGCGTTGGCTTGCTCTACCGAGTTTACATCGGTAACCAATAGCTTAAACTGATTCTTGCTGTTATCCACCTTACATATATGGGCGTTGGTGGTAGCGAAGGCAATCACCTTATGGAAGGCCTCGCTATCGTAGAAGGGGCTGTCGGGATTCGAGACAAACTGCATGCGCATGCGTCCCTGCTTCAAAATAATGCGCTCACATCCGAAGTAACGTCCCAGGCTGCGCAGTTTTACCACACGAATCAGCTCCTCGCCATCGGCAGGAATAGCTCCGAAACGGTCTATCATACGCTGGCGGAACTGTTCCACATCGGCATCACGTTCCAAACCGTCCAGTTCGCGGTACAACAACATGCGTTCGCTACTGGTAGGTACATAATCTTCGCTAAAGGACATCGGCAGGTCGCTCTCTATGATACATTCCTCCACAAACTCCGTTCCGCTAGTGATGTTGCCAGCCTTCACTTCCTCTTTATACAGATCCTGGAACTCATCGTTACGCAATTCCTTTACAGCCTGCGACAGAATCTTCTGGTAAGCCTCGTAACCCAGGTCGGCTATGAAGCCGCTCTGCTCGGCACCCAACATATTTCCTGCCCCTCTGATATCCAAGTCCTGCATGGCTATATGTATGCCGCTACCCAGGTCAGAGAAATTCTCTATGGCCTGCAGACGACGTCGAGCGTCTATGTTCAGAGCACTCAAAGGCGGTGCCAATAAGTAGCAGAAGGCCTTCTTGTTCGAGCGTCCCACACGGCCACGCATCTGGTGCAGATCGCTCAGACCGAAGTTCTGTGCTCCGTTTATAATAATGGTATTGGCATTGGGGATGTCCAATCCGCTCTCTATGATGGTAGTGCTCAGCAGCACATCGTAGTCATAGTTGGCAAAGGCCATCATAATATTCTCCAATGTCTCTGGCGGCATCTGTCCGTGTGCTACAGCCACACGGGCATCAGGTACATGCTTATTGATGAGAGCTGCCAAGTCAGGCAGATTGTTGATACGGTTGTTCACGAAGAACACCTGTCCGTTGCGGCTCATCTCGAAGTTGATAGCCTCGGCTATTATCTCGGCGCTGAACACACTCACCTGCGTCTGTATGGGATAGCGGTTGGGCGGTGGCGTCTGGATTACACTCAGGTCGCGCGCTCCCATCAGACTGAACTGGAGGGTACGAGGGATGGGCGTAGCGGTAAGCGTAAGGGTATCTACATTCACCTTCATCTGGCGCAACTTCTCCTTGGTGCTGACGCCAAACTTCTGCTCCTCGTCTATGATGAGCAAGCCTAGGTCCTTGAACTTCACGCTCTTGCCAATCAACTTATGCGTACCTATAACAATATTGATGGTGCCGTTCTTCAGTCCTTCCAGAATCTCTTTCGTTTGTGAGGCGGTACGTGCACGGCTCAGGTAGGCAATCTTAACAGGGAAATCCTTCAGACGCGACGAGAACGTGCGGAAGTGTTGATAGGCCAGTACCGTTGTGGGTACCAGCACAGCCACCTGCTTGTTGTCGGCACAAGCCTTGAAGGCAGCACGCACAGCCACCTCGGTCTTGCCGAATCCCACATCGCCACATACCAGACGGTCCATGGGGCGGGCGCGTTCCATGTCAGCCTTTATGTCCTGCGTAGCTTTCAACTGATCTGGTGTATCTTCGTAGAGGAAGCTGGCCTCCAGCTCGTGCTGCATAAAGCTGTCGGGCGAATAAGAGAAACCCTTCTCCTCGCGTCGGCGACTGTATAGCTTTATCAGGTCGCGGGCGATATCCTTAATCTTCGTCTTCGTACGCTCCTTCATGCGCTCCCATGCTCCTGTGCCAAGGGTGCTGATGCGAGGCGGCTCGCCCTCTTTACCTTTATATTTCGACACCTTGTGCAAGGCATGGATAGAGACAAACACCACATCATCGTGGTTGTAGATAATCTTTATCACCTCCTGCATCTTATCTCCGTTGGGAATACGTACCAATCCACCAAAGCGACCTACACCATGATCCAGATGCACCACATAATCGCCAATCTCGAACTGCTGAAGCTCCTTCAACGTCAACGCCACCTTGCCTGTACGTGTCTGCTGGGTGCGCAAGTTGTACTTGTGGTAACGGTCGAATATCTGATGGTCGGTAAAGAAACAAGCTTTCAGGTCATCATCCACGAAACCAGCATGAATAGTTTTGTCAACAGCTGTGAAATGAATGTTTGTCCCCTGTTCCTCGAAGATGCTCTCCAATCGGTCTGTCTGTTTCTGGCTGTCTGCCAGAATATAGAGCTGGTAGCCATCTTCCATATATTGCTGAAACGACTGGAACAGCATCTCAAAGTTCTTATGGAAAACGGGCTGCGGGTGGGTTTTAAAGGGAATTGAAAATTGAGAATTGAGAGTTGAGAATTGTGAACTATGAATTGCGTTCCCAATTTCTACGCGTCGGAAATCTAGCAACTGATGCTTGAAGTCTTCTGGATCAACGAGAACCGATGATTTTTCCAATTCCTCCTCTCTAATCTCCAGTCCTTCTGTCATCGCCTGCTTCGTGAACCCTTCCTGATAGGCTTGGTCAACTACATCTGCAACAAAGGCAGGGTCTTTCATCACCAACAAAGTATCCTTTGGCAAGAAGCTGAGAAATGACTCTTGAGAAGAATTATGAATTATGAATTGTGAATTATGAATTAAAGATATGGATTGCAACTTGGTGCGACTAAGCTGGCTCTGCACCTCGAACGTGCGTATACTGTCCACTTCGTCGCCAAAAAAGTCTATACGATACGGCAGCTCGCATGAATATGAATACACGTCAATGATGCTACCGCGGACGGCAAACTGACCAGGTTCATATACATAGTCCACACGCTGGAAACCATACTCTATCAATGTTTCCTGCACAAACATTATATCCACCTTCTCGCCCGTCTGCAAATTGAGCGTCTGCTCACTCAACTTCTCCTGCGTCACCACCAGCTCGGCAAGGGCCTGAGGGTATGTTATTATATAGAGTGAAGAGTGAAGAGTGAAGAGTGAAGAATCAGGGTTACCACTTTGCTCCTCATTTTGAATTGAGGATTGTGAATTTTCAGCCTCATTCTTTTTGAATTTTGAATTTTGAATTTTGAATTGCGAAGCGAGCTTCGTCATGACTTCGGTTCGGAGGATTTCGTTACCAGCATCCCGTTGTCCATACTTAATGGCTCGCTTGTAGCTGCTGGGGAAGAACAGCACTTGCTCCTGCCCCATCATCTGCGTCAGATCGTGGTAGAAATACCCAGCCTCTTCCTCATCGTCTAAGATGAAGAGAAAAGGGAATTCTCCTTTCATTTGGGATGAGATTGCCGCAAATGACATCGCAGCACAACTTCCCTGGAGCCCCGAGAGTTGAATGTTATCCTTTTTCTTATTTAATGCCATAGCCAGTGTCTTTACACCTGGATGCTTGGCAAAGTTATCCTGTAGTTTTTGAATCTCCATGAATGAAGGTAAGTTTCTTTACAATATAATATTACGACAAGGAAGACGTCACATACTTATCTGCCTCTGCAAGCGTGTCTATCTTGCCAACATCCATCAGACGGAGGTCATCGGGGACAAAGCCATAGATGGGTTCTCGAGCGCAGATGCTCAGGTAGAAGTCTATGATACTGAACTTCTGGGGCCACTCGCTAAAATAGCGGAAAAGCGAGGGATTCATGTAATGGATGCCAGCAAAGGCCAATTTGCGATAACGGTCAGAATTTTGAATTTCGGATTTTGAATTCTGAATTGATGGATAGGGGCTCTTTACTTCGCCCGTCTGGATGTTGGTCCACCCCACGAGGCGCATATCATCATCGAAGAGCAGATAGCGGCTGGTCTTACGTTCAGAGACCATAAGGGTAGCTGCCCTGCCCTTGCCGAAAGCAACGAGAGCGCCCAAGTCGGCATTACTAAGGATATCAACATTATGAATTAGGAAGCCATCCTGCGCATCGGAGAGCAAGGACGCGGCATGCTTAATGCCGCCGCCTGTCTCAAGGAGTTCTTGTCGCTCGTCGGAGAAACGAATGTTGAGTCCCATGGGGTGCTGCTGGCACCATTGTTCTATCATATCGGCAAAATGATGTACGTTTATCACCACGTCCGTTATGCCAGCCCCCTGCAGCTTCTCAAGCGTATGTTGCAGAAGAGGCTTGCCGGCAACGGGAACCAGTGCCTTGGGCATTGTATCTGTGAGCGGCTTGAGGCGTGTGCCCAGTCCGGCTGCAAAAATCATAGCTGTTTGTCTCATCCTTATTTATTTAATTCGACTTTCCATTCTTCCAATCTTGGAATTCGTGACCATTTGCTTTATAGAGGAGCATACACAGGTTATGAAGACATTCCTCGTTAAACTGCAAACTTATACCTATGCGTGTAGCCTTACCTACGCTGCGCTTAGAACCACTCATGATTATGTTGCTGAAGGCAGGCAGGTCTTCGCCCTCGAAGGTAATGGTCTCGTTGTCCTGCGGGAAGGCATCATACTCGGTATGGTAAACGACATTGTAAGCCTCGCCGGGAATATTATACTCCGTATTGTTCTGCACAGTAACGGCAATATCCTTGAGGGTTGCGCCGCCTGTTTCGCCTCCCATGACGGTAATCTTGGAGCGAAGCTCACGGATGATATGCTCTACCATATAGTCTCTGAACTCGTTCTCAGAGAGCATACTGTCTATGGTGGCATCGTTCATGGAAGGGTCTATCCAACCCGTACGTACGGCAAAATCGTAGAGGTCGCAATCGAAGACAGCTACACCATGCGTGGATACTATACTAATCGTGCCATGCGAGCCAATCTTAACATCCATAGAGCTCTGCTCGGACAGCTGAACGTGATAGCCATCGTGCTGTTTCTCGAAGACCACCTTGTCAGGATCGTAATCATCCAGACCGAAGGACTCGCAATTCATCAAGCCCGGAATCATCCGATGCAAAGAACGAACATCCTCATTCATTACCTTTTCAACGAAATCATTTGTAAACTCACGCACTCTTTTTTCATTGTCCCTACAAGAGGAAAATACCAGAGCCATAAAGGCCATCATTAGGAAATAGATTTTTTTCATGTTTGTAAAGGTTTATTAATATTAATGGTTATGGTTTGCCTTTATTTTCGAAGGTCTGCGAGATGCCTTGTTCGCGATGGCAGAGGCGTACCTCTATGCCAAATTTCTGGTGAATATGCTCGGCCAGATGCTGGGCACTATACACGCTACGATGCTGACCGCCCGTACAGCCGAAGCAGAACATCAGGTCGGTAAAGCCACGTTGCAGGTAACGCTGGACATGAGCGTCGGCCAACTTATATACACTCTCGAGGAAAGTGAGAATCTCTCCATCATCCTCGAGGAAACGGATAACAGGCTCGTCGATACCGGTAAGTTCCTTGTACGGCTCGTATCGTCCGGGGTTGTGCGTACTACGGCAGTCGAAGACATAACCACCGCCATTGCCGCTTGTATCCTCGGGGATACCCTTGCCGAAGGAGAAACTGAAGACGCGTACCACCAAGGGACCCTTGCCATCGTAACGACTGAAGGTGGCAGGTCCGTCTTTGGGATGCGAGACGTAGGGATTGTTGTCCGTAATCTTGTAACCATCGGCTCGACGGACGGGTTCCTCTGGCTTGGAAGCAAACTGAGGCAACTCCACCAACTGAGTGAGCACTTCCCGCATATAGGGATAGGGACAGCCGCCCTCACCAAGTAACTCACGCAGATTCTGGATTGCAGGCGGTATGCTCTCGAGAAAATGTTTCTTGCGTTCGAAATAGCCACGGAAACCGTAAGCGCCCAACACCTGCAGCAAGCGGAAGAGGACGCATAGCCTCAGGTTCTGACGGAACTGAAATTCGTTCACCTCGACATACTGCTTCAAGCTGTTGATGTAGGTATTGATAAGTTCCTGGCGTAACGAGGGGCTGTAATGGGCTGATGCTTGCCAGAGGAAGCTGGCCACATCATACTGAACGGGACCACGACGGCCGCCTTGGAAATCGATAAAGAAGGGATTGCCCTCCTTGTCGAGCATGACATTACGAGCCTGGAAGTCGCGATACATAAAGGTGTCGCCCGGTATGGCAACAATATCCTTGGCCATCAGCTGGAAGGTAGCCTCGAGCTTCAGTTCGTGGAAGTCGAGTCCCGTGGTCTTCAGAAAGCAATACTTGAAGTAGTTGAGGTCGAAGAGCACATTGGTCTCGTCGAGCGCCTCCTGAGGATAGCAGTTCTTGAAGTCCAAGTCGCGCGAGCCCTTAATCTGCATCTTGGGCAACAGGGCAATGGTGCGATGGAGGAGTTCCTTCTCGGCCTGCGTATAACGGCCTCCCGCATCACGTCCACCCTTGATGGCATCGAAGAGGGAGAGGTCGCCCAGATCTTCCTGCAGATACCTAAGTCCGTCGGCACTCTTGGCCACAACGGCTGGAACGGGCAACTGGCGCTCTGTGAAATGCTGAGCCAGGTAGCAGAAGGCATGATTCTCGTCGAGGCTGGTGCCGACAACACCTATCAGGGTGCTGCCGTCCGAGCCATGCAGACGATAGTATTTGCGGTTGCTGCCCGAGCCTGCAATCTCGTCGCAAGCTGCCACTTGCAGACCTGTATGCTGGGTATATAGTTTCTTTAGTTCTTCCATATTAATCCTTGCGATTCCAGATTTTCATTACTCTGTTACGTACGGCCACGATATTGATGATGCTAACCACGGCAAAGAGGCAGAAGCCCAGACAGAAGGCGGGCAGAAGACTGCCGTCCTGCATCTGTGGGAACATTACCCAGAGTGTGTTCATATAATATCCGCGTACCATATATAATATAATAAAGGAGAGCAGCAGCACAACTGCGTTCATGCCAACTGTCAGAAGCTGGTAAGGCAGAGAGACCCTGACGGGACTGTAGCCGATGAGCAGGAGGTTGCGTAACTTCTCGGTATTCTTCTGCACCAACAGATAGATGCTGAGCATAAGGATGTAGAACGACAGGACACTAATAAGCATACCGATGCACATAACCAAGACGGTTACCACCCTGAGGAAATAAGTGGCCTTGCCGGCATCCAGCTTGTCGTTCTCCAACTCCAGATTATGCTGATTGATATACTTCACGATGGCGTCGTCCGTAGGATTCTTCACCTCCACAATCAGACGGTTGGGCGTGAGGTCAGCTTCGGGAGCAAACTTTCCGTTGCTCCATTTGATGAACGACTCAGGCACCAGAATGGTATTCAGACGGCTGCTGAAGCCGATAACCTTGCCCTGCAGACGCTGCTCCTGACCGTTGCCACGAAGCACCACCACCATATCAATCATACCCACGATACCCTCAGAAATCTTGGGTAACGACTGGCTCTGGGCAAAGCCGAAGTTATAAATGGCCAGGTAGGTACGAGGCAGGACAATGGGGATAACGCCCTCCTCGGGGTCGAACTTCCATTGGCTGAGGTCGGTATCAACAAACTTGTCGGGCACACTCTCGAAGAACATCTCCGTACCCATCTGTGCCACGCCTTTCACGCCCAGGCTGCATACCACACGATACTGACTGGCGGTAAAAGCACCCACGCTCTTGCAGAAAGGCTGGCTGGTGATGTCCTGCACCTCCTTCTCGCTGAAGCCGCAGCTCTCTCCTGCCCCCAGCATGCTGACGCCAGATATGCGTTTGCTGACGATAAGGTACTCGGGCTTCAGGAATCCGTCTTCCTGACTGAAGAGGGGCTTGACATCGTTATAGAACTGGAGTCCCAACAAAACTATGAACATGCCAAAGAGGTTGGCAAAGAAGAAGCCCGCGAACTGGGCTATGCTAATGTGCTGACGCAGCAATTTCCAAACCAACGACATCATAAGCGGTATGTTTTATCGTAAGACATATTCATGTGCTTGCCTATGCTGGTAACGATGACTCCAGCCCCTTGCCTGCGGGCTTCCTCCATCATAATGTCACACATGATTGCACTATTCACATCGTCCAGGTGGCTGATGGGCTCGTCCACCATCAGGAAATCGAAGGGCTGCACCAGGGCGCGTATCATGGCTACACGTTGCTGCTGGCCGAAACTCATACGTCCCACCTTGGCCGACATCTTATCGGCTATGCCAAGGCGCTGGAACCATTCCTCTATCTCCTGGAGGCTCTTGTGGTTGGTAAGGCCGTTCTTAATCTGAACGTTCTCCAGGGCCGAAAGCTCGGGAAAGAGTCGCAACTCCTGAAAGAGGAGACTGAGACTATGCTGGCGGATGGACGTCCAGTCTGAAACACGATGCTGACGGATATCCTTGCCATCGAAGAAAATGTTACCCAAATAATCTTTTCTGTATCCTATAATATAGCTGCAGAGCGAGCTTTTTCCCGTTCCTGAATTGGCCTCCACGAGGTATGTCTGCCCCTTCTGGAAGGTGACATCCTGCAGCCAGATTTCGCTCTGCACGTCCCTGCCCTCGAAGACGCAGGGTAAAGTGTTTTGTAATTCTATCTTATCCATTTATTTCAACAATCCTTTTATAAAGTCTGTCGTATTATCCCTTGTTGTTAATTCATAATCTATGTGCCTGAAGTCTGTTACGCTCACGTTAATATGCTCCAGGCTGGTGGTTCCCTTCTCGAACTGGGTCTTGGCACCAAGGGCTGTCATAGAATTCAGCATCCTTGCGAAGTCCACAGAGGCATATATCCTCTTGCCCTTAGCCTGCTCCCTAACCTGAGAAATCTTTTCCTCTAACTGGGGAGCAGAAAACTGGAGTGTTTTACCATTGTCGGACGAGAGGTACAGGAAATCGTCGTGTACGCCGAAGAAGAACTTGTCGCGGGCATTCTGCAAAACGAAATCCTTCTCGCCCAGAGCCTGACAGCTATATCCGAAAGTGGATGCTCCAGAGATCCAGTCCTTGGAATTCTTGAGGAAATCCTGATTCTTGATTTGAGCGCTTGCCACGAACTCCGGAGAGAAGATTGTGCGCCCCCCCCACTCCACCAGCACATCGCCATCGATGGCCTTGATCATCATATCCAAATCCACACAGAGGTTTAGCCCGACAAGCATCGTCCTGAAAACAAAGTTCTCCCTGAGCTTAGGCAGCACCTTCTCGCCCTCTACATTAAAGACGGCCCTGAGCATAGGCTCCGCCATGCAGGAAGGCAACTTCTTGCCATCGATGGGACGAAGCAGTTTGTCGGATTCCGAGGCATAGTTGGTGAAATTCTCGTCCTCGCTTTCCAACTCCGTAGAGAGCTGGAAGGATTTCTCCTTAACCCTGAGAGAGGCATTCAGGAAGACGTCGTTCAGGTTGACATCCTTGATACTGCCCACCATCTGATTGGTAATAGTCGGAGGCAAGACGGCAAGGCTGGAACGCAGACTTACAACGCCGCCATCCTTCTTCAGGTCAGAGAGAACGGGCACCTTATGGCTTCCCTGAGTCATCCACTCTACCATCTTGCCACGCATAGCATCGGCTTGGCTACCTATAACGGGACCTAATACCAGGGCTTTCTTGCTATCGAAGCAAAGCATGATTTCGCCCTTGCTGGCCCACTTGAAGCCACGCTGGGACTCGACGGCAATTTCCTCCTCCTTCAGTTTCTCTTCGAAGTCGTCGGCATCGCTCAAGGCAAAAACACCACATACGTAGTTGTCGGCCGAGACAAAGCCATACATGGGCACCAGCATGTCTATTCCCCATCCTGCCTTATCCTCCTCCTTTTGCTGCTGACGATGTTTCAGGGCTTTGAAGATGTCAGAGATGCTGAAATCCAATTGTTTCAACGCTTGCTTGGCATCTACCACCAGAACGGCCTTAGCGTCCTCTGGAATAACATTCTTACATACATCCTTCTTGCCGAAAAGAAAGAAATAGCCACCTATTACAACTGCAATAATTAGGGCTATAATAATCAGATACTTCTTCATTTTATAATATTTATCTCGAGAAATAACTTTTGACCTGCGGTCGAACCTGCTCGCGCTCGGGATAGCCTATGCAAGCTTAGCTCTTCTCTCGCTCAATCGCAGCCTTCTCTTTTAATTATTCTCTTTTATCTCTTAATCTTATCGTTTCTGATTGATTAATTGCATCATGTGCACAGCCACCAGGGCTGCTGTTTCCGTTCTCAAACGGCTGGTACCAAGGGATACGCTACGGTATCCGTTCTTCTGCGCCAACCTAACCTCGTCCACGCTAAAATCTCCCTCAGGACCTATCAAGACGGTTGTCTCCACACCCCGCCTTAGCACATCCATCAGAAATGGTTTTGCGCACGTATTAGGCTCTCCCCCTTCAATATCCTCCTCATCATAACAATGGCAGATGAACTTATCGCCCTTGCGTTCCTGCTTGATGAAGCGTTCGAAGGAAGTCATCTCGTTCAGGACAGGCTTCCAAGCCTTATGGCTTTGCTTGACAGCCGAAATGAGAATCTTATCTATTCTTTCGCATTTGATGACGCGCCTTTCGCTGAACTTACAATCCAGGAAGGAGAGCTCGTCCATGCCAATCTCTGTGGCCTTCTCGGCAAACCACTCCACGCGGTCGTTCAACTTGGTTGGAGCCATAGCCAGATGGATATGTCCCTCCCATGCAGGCTCCTGAGGCATCGTTTCCAGAATCCTATAAAGGCAACGATGGTTGTCCGCAACCGTTATCTCGGCACGGAAGAAACTGCCATTACCATCCATCAGCAACAGTTCATCCCCCGCCGTAAGCCTGAGCACACGCGTAGCATGCTTGGCTTCATCCTGGGGAAGTTCTGTACGGTTACTTGCTTCAGGAACAAAGAAAAAACGCGTTTCTTTCACTTAATTTAATTCATAATTAATAATTCACAATTCATAATTCTCTCTGCGGTAGCAAATTACCACTTCGTTGACTTTCCCCTTCGGGCCGTCGAGCTAAACCTTCTCGCTATTCGCTCGCGCCCCCTTCGGCGTTCTTCACTCTTCACTTTTCCCTCCCATTTGGGCGACTGGGGTCTTTAGAGTAGCCACCAAATGTGGCTACGGCCCCACAAAGGTGAGCGAATCACCATTCGCGAAGATGGGCAATAGGGCTGGGGAGAGGGGCCCTTCACTCTTTCTTGTCTTTAAAGCAAATTGCGAACAAAATTGCCACTACCAGAGCGTATGCCGCAAAGAGGTACCAGCAGGTCTGCCACCCGGCTATGACCTCAGCGCCAGATGCACCGGCAGCCTGTGGGTTGAAGACATAATTGTTGATGACAGCCTGAGCAACAAGGGTTCCCACGAAGGCTCCCAAGCCGTTGGTCATCATCATAAACAAACCCTGCGCACTACTGCGGATGCTCTCGTCGGTCTCCTGGTTGATAAACAACGAGCCTGAGATATTGAAGAAATCAAAGGCCACGCCATAAACTATCATGGAAAGCAGGAAGAGCCATACGCCGTTACCAGGGTTACCCAATCCGAAGAAGGCAAACCTTAGCACCCATCCCATCAGGGCAATAAGCACCACTTTCTTGATACCAAACTTAGAGAGGAAGAAGGGGATGAGCAGGATGCAAAGCGTCTCGCTAACCTGCGAAAGGGATATAAGGATATTGGCATGCTGAACGCCAAAGGTGGACTGATACTCCGTTACACCGCCAAAGCTGGTGATGAAGGGATTGGCATATCCGTTGGAGATCTGCAGGCAGAAGCCCAACAGCATGGCAAAGGCCAGAAATACGGCCAAGCGTGGCTTTAGGAACAGGCGGAAAGCATTCAGTCCGAGTGCCTCCACGAGTGTCTTCTGCTGACTCTCATCTTTATTGATTCTCATGCGAGGCATCGTCAGGGAGTATGCTGCCATAACAAGGCTCAATGCACCACTCACCATCCACTGACCAGGTGTTGACTGCAGGCCACAAAGGTCAACCACCCACATGGTAACGATGAAACCAACGGTTCCCCATACACGGATAGGCGGGAAAGCATTAACGGTATCCAACCCAGCCTTCTCAAGTGCCGAGTAAGCAACCGAATAGCTGAGGGCTATGGTGGGCATGAAGAATGCCACAGAGAGTGTATAAAGCGAGAACAATGTGCTGAAGTCGGGATTAGCACCTGCCTGGAAGCCATAGCACGAGGCGGCTATCATGAAGACACCTGCCAACGTATGGCAGAGGCTCAGCACACGCTGTCCCTCCATCCAGCGGTCAGCCAGAATACCCATCAGGGCAGGCATGAAGATACTGACGATACCTTGTACAGAATAGAACCATCCGATGTGAGAACCCAGTCCCACGCCGGCAAGGTAAGTACCCATAGAAGTCAGATAGGCTCCCCAGACAGCGAACTCCAAGAAGTTCAGCAACGTTAGTCTAAATTTAATGTTCATGGTGTTATTTAAATTGAAATTTAAATCCAAATTCAAAATTTATAAATTCAAAATTCAAAACCTGAAACTTGAAACCTGAAACTTGAAACCATCTATCATCTCAAAATTTTCAACTTTCAACTCAGTCCACCCACAGCACCAAGCCTTTCAGGTATTCGCCCTCAGGGTGGTAGATGTTGATGGGATGGTCGGCAGGCTGATGCAGCTGGTGCAGGATGCGAACCTTGCGCTTGGCCATGGCAGCAGCTGTGAAGACCGCCATACGGAACTGATCCTTGTTGACCGCCTGCGAACAACTGAAGGTAAAGAGGATGCTTCCAGAAGGCATCTTCTCCAGAGCACGGGCATTCAGCTTGGTATATCCGCGCAAAGCATTCTTCAGGGCATCCTTATGCTTGGCAAAAGCAGGAGGGTCCAGAATGACCAGGTCGTACTTGCCGTCCATCTCGTCCAGATAACGGAAAGCATCCTCGGCAAACGCCTCGTGGCGCTTATCGCCAGGGAAGTTCAGCTCTATATTGGCATTCACCAGATCCACGGCCTTGGCGCTGCTGTCAACAGAATGAACCAACTCTGCCCCACCCCTCATGGCATAGACGCTGAATCCGCCTGTGTAGCAGAACATGTTCAGCACCTTGCGGCCATGGGCATATTTCTCCACGAGGGCGCGGTTCTCGCGCTGGTCGACAAAGAAACCCGTCTTCTGCCCCTTCAGCCAGTCGATATGGAACTTCAGGCCGTTCTCTACGGCAACGTTATCGTCGCTCTCGCCCAAGATGAAACCGTTCTCCTGCCCCAGCGAAGCCTTATACGGAAGTGTTGTCTCGCTCTTGTAATAAACGGCCTTCAGATCATCGCCCATAACAGCCTTCAAGGACTCGGCAATCTGCATTCTGCAAACATGCATGCCCACGCTATGAGCCTGCATAACAGCATTTTTGCCATAGATATCGATAATCAGACCAGGCAGATTGTCGCCCTCGCCATGAACCAGACGATACATATTGTTATAGTCAGTCCCAGCTACACCTATGCTACGGCGCACATCCAGGGCCGAAGCCAGGCGCTTCTTCCAGAACTCGGCATCTATTTCCTGACGCTTAAAGGTCAGGACTCTGACGGCTATACTGCCTATCTGCCAATGTCCAAGGGCGATAAACTTTCCTTCGCTATTTAGTACCTCTACGATATCTCCTTCTGCCGGCTCACCCTCTATATGATGAACGGCCCCCGAGAATATCCAGGGGTGAAAACGTTTCAAACTTTCCTCTTTGCCTTTACGGAGTATTACCAACCTACTCATTTAACACATTTATTATTTACGCTGCGAAGTTACACAAAAATTTCGACAAACACACCTTATTATATAAATAAATTTGCATTGGTTGCCATATTAATTCAAAATTCATAATCAAAGGTATAAAAAAGCCCCTCTCCATTGGGAGAGGGGTTGGGGTGAGGATTTTGCTCCCCCGTGGGAGCGCATTTGTTTTCTCGTGGGAGCGCAAATTTCTCCCCGTGGGAACGCAAATTTTCTATTTATTATAGCCCAAATCGCAAACCAGATTGGCCATCATGCCACATGGCTCCTTCCAAGTGAGGTCTGGGTACTGAAATTCCGAACCACTCATGTGTGCGCCAAGGATAGGGAAAAGCATCGGAACAAGGGGTTCGTGCATGTCTTTCGAGGCCTGCGAGAGCAGGATTTTAATACAT
>ODAJ012170139.1_pt1 | contig 20248 bp, 18 predicted proteins | sample 1539241 | NCBI WGS metagenome assembly ODAJ01 (sample SAMN02144231, study PRJEB22623) | gut metagenome | biome: sheep rumen | host: Ovis aries | place: New Zealand | reverse complement strand
TATTAAAAACAATAGGTTCCCTCCCGTCTTCTTTTCAACATTTTTTCCATTTCTCATCCATTTTCCCACCTTTTCTTTTGCTCTTTATTTTTTCTGCGGGATTCCCTTTTTACCCTTTTATGCTTTTTGCTCTGCGGGATTCCCTTTTTACCCTTTTATGCTTTTTGCTCTGCAGGATTCCCTTTTGACTTTTCTTCTTCGTTAAACTCCCTAAATACTGATGTTACAAGCGGTATTGATAAGAGGAAGGCACATATATCTGCAAACATCTGAGTCATCTCTACTCCGCGAAGTCCTAATTTATTTGTTAATATTATTATTAACGGAATAAAGAACAGTCCCGATCTTGCTGAGGACATTATAGTTGCTCTGACTCCCTTTCCTATTGACTGCATCATCATATTTGACATTATTATTACTCCGCCTAGTACAAATACCGATGCCTGATATCGGAGTGCTTCTGCGCCTATTTTAATTACCAGATCATCATTTCTGAAGACTCTTACTATATTTGGTGCAAATATTACCGCTAACACTGATACTACTGCTAAAAATATTGTTGCTATTTTTACACAAAAGAAGTATCCTTCGCGCACTCTTGAATATTTTTTTGCTCCATAGCTGAAGGAACATACTGGCTGATAGCCCTGTCCGAAGCCTATGAGTGCTGAATTCGCGAACATCGCTGTTCTTGTAACTATCGACATGGCTGCTAGAGCTGCATCTGCCATTTCCGGCGATTCTAACATTCCATACTTTTTTGCCATGTTATTCATTATTATGGTCGCTGCTGCAGCCAGCCCCTGTCTGAATAATGATGGGGCTCCGCCATTGGTTATTTCCTTTAGGTAATAAAAATTCAGTCTTATGTTACTAGATCTGATTTTAAGATTTCCTCCAACTTTCGTTCCCATTAAAAGTACTATAAAGCTCACGGTCTGACTCATTACAGTAGCTATCGCAGCACCCCTTACTCCTAGACCGAAGCCAAATATAAATAGCGGATCTAAGCCTACATTTATTATTCCTCCGCTAAGAAGTCCTACCATGGCATATGTTGCACTGCCCTGAAATCTCAACTGATTATTCACTACAAACTGAGCTGTCATTATCGGAGCACCTATCAGGATTATCCTCATATAGGTCTTAGTTTCTTCTAAGATATTTTCCGTAGCTCCTAGTGCGATTGCTATAGGTTCACTGAAAATAAAGCCTGAAACCGTTATAATAAGGCCGAGTATGATTGCTATCGTAAAACCTGTCGCTGCCATTTCATTGGCTTCTTTATCCTTTTTTGCTCCAAGGCTTCTTGCTATATAGTTTCCTGATCCATGTCCACAAAAGAAGCCTACTGCTTGTATTATGGCCATTACTGCAAATACAACGCCGACTGCTGCCGTAGCCTGCGTACTGATTTTTCCTACAAAGTAAGTATCTGCCGCATTATAAAGCGTTGTTACAAGCATACTTATTATTGTAGGTACTGAAAGCTTTAGTATTAATTTCTTTACGGGAGTTTTGGTCATATAATCTAGTTTATTATCATACTCTCCGAATTTTTTTCCATTACTGCCTAACATCTTTTTTCTTCTTTCATCTTTAATAAAAGACCATCCACTTTTTCATGGATGGTCTGAAAAATCTTTTAATTCTTCTTATTTTCTTCAAATGGGTACTTAACTTCTAGCTGTTTTCTAATGTCATCCATCATTTCCATCATGTAAATTGTTGCTTCATGCGGCATAGATACACATTCAAGTTTTCCTTCCTTGATGGCTTCTGCTGTCTCAATGAGCTCATATTCGTATCCAGTTATCTGGGTAGGACATTTTGCTTCACGAAGGAGTTTATTTTCATTGTCATATACCTTTATACTTTCTGGATTATTTACATTTTCGATTTCGATATAACCATCTTCACAATGGAATACAGCTCTTCTATCTGACACTGAAGTTACGCTTGCTCCAAGTATGGCCATTGGTCCGTGTCCACCGAACTGGAGTGTAATGCAGTCATCGATGTCTACACCAAGCTTGCTCTTTATTCCCTGTGCTACTACCCACTTTGGTCTTCCAAGTATCATTACTGCAAGATTTAATGGATATACTCCAAGGTCTAATAATGCTCCGCCTGCGAGCTCTGGCTTTGCTATTCTTTCTACATTTTCGATGGCGTAGCCTAGTGTTGCTGTAAGTAATCTAGGAGATCCTACGATTCCTGATTCAACGGTATCGCGGATTATGGTTCTCATTGGCTGATAGCGTGTCCAGATGGCTTCTGTGATGAGAAGCTGCTTTTCTTCTGCAAACTTTATGAGATCCTTTGCCTGCTCTGCATTTGATGTAAAGGCCTTTTCTACTATTACATGCTTTCCTGCCTTTAATGCTGCCATGGCATTCTCATAATGCTCTGAATGCGGTGTTGCTATATATACTAAATCTATGTCGTCACTTTCAAACATTTCCTGATATGAGCCAAATGCCTTTGGAACCTTATATTTTTCCGCAAATGCCTTTGCCTTATCGAGGCTTCTTGACGCTATCCCGCCAAGTACTACTGTGTCATCGATTGCTTCGTTCATCTTATTAACTGTATCTGCTATAACGCCTGCAATTGTTCCTGCGCCCACAATACCTATTTTGACCATAACAGTCCTCCTTTTATATGTTCATTTCACACATCACGTCTCTTCAAAACTTAAAAAATATTATACCATATTTCAGTCTTTTTTCCAACTAGATATTTTGAATTTCTTATCGCCTTCTAACAGCTTCTTCTGCCTTGCTACCATCTGCTGCCTGGTTGCAGGTATTAACTTTCGCTTCCTGAAGGCTTACTGCTGCCTGCTCTTTTTGGAGCCTTCCACTTTCTTGATGGTGCTTTTCTTGTAGTATCTTTCCTTGCTACGTCTTTACTTGCTACGTCTTTCCTTACAACGTCTTTCCTTACAATGTTTTTCCTTACAACGTCTTTCCCCGCAACGCTTTTCTTACCTGCTCCCTTTACAAGCATGCAGACTACTTCTACTTTACTTGTACATGGAAACATATCTACAGGTCTTATTTCCTTTACTGTATAGCCCTTTGTAAGCACCTTAAGGTTGTCTGCTAGGGTATATGGATTACAGGATACATATACCACTCTTTCAGGAGCTACCTCAAGCACTGATTCAAGGAATTCTTCAGATGCTCCGCTTCTTGGCGGATCCATTATTACTACATCTACGGCGTTCTTTTTATCCTGTGCTGTTTCTACAAGATATTCTCCTGCGTCATCTGCTATGAATTCTACTCTTGCCTTTATTACGTCTGTATTTTTCAGGTTGTAGTTCAAATTTTCCTTGGCATCAGCTACCGCATCTGGATTCAGCTCAACTCCAGTCACCTTTCCTGCCTTTTCAGCTGCTAATAGTGTGATGGTTCCAGTTCCGCAATATGCATCCAACACGCTGTCATTTTCCTTTATTTCCGCAAGCTCTAATGCCTTTGCATATAACTTTTTCATCTGAGGCGGATTTACCTGGAAGAATGAATCCGGTGATATTCTAAAGCTTACTCCCATGCATGTATCGGTAATGTAGCCCTTGCCATAGCCATTTTCAAACTTTGGTCCAAGCACCATGCTGGTTGCTAGATTATTTACGTTAAATACCACCGTAGTGATATCCGGCTCTATCTTCATAAGTTCCTTTATGAAGTTATTCTTTCCCGGAAATACAGACCTTGCTATGACTATAACTACCATTATTTCCCCAGTCTCATAGCCCTTTCTTATGAGAAGATGTCTTACTAGCCCGGTGTCTGTATCTTCGTTATAAGCCTTTATTTTAAAATCTGATAAAAGCTTTGTTACTGAATTTATTATTCTATTTGCGTCTTCATCTATGATTTTACATTTTTTCACAGGAACAACCCTATGGCTGCTTTCCTCATAGATTCCGCTCACTAATCTTCCGTCCTTTTGATCAAAGGTAACATGTACCTTGTGACGGTAGCCATAAGGCTCATCTGCTCCTATTATCTCTGATACCCGACCATATTCTCCAAGTATCTTCTCACAGGCATTCTGCTTTATCGAAAGCTGCTTTTCGTAGGATGCATGAAGAAGCGTACAACCTCCGCACCTTCCATATACTGCACAGCCTGGCTCTACTCTATCCTCTGATTTCTTTGTTAGCTCTATTAGCTTTGCTCCACCTGCTCGCAGGACATTTTCTCCCGCATTTTTGGCAGCTGTATTTTTTACTGCTGTATTTTTTCCGGCTTTACCGCTCTTTTGTCTATTTCCTCTGCCATTTTCCGCTTTACTTTTTGTAAATACAAGCTCAATCTTTGCTTTTTCATTATCTAAAAGATATGGAACCTTGAATTTTGATCCATTGAATTCAACTATTCCATTTCCGTCAGTATCTAATTCATGACAGCCAACACCATATATTTTACTCATCACATCACCTTATTTCAGCATTTATTTCTTTACTAGTCTTAATCTATATTTATCATAAGCTCAATCTAAAATGGTTGCGCAACGAAGCAGTGTAGATTTTCCCGAGCCTGATGGTCCGATTATTGCTACTACTTCACCTTCACCGTAAACTTTTTACCTATTAGGATTTCTCTTTTCCATAGCATATTCTTCTCTTTCACGTCTTAATTCCCTAGTTACGAAGTCGTCATTATGACCGTTGCGCGAACGTATTTCATCTTCCTTTATGAAGTTATCATAGCTCACATTATTGCTGCCATAGTACTTGCTGAAATCAGTATGGCTATGCTCTTCATGTGCATTTGAGCTAAAAAGACCGTAATTATTATCATCAATGGTTCCTGTTTTTGGTCTCAAACTATATTTTTCTGCATCTGTCATTGGTCTTTGCTGAGTTCTATATTGCACATTGCGATTTACTGCATTATTCGTGCTATTGCTGACATTCTTATCCTTTTTAGTCTTCTTGACCGAGCTGTATATTGCCCCAGCTATGATGATTATATATACTATAACAGCAATATTATCCATTTCATCCTCCTTCTTTTCCTCTTTTTATAATCTTACAAATTTAAACATTTTTAATTTTTAAGTCTCCTCTTTTTTCCCTTAAAAGGGCACACTAACTCATTTTTTAATGATAGCACATTCTCCGCATATTGTAAACCTTTTTTCTTTTTCTAGCTTATGAGATATTTATGATAAAGCCCTCCTTACTTTTTTAAGTAAGAAGGGCTCTTAGCATTAAAAATTATGCAAATTCATAAAAAACTATTTTTTTCTAAGCAATTCACTGATTTTTCTCAAAATGCACTTTGATAAAATAGTCAATATACCGTTCTATTTTTTTTAATGTTTCTTCTTTTTTTTCAGGCTCCCTATCGCAGGTCTGAATCAACATGCTCACAGGATATACATATTCCATTGCTAGCATCTCAGGATCTTCTTCTAAAAGCGCACCGTTTTTTATGAGGTCAGTAAAAATACTTACGTATTGTTTAATCATAAAATCCGACATGTGCTCAGTGACCTTTTTACTGAACAGTTCATCTTTGTATTGCTCTATGTTAATCATTCTTCTGACCTTGATTATATGTTCATTTGTAACCGTATAGGCGATCTGGTGCATGCTAAAAGTCTTAAGTTCCTGTGCATTATGAATAAAGACCATTGAATGAAGTCCCATTCCCATTGTTAAGTTATATTGTTCTTCTACCGATTTGTCAATACAATCAAAAATATCTTCCTTGCTTTTAAAATATCTATAAAGATTAGGTGCTTTTATCCCGCTTTCTACCGCAATTTCTTCTACGGTAGTGCCGTCGTACCCTTTTCTAGAAAACAATTCCAGTGCTGCTTCTAATATTTTATCTCTATTTGACCCCGTTCTCAAATTTATTCCTCCCTCTTAGTTAATTAGATTCGTAGGTATCACTTATAATAATATATCATTAAAGCAGATTTGTCAGTAGGAATTATTATATTTTTTTATACAAGGTCTCTCTTATTTAGCTTGTAGGTTCCTATAAATGTACATACAATTATTACCAAAACAGAGATGAGTAATTGAATTATTCTTCCTGGATTATTGAATTCCTCTCCTAAATATGTATTTGAGAACCACTGTCCAAGTGCTGGTATGTTATAAATTATCACAATAATTCTGTTTAGAACTCCTTTAGATAAGGAAATAAAGAGATTGCCGAATATTACAAAGTTGAAGTAAAGCTGAAATACAAACATTGCACCTATGATAAGGGTAATCATTTTTGTTAGTCTGAATGCTAAAATCATCATGGTTGAAACGTAGCTTAAAACTGCCAGTAATATTACTATATTAGAAAGAATGAACTTTGAATTCACCTTAGCTCCCGCAATAATTCCTGCAAGCATATATACGCCCCACATTACAAATGCTGCTGTCATATGTGCTAGAAGTGAACTTTTATAAATATCCTCCTGAGTATATCCGGAAATCAGCTTGTTCCTGATTACTCCATCACTATATTCAGTATTTGTAATGAGCGGTACAAAGATTGTAAAGAAAGCAACCATGGCTGCACTTACAAAAATCATTTTTTCATTTGTATCACCTTTTATAGGCAGCTGAATCGGAGAATTGCTCCATGCTACAATGAATGTGATTGCAAATGCTGCCATGCATCCAAATATATAAAATGGATTCTTGAATATTCTTATCATAATAGACTTATATAAATTTTTCATTTTTTTCCTCACATGTCGTTATTTTTTTACACATTTCTTTCTTATAAGAGATTACTGATTATGATATATGCTAAATTAATCAGCGTATCTCTTTTCTTTTAAAGATTACCAGCCCTAATATAAGTGAAATCACTGTAATCCCACCTATTCCCATCATATAGGTAAATAATCCGTAGTGCGGTCTCATCATAGGATAGAAAAATGGCAGATATTTTTCCAAAAACTGATATAAACAGAGTTTAAAGCCTGTCAGAGTGCATATGCCATTTTCTGGATATAGCTTGTCAAGTACCTCTAGTGATACGATTTTCATGACAATAACTATTGAAAGACCTACTATATACGATGCTTTGTACCCTCCTAAAATCATTACCAAGGTTGTAGAAAATAATCCAAGTGCCATGCACGAAAGAGTGATTATCAGCCAGTAATACAAAATCTCCTGCGCCGTATATGTATCCCATTTAAGAAAGAATATCAGGTTGCACAAAAACGATGTTATGCAGGCCGCTACCGAATGAATTAATCCATGAAGCAAACCGCATGCTGCCCCTGATAAATATATATTCACCCTGCTCGCTCCTGATATGATCTTGTTCCTTATGCAGCCATCAGAATAATCGCTGGTGGTTGTTATAAGAGTGCTTGCAAAAATCAAAAATGTTGAAATTGTTCCATAGTTGAATGCGACCGCATCTGCATATAACACTATTTTAGGATATAAGATATTTATTGTCTTAAGTATCAGAACACTGAAAAACTGATATAGGATATTTACCATCAGGCATGTACGAAAGCCCTTGTCATGTATCATTTTTCTAATGTCTGCATGGAATATTCTAAACATTTTTGCCCCCTCCAATAAGGGATAAATAGAAGCTCTCTAAATTTTCTTCATTTTCTTCCATTTTTTCTACCATGCATCCTGTCTTGTCGCACAGCTTTGCAATTTCTGAGAAGTTAATATCCTCATAAATATCTGCAGTTCTATTATCTATGATTTTGTATTTTAATCCACGTGATTCAATGGCTTTTGCTAGAAGCTTTGTATCATTTACCGTCATTTTTATAGCTTTATGACTTTCTTTTCTAAGCGCTTCATTGCTCATCTGACGGACTATGTGTCCCTTATCAATGAAGCCATAATGAGTTGCCATTCTTGCTAATTCGTCAAGGATATGGCTTGATATGAGGAATGTTATGCCCCTCTCTTTGTTAAGCTTTATAACTAATTCTCTGATTTCTATGATTCCCTGAGGATCTAGACCATTAGTCGGCTCATCTAGGATAATAAATTCCGGATTGCCACAGAGCGCTATTGCAAGTCCGAGTCTTTGTCTCATTCCTAGAGAGAAATTTTTTGCCTTTTTCTTTCCTGTGTCTGATAGCCCAACAATATCCAGTAATTCATCTACATTTTTTAAATCAGCAAGTCCTAGCATTATGCACTGCTGAATTAAATTATCCCTAGCTGTTAGATCTTTATAGATGGCAGGTGATTCTACTACAGCTCCCATTTTTCGTCTTGCTTTAAGAATGTCAGCGCTGTCATTTTTTATTCCCATAAGCTCGTATGAGCCAGAGCTTGGAGTCTGAAGACCGCAAAGAAGCCTGATTAATGTAGTCTTACCGGCACCGTTTTTACCGACAAAACCATAAATAGAGTGTTTTGGAATTTCCATATTTACGTCCTTTAAGGCCGCAAAGCTTCCATAGTTTTTACATAAGTTGTTTGTTTTAAAAATATAATCCATATTTTACTCCTCTCGATAATACTTTTTATAGTATATGATAATAAACGTTATCAGTCAAGTTTTTTTTGTATTTTATTTTCTGCTTTAAATAAAATCAATTTTGTTGTATAATATAAAAGCTGAGCGTTTCTGCTCTATTTTTGATACTTTTAGGAGAGGGATTATTAATGTTTACTTTTGATTCTAAGGTTCTTTATAGTAAAATTTCACCTAACGAGAAGCTCTCCATCAAGGCTCTCGTTGATTATTTCCAGGATTGCTCTACTCTTCAGTCGGAGACTCTTGAGAAGGGTTTAAAATTTCTTCAGGATAACCATAGGGCATGGCTTCTTTCTTCATGGCAGATCGATATTGTGGATATGCCTGATTACAACGACGACATTACCATCGGAACTCAGGTCAGTAACATAAACGGCCTGCTCTCCAACAGAAATTTTGCGATCTACAATAGGTCAAAGGGCGGCAAGCTAGCTGTTAAAGCTGATTCTGTTTGGTTTTTACTTAATACTGATACCAGAATGCCTACGAAAATAGAGCCTCCTTTTTCTGATATTTACGAAATCTGTCCTCCTCTTGAAATGGAGCTTTTACCTAGAAAAATAAGACCTATAAAGAATTTTTCTGAGGCTTCTTTTTTAGGCGTTCTCCCTGTAAATCCTTCTATGATAGATACTAACGGTCACATGAACAACGCCCAGTATATTGCTGTCGCAGAAGCTTATCTTCCTGCTACTGATAAGGAGATAAGGAGAATTCATGCCTATTACGCAAATTCTGCTGTAAAGGGCGATGAGCTAAATATTTACTCTGTTATAGATAACGACTCTGTTAAAATAGGTCTTTTAGATAGTTCAGAAAAGCACACACCTTATGCATATGTTCAGTTCTATTACTAAGTTATATTACTAAATCATATTACTAGGTTATGGTACTATGTTATATTACTGAGTCATATTACTAGGTTATTTTACTATGTTATTTTACTATGTTATGTTTACTATGTTATGTTTACTATAAAAAAACTCCTTCTCATATTTTTTATGAAAAGGAGTTTTTTGTATCAATTTAAAATGATTCTTTCTCAATATTTAAGTTCAAAGATAATCTGGGTAAAGAAAAAAACGCGGCCTAAGCCGCGTTTTTTTAATGTCGCTTTTATTTTTAATTTTCGCTTTTTCTCTTTTAAATAATTAGAAGAACTTGTCGTGTACTGCCTGTGTAGCCTTCTGAAGGTACTTCTCATCGATAAGTACTGTAACTCTGATTTCTGATGTGCAGATCATATTGATGTTGATGCCTGCATCATAGAGAGCCTCGAACATCTTTGCTGCTACGCCTGGGTTTGTCATCATGCCGGCACCAACGATTGATACCTTTGCAACGTCTGTATTAACGTCAATTGACTTATACTTAAGGCTTGTTGTATGATGTGACTCGATTACCTTAACTGCCTCATCTACCTTATCCTCTGGTACTGTGAAGCTGATATCCTTTGTTCCATCACGTCCGATAGACTGGATGATGATATCTACATTTATATGATGGTTTGCAAGGTGCTGGAAAAGCTTGAAAGCTACTCCTGGCTGATCCTCAAGACCTACTACTGAAATACGTGCTGCATTCTTGTCGCTAGCTACGCCGCTGATAAGTGTTCCTTCCATTTTTACGATCTCCTTTACAATTGTTCCTTCGTTAAAATCAAGACTAGAGCGAACTACAAGAGTTACTCCGTACTTCTTTGCAAGCTCTACTGAACGGTTATGAAGTACGCCTGCTCCAAGTGATGCCATCTCAAGCATCTCATCGTATGTAATTTCATCAAGCTTGTGTGCCTTTGGGCATACTCTTGGATCTGCTGTATAAACGCCGTCTACATCTGTGAAGATTTCGCATTTATCTGCATTGAGTGCTGCTGCAAGTGCAACTGCTGTTGTATCTGATCCACCTCTTCCAAGTGTTGTAACGTCACCGTTCTTATCAACGCCCTGGAATCCAGTAATGATAACGATTTTTCTCTGATCAAGCTCACCATGAATTCTTTCTGCATCGATGCCTGTAAGTCTTGCATCCTGATGAACAGAAGTTGTATGCATTTTTACCTGAAGTGCATTGAGTGATACTGCCGGTACGCCAAGTGCATTCATTGCCATTGACATAAGTGCTACACTTTCCTGCTCTCCGATTGAAAGGTACATATCCATTTCACGCTTTGGTGGCTTTGGAATTTCTCCTCTCTTCTTTCCTGTCACCTTTTCAGCCTCAGCCATAAGGCCTTCTGTTTTTGCAATGATGTCGTCTGTTGTGTCGCCCATTGCTGAAAGTACTACAACTACGTCATTTCCGTTCTTGTAGTCTTCGATACAGCGCTTTGCTACGTTGAATATTCTTGTGTAGTTAGCTACGCTGCTGCCTCCAAACTTCTTAACAATTAACATGAGTTTTTCCTCCAAGTTTTTGCTTTATATCTAAAAATATTTAAGCCCTGATTGCGCTGATGACATTTAATTTCTGGCGGCCATCTGCAAATTCACCTTCTGTTGTCTGCTTTGTGAAGAATGCGAACTCGTTTGGAAGGCTATCAAGTGCTACAACCTTATCTACCTTGAATGTCTTTCTAGCAAGCTCTTCATCTGCCTTATTTACTCTTACAAAGAATCTAGCTGCAAGATGCTTTCTATCTGCGAGCTCGAGTTTCTTTTCGCTCCAAAGGATCGGAATATGTCTTCCATTATTCTTAACTGCATCAATTACGTCTGAAACAACTGCTGATGCTGTTGGAAGGCTTCCTGCTCCCTTTCCATAGAACATTGTATCGCCAAGATAATTTCCTCTTACCTTGATGGCATTGAATACACCATCTACTGCGAAAAGAGGATTTGAATCATCAATGAGTCTTGGTGCTACACTTGCATAATGCTTTCCTTCAACGTCAAGGCACTGTCCGATAAGCTTTATCTTAAGGCCTTCTGCCTTTGCGTATGCAATGTCTTCTGGTGTGATCTTTGTAATTCCTTCTGTATATACATCCTCGAAATCAACCTGCTTTCCATATGCAAGTGATGCAAGGATTGCTATCTTTCTTGCTGCATCATAGCCTTCGATGTCTGCTGCAGGATTTCTCTCTGCAAAGCCCTTATCCTGTGCGTCCTTAAGTACGTCATCAAAGTTAAGGCCTTCCTTACTCATCTTTGTAAGGATATAGTTTGTTGTTCCATTGAGAATACCCTGAATCTGCTCGAGTACATCACATGTAAGGCTTGAGTTAAGTGGACGGATGATTGGGATTCCACCGCCTACTGATGCTTCGAATAAGAAGCTTACCTTCTTCTGCTTTGCTATCTCTATAAGCTCTGCGCCATGCTTTGCAACAAGCTCCTTATTTGAAGTACAAGCGCTCTTTCCCTTAAGGAGTGCTTCCTTCTCGAAGCTATATGCTGGCTCAAGGCCGCCCATTGTCTCTACAACTACTGCAACCTCTGGATCATTTACGATTACATTATAATCATGAACAAGAACCTCTTCTACCGGGTTTCCTGGAAATTCTCTAAGATCGAGTACATACTTTACTTCGATTCTCTCTCCTGCCTTCTTCTCAATAAGGTCTGCGCTCTCTGTCAATATCTTATAAACGCCTGAACCTACTGTTCCAAATCCTAATATTGCTACCTTCATCTCTTTTAATTCCTCTCTTTTATATTTTACCCACTATTCTCTACTGAGAATCTTAAGATAATAATCATTCCTATTCTCTTGCGAGATACTTAAGATAATGTGAATCTTAAGCTGATAAACATTCCTATTCTCTTCCAAGGATCTTGAGATAATGAACTCCGTTTAAATTCTCTATATCCCCTATGAGCTTTGCTAATTCCATTGAATCTGGAAGTATTTCTATGCCAAGTGTTATTGATGCAATTCCTCCGATTGGAATGGACTGGTGTATTGTGAGAATATTCGCCTTTGCCTTTGCTATCTTATTTAGTACGTTTGATAGAAGTCCTGGCTCATCATCCATTGAAAGCATGACATTTATGGTCTTTCCTCTTCCTGCATCGTGGAATGGCATTATGTCATCCTTGTATTTATAGAAAGAACTCCTACTGATTCCAACTGCTTCTGCAGCATCTAGAATGCTGTCAGTTTTTCCTGAATCAAGCAGCCTCTTTGCCTCTATTACCTTTAGAAGCACATCTGGAACCGCTCTTTCCTTTATCAAATAATATCTGTCTTTTTTTTCATCCATATACTGACACCGCATTTTCTCTATATCCGCTTGCGTTTTCTTTACCACGCAAACATTTGTCCGTCACAAGAAAATATAGTACCATTGAATCCCGAATATGTCAAGCACTTTTTCAAAAAACTCTATACTTTTTATAATCCGGTCTTTCTTTTCTTCCATTTTCAAATTACAATAAAAAACACCCAGGATTTAATGGACTTTCCTGAATACAGGGGCTTTCCATCATCCTGGGTGTGTTCATTTTTAGATTTTCTCTTTTTTGATTATCTGCCTTAAGCTTATCTTTCGCTTTCAATCTGCTTAATTACTTCATCAATTCCTGTCTCGATCTGATTATCATTCTCAAAGCTATAGTTTTCTCTAGCTTCATCAGAGAGCTCTACCTTTACGTCTGGCTCTATTCCAACTTCATGGATGCATACTCCTGATGGGATGAAATACTGCTCGATTGTAAGCTTTATGGCACTGCCATCACCGAGCGGAATAATGCTCTGGGCTATACCCTTACCAAAGGTCTTTGTTCCTACAAGAGTTGCTACTCCGTAATCTCTTACAGCACCTGCAAAAATCTCTGAAGCTGATGCTGAGTTGCCATTTATGAGAACTGCCATTGGTATATCTATGCATTCCTTATCGCTATCATAGTCTGTTCTAGCACCGTTCTTATCTTCCATATAGACAATGGTTCCCTCTGGAAGAAGAGGATCTAACATCTCTGTTACACTATCTACAAGTCCGCCTGGATTATCACGAAGGTCTATTACTATTCCCTCTGCTCCATCATTTACAAGGTCATTGAACTGTGTCTGGAACTGATTTACAGTAACCTCATCAAAGCTTGCTACCTGAATATATCCGACATTATGGCCATCTTCTTTAACCATTCTGCTATCTACAGTAACAATTTCTACTTCTTCTCTTGTAATTACAACATCTACAGTTTCACCTGTGTCTGCCTTTATGATAGTGAGAGTAACATCGGTTCCTGCCTCGCCCTTCATGTCTGCTACTACAAGATTTAAGTCTATTCCTGTAACCTCTTTGCCGTTTACCTTATATACAATATCTCCTGCCTGAAGGCCTACTTTTGCTGCTGGCGCTACATCACTTACCGGCTTTACAATGGTTATTACACCTGTTGTGGCATCTTGTGTAACGTAAGCTCCGATTCCGCAATAATTACCGGTTGTGGTCTCCATAAGGGAATCATATTCTTCCTTTGTATAATATACTGAATATGGATCCTTTAATGAATTGAGCATGGCTGCATACTCTGATTCTGCTATTGCTGCTTCATCAATTCTATCTTCATATAAGAAATACTTATCTATATATGATCTGATCATCTTCTTTTTAAAGCTGACCGAACCTAAGTCGACATCATCCTTTGATGAGTCATCCTTTTTACCAGATGAACCCGAGGTCGTTGTTGTTTCCTGGTCATCCTTTTTATCGTCATTTTTTTCAAAGACAATTTTATTCTGAGAATCTACATAATAAAGATTGAGTACAATGCCTGCTGCAAGTGCACCAAAGGCAAGACCTAATAAAAGTCCAACTACAAACTTCTTCATTTCTTTTCCCTTCCCTGAAGTATTTGCTTTTTAATAATGAATATATTTTTCAGGATCTACATTTACTCCGTTTACTACCACTGAAAAATGGAGATGTGGAGCTGTCGATACGCCTGTTGAGCCAACAAGAGCTATTACTTCGCCTCTTTTTACATACTGCCCTGCGGATACGTACAGCTTTGAACAATGCATGTATCTTGTGACATATCCATTACCATGGTTTATTTCTACATAATTTCCGCGGCTTGAGGAATAACCTGCTCCTGAAACCGTTCCGGCAAGTGCAGCTACTATCTGCTCACCAGTGTATCCGCCTATATCTACGCCCTGGTGATAGGTGCTTGCTCCTGCAAGCGGCGCTATTCTAGGACCAAACGGACAACATAGATCTGAGTCTCCCGGAAGAGGCCATAGCATATTTGATGGATCTGTAGAATCAGAGGTCGTAATTCCTGCTGCATTATTACCGCTTCTTACAACAGTACTTTGTCTAGCTCTTGCCCTTGCTGCCTCAGCTTCCTTACGCTTTCTCTCTTCTTCCTCTAAACGCTTTCTTTCTGCTTCAATGGCAGCCTGCTGATCTTTTTTAAGCTTTTCTATATTGATATCTTCATTTAATATCTCATCGCCATATTCCTCGAGGAGATCTTCACCTACTCCTATATCTGCAACAAGCTTTTTAAGTTCATCGGACTTATCTGCCATTAAAATCTGGAGCTGCTCTTCATTATATTCGCACTGAGCCTTTGCAGCTTCTAATTCTTCAAGCTGACCTTCCTGAATCCTCTTTTTCTCTATTACAGTCTCTTTAGCTTCGATATACTTAACAAGCAGTTCATTGTCATATTCAGTGATTTTTCTTGAATACTCCATTTCATTTAAGAGATCAGATATAGAATCTGAGGTAAGGAATATTTCTATAATACTAACATCGCCATTTTCGTAAATATACTTAATACGGCGCTTCATTGCTGCATATTGCTTTTCTTCCTCGGCCTTAGCATCTACGATTTCCTGCTTTGTCACCTCGATGGCTGCATTCATGTCGACGATTTCATTGCCGATTTCAAAAAGCTCTAACTGAAGGGCTGCAATCTGATTATCAAGTTCTGCTATATAATTCTCTGTATTAGCCTTCTGCTTCTCAAGCTTTGCATTTTCTTCAGCCTGCTTCTTTTTCTTTGCTTCAAGCGCTTCTTTACGCTTTCTTGCCGCTTCTATCTTTTCATCATATTCATCAGACCTTATAACATTTCCAAAAAATCCCGAAGCTTCCGCTTCCTGAATCTTATTGAAACTATCTATAAGAGAATAGGGGCTTTTTTTACCGACATTACCCCCATCGGCAGTCGCCGTTATAAGCGCGGCAAGCACAAGTGCAGAAACACCTTTAACTAATTTTTTCTTCATCTAAAGTATTTTCCTCTTGCTTTTTGCTTCACAATTAGTTGATCTTTGCAAGCTGTCTGTTAAGAGCTATAAAGCTTCCTATGATACCGATACCAAGACCAATTGCAAAACAGATAGGGATAAGAATTCCGAATATGTCACCAGCCTCCATAAGCTCAAATGAGCTTCCAAGTCCATTACTAAAGTGCTTTACAAAATATTCGGTCACCTTATCATATGATAACTTTAAAAGAACTGAAGGAACTATTGCTCCAACAAGTCCAAGTACAATACCCTCTACCATGAACGGTGCTCTTATGAAACCATCCTTAGCTCCTATGAGCTTCATGATACTGATTTCTGTCTTTCTAGCTCCGATACCCATTCCTATTGTAGAACTGATAATAAATACAGAAATTATAATAAGAATAGCTGTAAAGGCCATTGAAACAACACGTATTATTCTATTAACATTTGAAAGGACCTCTGCTACCTGGGTAAGGTCATTTACATTTCTTACTCCTTCAAGTCCTTCTATATACTTAACTAGCTCAGTCTGCTTAGATACATCGGCTAAATGCACCTCATAGGAATCACTTCCTTCAAGAGGATTGTCATCGCCAAAGCTTTCTACAAGAGCACTGCTCTCATCTGCTGCTAATCTTTCTCTCTTATACTTCTCCCAAGCCTCATCAGCTGAGATAAATTTTATGTATGCAACCTCACTACGGGTATTGATTTTTGCTCCAATATCCTGTATCTGCTGCTCTGTCACATCTTCATCAAAGAAAACGGAGACACCAACATTTGTCTCCGCGTCTTTAATAATGTGTGAAATATTGGTAAATACAAAGTAGAACAATCCAAAAAGGAAAATACAAACTGTCATAATAGCTATAGACATCATTGATTTTCCAAAATGTCTTTTAAGATTGATAAATCCCTGCTTTACATGATATCCAAAATATGTCAACTTTCGCATTATTTTTTTCTCCCGGCATCTTATTCATCATAATCATTATTATCAAAAACGTCTATATAATCAATAGCCATTTCATCACCGGATTTATTATCTTCTTCCTCTGCTTCCCTTCTGATTTCCTCTTCGATATCATCCAGGTCAGGTGCCTTGCCATCAGCCGCCTTATGGTCACTGACGATAAAGCCATTACGTACAGTAATTACGCGCTTTTTAAGTCTTTTTACCATTTCATGATCATGAGTTACTATTATAACCGTTGTACCATGCTTATTAATATCAAGCAAAAGATTCATAATTTCATCCGTATTCTTCTGGTCGAGATTTCCCGTAGGCTCATCTGCTAGAAGAATTACAGGGTTGTTGATCAGAGCCCTTGCTATGGCTACTCTCTGCTGCTCACCACCCGATAATTCTCCTGGGAAAGACTTTGTCTTTGCCGAAAGACCTACCTGCGCAAGCATTCTTGGAGTCGCCTTTTTGATCTGCTCTGGAGAGGCTTCAATTACTCTCTGAGCAAACGCTACATTTTCATAAACTGTCCTATCCGTTAAAAGTCTATAGTTCTGGAAAACTACTCCGATCTTTCTACGGTATTTTGCTATCTGCCACTTTTTAAGCTTATTGAGATCTCTGCCATTTATTATTATCTTTCCCTTAGTAGGCTTGATTTCTCTGAGCATCAGCTTGATCAGCGTAGATTTACCTGATCCACTTTCACCAACGATAAAAACGAATTCGCCTCTCTCGATCTGAAAGTTTATATGATTTACTGCAGGAATTCCCTTGTCGTATTCCTTGGCCACATCATTAAAGGATATGACTGTATTGGATACTGCTGGCTGATTTTCACTGCTAGTCGTTTTTTCTGCTAAACGTGCCACTATTAAAAACCTTTCATTTATTAATTAGAACTTATGATCTTCAAGATACTTCATATATTTTACTACCATCATTGCAATCTTGAAGGTTATTGCGTCATCAAATACTCTTAAGTCGAGATTTGTCTGCTTCTGGAGCTTATCAAGTCTATATACAAGAGTATTTCTATGGATATAGAGCTGTCTTGAGGTCTCTGATACATTGAGGTTATTCTCAAAGAACTTGTTGATGGTAGTGAGAGTTTCCTCATCGAAATCCTCAGGTGACTGCTCGCCAAATATTTCAGTAATGTACATCTTGCAAAGTGATGGTGGAAGCTGATAAATAAGTCTTCCGATACCAAGCTTATTATAAGCGATGACATTCTTTCCTGAATAGAATATATTAGTAACATCAAGAGCCATCTTTGCTTCCTTGTATGAACGAGATACATCCTTGATGTCATTGATAATTGTACCATAAGATACAACTGCCTTTGACATTGCTTCAGTATTAAGCATGTCAAGAACTACATTTGCAGTCTGATCAATCTGGTCATAGCCTTCATTTGATTTAAGCTGCTTTACAATAATAATGCTCTTTTCATCTACTGCTGTGATGAAATCATGAGCTCTTCCAGCAAAGATTCCTCTGATTGTCTCGAGAGCGCTGGTATCCTTTTCTACCTTTGTCTCTACAACTATTACTACTCTCCTTGCCTGAGGCTCGATATGAAGTTTCTTTGCTCTATTATATATGTCTACTAAAAGAAGATTGTCAAGAAGTAGATTCTTTATAAAATTATCCTTATCGTATCTTTCCTTGTAGGCTACAATAAGACCTGAGATCTGGAAAGCTGCAAGCTTTCCTACAAGATAAGTATCATCTCTGTCTCCCTTTATCAGTACTATATAGGTGAGCTGATGCTCGTCATATACCTTAAAGAACTGATAGCCTGAAAGGAGCTGACTATCTGCTGCTGATTCCACAAAGCTCAGTACGGAAGATTCGTACTCATTTCCAATTTCAAATGTCGCTGCTATTGGCTTTCCATCAGTATCAAGAATACATATATCTGCTCTTGTAATGCTCTTTAAACCATCAATTGTACTCTGTAATATCTGTGTTGAAATCATCCTTTCACCTTACCCTTTCATTAACCCATACAAATATCATTTTGATATTAATTCTAAGAAGGCGCACTTCGCCCTTCTATCACATATTCCACAACATTATACCATAATTTTTAAGTAATATCAACGTTTTTCACAAAAACTTCACAACTTACCTAACTTTTAGTACAAAAAAAGCTCCCATACCGTTTCCGGTATAGGAGCTATTCGCTTTGACTTAATATTATTAGAATCTGTAAGAGTTCGTATTAGTGAACGATAACTCTCTCTGTATCCTTGTCGAATACATGCATCTTTGAAAGATCGAATGCAATTCTGATTCTGTCGCCTGGACGAGCTGTTGTACGTGGGTTTACACGTGCTGTGATTTCATGGTCAAGACCATCAACACCAAGGTAAAGGAATACTTCAGCACCAAGAAGTTCGTAAACCTTAACAGTTGCTTCAACAACTGAACCTGTGCTGTTGTTGATGAACATTTCTTCATCCTTAAGATCCTCTGGACGGATACCAAATACAACTGACTTATTCTCATAGCCCTTCTCAAGAAGAACTCTAGCTCTAGCCTCTGGAATAAGGATTCTGCTGCTTGTTCCTGTTAATGCAAGATAAACATCAGCGCCTTCCTTCATAACTGTAGCCTCAAGGAAGTTCATCTGTGGTGATCCCATGAAGCCTGCAACGAAGAGGTTCTCTGGTCTATCATAGAGGTTCTGAGGTGTATCTACCTGCTGAACGACACCATCCTTCATAACTACGATTCTTGTTCCAAGTGTCATAGCCTCTGTCTGGTCATGTGTAACGTAGATGATAGTTGTCTCAAGTCTCTGATGGAGCTTTGAGATCTCAATTCTCATCTGTACACGAAGCTTAGCATCAAGGTTTGAAAGAGGCTCATCCATAAGGAATACCTTAGGGTTACGAACGATAGCACGACCCATGGCTACACGCTGACGCTGACCACCTGAAAGAGCCTTTGGCTTACGATCAAGAAGTGATGTAATACCAAGAATCTGAGCTGCCTCTGTAACTAACTTATAGATCTGATCCTTTGGAGTCTTTCTAAGCTTAAGACCAAATGCCATGTTATCATAAACTGACATATGTGGATAAAGAGCATAGTTCTGGAATACCATCGCGATATCTCTGTCCTTTGGTTCTACGTCGTTCATGAGCTTGTCACCGATCCAAAGCTCACCTGATGTGATTTCTTCAAGACCTGCTATCATACGAAGAGTTGTTGACTTTCCACAACCTGATGGTCCTACGAAAATGATGAATTCCTTATCCTTTACCTCAAGGTTAAAGTTCTTAACTGCTACGAAGCCGTTTGGATAAGTCTTGTTTACGTTTCTTAATGATAAACTAGCCATTTTATTCCTCCTGAATGTTTTTTGGAATTGCGAGACATCATGACACATACTCCCTTTTTTTATTATAGCAATGTCACTTGGCACCCCATAAAATAATCACCTCTGATGCATCTAAAATGCATTCGGAATGCCGCCTCAATACCCCGTTATTATACTACAAAAAAGCGGAAAACGCTATATTACTATTTACCAAATTTAAAGAAAAAGTTTTGTACACTTTGCACAAAAAAG
>ODAJ012155093.1_pt1 | contig 20252 bp, 22 predicted proteins | sample 1539241 | NCBI WGS metagenome assembly ODAJ01 (sample SAMN02144231, study PRJEB22623) | gut metagenome | biome: sheep rumen | host: Ovis aries | place: New Zealand | reverse complement strand
GTGGAAAACATTTTTTCGAATATAAACAAAACCGGGTTACCTGTTCGGCAGAATGCGCAAAAGTCTATCATGGCAAGCACCGATATGACCCGGGAAGAGAACGCGAGAGATATTTGAGGATTAACCCTCATGCAAGAACCCGCGCCGACATAGTCAGAGAGGCTGAGGAAAAGAGAGAAAAGAAGAGGGTTGAAACACAAGCACGGAAAGAACAGCGCGAAGCGGAATGGAAACAAAAGCGAGAACAGAGAGAAGCGGAAAAAGAAGCCAACCGAAAATATTGGCTAGAATATGAAGCTGTACATGAATGTGAAGTGTGCGGCAAGCCCTACATTGCGCATTATCCGATATCAAAATATTGTTCGACCAAATGCGCAAGAAAGAAATATAAGCACCGTGCAAGATATGACGGAATCACGGTTGACAAAGATATTACGCTTCAGAAATTGGCGCGAAGAGACGGTGATCAATGTAAGCTGTGTGGATTATTCGTAGACTGGAACGACTACGAGGTGACAGATGATGTGGTCGTCTGCGGGAATATGTACCCGAGTATCGACCACATAACGCCAATATCGCTTGGCGGTGTTCATTCGTGGAACAACGTTCAGCTTGCGCATAGAATCTGCAACTCTCGGAAAAGTAATAAATTTGTTGGATAAAACACGAATCGGAGGTGATAACCGATGGAATACAAAGGAATTGCATACCTTAAAGAGAAATTGAGTCGGAAACGCCTCCGAGTTGGCGTCAGGTATGCGTTCTATGAGATGAAGAACACTACTTTTGATTTCGGGATCAGTACGCCGCCGGATTTGAAATACTGGAACAGCGTGATTGGGTGGTGTGCGAAAGCTGTTGATTCTCTGGCGGACAGATTGAACTTCTACGGATTCCGTGACGATGTGTTTGGGCTGCAACAGGTCTATGACCAGAATAACAAAGATACGCTGTTTGATTCCGCGATTCTGGGAGCGCTGATATCATCCTGTTCGTTCGTGTACATCTCGGAAGATGAAAACGGCTTTCCGAGGATGCAGGTAATTGACGGTGGAAATGCTACCGGTGTGATCGAGTCAACGACCGGTCTTCTGCTGGAAGGGTATGCAGTCTTGGAGCGTGACGAACTCGGCACAGCCACGAAGGAAGCCTATTTTACGAAGGAATATACTGCGTTCTATGAAGGCGGCACGCTGACCGATTACAGGCCAAATAAAGCATCGTACGCACTTCTAGTGCCTATTATCTTTCGGCCGGATGCTGTCAGGGAATTCGGGCACAGCAGAATTAGCCGGGCGTGTATGTCTATCACCGGGTCGGCGCTCCGGACTATTAAGCGTTCGGAGATTTCCGCAGAGTTCTACTCATTCCCCCAGAAATGGGTAACCGGCGTAGATTCCACCGCTGAGAAGCTGGACAAGTGGACAGCGGCCATGTCGGCCATGATGAAATTTACGCTGAATCAGGATGGTACGGATCATGTGAAGATTGGTCAATTCAATCAACAGAGCATGGAACCGCATCTTGCACAGCTGCGGATGTTTGCGGCCATGTTCGCTGGGGAAACAGGGTTGACGCTTGATGACCTGGGCTTTGCTTCCGGAAACCCGACAAGCGAGGGAGCAATCAAGGCGCAGCATGAAAATTTAAGGCTGACGGCAAAGAAGGCTACAAAGACTTTCGGAACTGGATTTATCAACGCTGGTTATCTGGCTGCCTGCATCCGGGATAACTACAAATACAGCCGGTCGCAGTTGTATCTTACTACGCCGGTTTGGTATCCGGCATTCCCTGCGGACGTGTCCAGCTTCGGCGCGATCGGGGACGCGCTCGGCAAGATCAATAATGCGTATCCGGATTACATGACGCCTGAAAAGCTCTTTGATTTGACGGGGGTGTAATGAATGGCTGATATCGCACCGGAATTAGCGGAAGCTGTGGCGAAAAAGTTTGAGTCGAGAGCGAGGGCAAACAAGCAGCTATCCAGAATCGCCGGCATGATCCGAGACGGCACCGCCACGATGACCGATGCTCACGATTACGCGCAGAATGTCGGCGAGGTGTTGGCGGATGTCTTCCAGGAACTGGTTGGTGAAGGCGTGTTGCCGAACGATGTCATGTATTACAACATCGCGAATAGGGTGGTTAAGCCCGCGATTAAGAATAACTATGACATTATCACGGAAGCGGCAAAGCTGATTCAACAGCACATGGACGAGAAAGCCGGGTTAGGCATCGAGACGGTCGCAGCTCCGTTTCCAGAAGAGAGGATTGCTGGGCTAATTGACAAGATAACCGATGCGGAAGACCTCGAAGAAGTAAGGCGCTGGTTGAAAGAGCCGGTGGTCAATAACTCGGAAGCGTTCGTAGATGACTTCGTGAAGGAAAATGCCCGCGTGCGTGCTGGCATGGGGCTAGGCACTTACATAGTGCGGAAGTCGGCGCCGGGGTGCTGTTCTTGGTGCGCTGCGATGGCCGGAAGGTTCCCGTACGGCGAAGAACCACAAGACGTCTACCGCAGGCACGAATTTTGCAGATGCGTGGTAACTGCGGAATATGAGAAGGGCGGACGCCAGGACGTTTGGAGCAAGCGCGAATGGACAGCAAGTCCGGAAGACCTGGAATATCGGAAGACCGCCGGAAAGCAGGAACGCTTGACGCCACAAGAGCGAACATATGCTGCGGATCGGTTGGAGCGGGACCGGGAAATATCCGAGTATCAGCGTGAGACAGGCTACAGCCGGAGGACATCAGCGGAATCGACCCGTGGAAAAACTCCAAAGCAGATTGCGGAAGAAATCCGGCGGATTCGAGCGAGACAAAGAATAATAGCGAGGTGATAAGTTGGTAAGGATGGGACGAAAGACCCCTACTTTTACCAACGTCACATATACAACAACAAAAGGCAAGGACGCAATAGATACCTATGCGGAATCTGGCCAGCACTTGGAGGAATGGCAGGCTATCCAAATCAATGCCATTATGGCGACCGAGCCGGACGGGCTGTGGAAATACATGAAATATGGTCTATGTGTTTCCCGCCGGAATGGTAAGGGCGAGATACTGGCAGCAAGAGAGATGGACGGCATCATAAACCGCAAAGAGAAGGTTTGCCACACCGCACACCGCACCACGACATCACATGACGCATTTAACCGCCTATACAACCTTCTTAAGAATGCTGGGTATGAAGAACACAGCAAGAAAAAGAAGGACATGCCAAAGAAATCGTTCTATGCCTCGAAGCAATACGGCTTGGAGCATATCGAGGTTTCTGGCGGCGGGATCATCGACTTTCGGACACGCACGAATAACGGCGGACTCGGTGAAGGCTTCGACCTGCTAATCATCGACGAAGCGCAGGAGTACACCGGGAAACAAGAAAGCGCCTTGGCTTACACGGTCAGCGCATCGGACAACCCGCAAATCATCCTGACAGGCACACCGCCTACCGCTGTGTCGGGCGGTGAGGTGTTCCAGAACCTTCACAACGATGTTCTGCAAGGCAAAGCCCCTGCGGAAGTTGGCTGGGCGGAATGGTCGATAGACAAGCAGACGTCAGACGTCATGAACGTCGATTTGTGGTATGAGTATAACCCTTCGCTCGGCACGATCCTGAAAGAAAGGAACGTAAAAGCGGAAACATCTACCGGCGAAGTCGACTTCAATATACAGCGTTTGGGGCTGTGGTTGTCCTACTCGCAGAAGTCCGAGATATCTGCTGCTGAATGGGATGCCCTGAAGGTCGATAAAGTGCCACTTCTTGATAAGCGGTATTATATCGGCGTCAAGTTCGGCAAAGATGGCGCGAACGTTGCCGCATCCATCGCAATGAAGACGGATGACGGCAGGGTGTTTGTTGAAGGTTTGGATTGCATACCAGTCCGGCAGGGCGTCGGCTGGGTGCTTGAATATCTTCATAATCCGAAAGTCGAAAGCGTGGCGGTGGACGGTGCCAGCGGTCAAAGGATATTAGGTGACTTGATGGTTGGTCAAGGCTATAAAGCTCCGATATTCCCGAAAGTGGCTGATGTTATCTCATCAAGTGCAATGTTTGAGCAGGCGGTTGTCAACAAGGCAATAGCACACTGCGGTCAACCATCACTCCGGAACGTGGTTACAAACTGCGAGCGCCGGGCGATTGGTTCTAATGGCGGTTATGGCTTTCGAAGTCTGAACGATGCTTATGACATCGCGATCATGGACAGCGCCGTATTGGCCTATTGGTTAGCGGCAACGGCTCCGGATGTCATCCCGACACAATCGATTGATTATTAGGCTTTATAGCTTAATACAAAAATAATGACGTTAACTCACGGTAAAAGAGGGAGAGAAAACAATGGCAGAATTTAAGGTTATCGAAACACAGGAAGACTTCGACAGAGCGATTCAGAAGCGGCTCGAACAGAAAGAACGCGAGGTAGAAGGCAGATACAAAGACTACTTGTCCCCGGATGCGGTAAAGAAAATCCGCGAAGAATATGACGGGAAGCTTGCAACGGCACAGGATGATCTTCAGACACTTACCACAAAGCAGGCCAATCACGACAAGGAAATTGCTGACCTGACCGCTCGCGCCGTGAAGGCCGAAACAGATCTGACAAAGGGCAAAGCAGCAAGCAAGCACGGAATCCCGCTGGAATTGGCAGGGCGCCTTGTTGGTGATACTCCGGAAGACATCGAGAAGGATGCGGAATCTTTCGCGGCGCTGATGGGATCATCCAGACCGCCCGTGCCGCTTCGGACGAATGAACCCGGAAACAGCAACGGTGGAAACAGCACCGACGCTGCGCTTGCATCGCTTATGCAGGCTCTGACAAATCCGAATGCGTGATGAACGATCACAGATAAGGAGAAAAACAATGGCGAATGTACTCAGCACAAAAAATGGAAATGTAATTTTATTCCCCCCGGAGCTCACCAACGAGCTGATCAACCTGACCCGCGGCAAATCCAGCCTTGCAAGACTGTCCGCATCCAAGCCCCTGCCTTTTACCGGTCAGACCGCTTGGACATTTTCTCTGGATAAAGAAGTCGATATCGTGGCCGAGAATGGCGCGAAATCTAACGGCGGCGGCACTATGGGACAGGTCACTATCAACCCCGTAAAGATCGAATATGGCCTGCGCGTAAGTGATGAATTCAAATACGCATCCGAAGAAATCCGGCTGGACTATATGCGGACGTTTGCCGAGGGCTTTGCTGCGAAGGCTGCCCGCGGTCTGGATATCATGGCTTTCCACGGCGTGAACCCCCGAACCAATACACCCGCTACCAATACGATCGGAGCCAACCACTTTGACAGCAAAGTTACCAATACCGTGAATTTTGTAGCGGCGTCTGCTGATGATAATGTCGAATCTGCTGTAGCACAGATCGACAGCGCCGAGCATGAGGTTACCGGTATGGCGTGGGCTCCCGCGTTCCGCTCTGCAATGGCTGCACTGAAAAAGGGCACGAGTTCTAAAGAGCCGCTGTATCCCGAATTGAGATGGGGCGCAACTCCGGACAGCCTGAATGGAATTGCTCTTGACAAAAATAGCACTGTTTCCTTTGGTAGCAGCAAAGACCGTGCGATCATAGGCAACTTCCGCGATGGTTTCCGCTGGGGCTTCTCCAAACAGATTCCGATTGAGATGATCGAATATGGCAACCCCGACAACGACGCCGAAGCCGGTGATCTGAAGGGCCATAACCAGGTATATCTGCGTGGTGAGCTGTACATCGGCTGGGGCATCCTGCTTCCGGAGGCCTTCTCTCGCATCGTCACGGAGTAATAGTCATGTATAAGTACCGCAATGTGAAGACCGGGCTTGAGTTCGAGAGCGTGACGGTATGCCGCGGTGAATATATTGAAGAGGTCACCGAAAAGAATGAAGCGCCGAAGCGCAAAAGCCCGGCGAAAGAGGCGAAGAAGGATGAGAGCAAGTGACGAACCATTTGCCACGGTAGCGGACATCTCGCTTCTGTGGCGTCAGCTGACGGAAGCAGAGAAGACAAGGGCGGCGGCGCTGCTGCCGCTCCTCTCCGATATGCTGCGGAACATCGCGATTCAGATCGGGAAAGACCTTGACGAAATGATTGATGCCAACCCGAATTATGAAAGCGTTGTTAAGCTTGTGACGGTTGATATCGTGGCGCGGATTCTCCGGCAGTCCACGACCGGCGACCCGATGAGCCAGGAAAGCCAAAGCGGACTTGGTTATTCGTGGTCTGGTACATATGCGGTGCCAGGTGGTGGAATTGCCGCGGCGATCATGAACAACGACTTGAAGCGCCTTGGCCTGACTCAGCAGCAGATTGGTTCTATCATCCTGTGGGGCAAAGAGCCGGAGCCTGTTGAAAAGGTGCCGAAGCCCGGCCAGAAGGTCAACGTGGTCGGCTATGTTGTCGACAGCGAGACCAACGTGACAGGCAAGATTGGCGGGTGATCTCATGGGAAAATTGCACGGAGAGACAATAACGCTTTATGCCAAAACGCAGACGGGCGTTGACGCCTTCAACCGGCCTATCTATACAGAGACGGCGGAACAGGTCGAGAATGTGATTATTGGCCAGCCTTCCACGGACGATATCACAGAGGAATTGAACCTATCCGGAAAGCGCATTGATTACGTGCTCGGTATTCCGAAGGGCGATACGCATGATTGGGTGAATCGAAGGGTTGAGTTCTGGGGCGAACAGTACGAAACCGTCGGAAAGCCAATGACAGGCATTCAAGACCTCATACCGCTGGAATGGGGCATGAATGTGAAGGTGACGCGTTATGAGTAAATCAGTCGAATTTGAACTGAACTTGCCCGGTCTAAACGAACTTATGAAGTCCGCAGAAATGCAAGGAATTCTCAAGGAAGCCGGCGAGTCTGTGGCAAGGGCATCCGGAGAAGAATACGAGTGCGAAGTCAAAACAGCGTCCTTCGTTGCGATGGCTAAGATTTACCCGACAAGCGTACACGCGGCGCGGAGCAATGCAAAGCACAATACGCTGCTGAAGGCGCTCGGCGCTACCGGCCTGCGAATGGGGTGATTGAATGATTGAAGCAAGGATTATTGAATACTTAGCGGAATCGCTCGATGTACCAGTATATGCAGAAGTTCCGGAGGGCAATACCGGCGGCGAATTCCTGGTTGTTGAGAAGACAGGATCACGGCGAACGAACTACATTGATGAAGCCACAATTGCAGTCCAGTCTTACGCCGACAGCCTTGCGGATGCTGCGGAACTGAATCAGTTGGTAAAGACAGCCATGCTCAACCTGTGGACGCAAGACGATGTTTCTGCCGTACGGCTTAATTCCGATTATAACTTTACAGATACCACAACGCGTAGATACAGATATCAGGGCGTGTATGTGGTCACCTATTACGAATAAGAGGTGTAACAATGGCAAATACAGTATCTAACGTAAGCGCGGGCAAGCCGAATCCGGCCGGTGCGCTGTATTGGGCACCGCTTGGCACCACTCTGCCGACGGATGCCACCGCGGCACTTGATGACGCATTTCTGCCGCTTGGCTATGTGTCCGAAGATGGCCTGACGAATTCCAATACCCGCGATAATGATGAGATTCATGCTTGGGGCGGAGACGCCGTGCTGAATCTGGAAAGTAACTATTCCGATACCTTCCAGTTCACTCTGCTGGAAATCCTGAACGTGAACGTGCTGAAGATGGTCTATGGTGAAGCCAATGTGACCGGAACGCTTGCGACCGGTATCACGGTTAAGGCCAACAGCGCCGAGCGTACTGCGGGCGTGTTTGTCGCTGAGATGGCTCTGCGGGATGGCGCTAAGCAGCGCATCATCTGCCCGAATGCGAAGCTGACGGAGCTTGGCGACATCACCTATGTCGACAACGACGCGGCCGGTTATGAGTGCACGCTGTCCGCAATGCCTGGCGGATTTGCTGCCGGAGACAACGACACTCACAAGACCTATATCAAGCGAGCGGCATAAGAGGAGGCGCGGACATGATCAAAGGCACAACGGAGAGCGGATTCAAGTTTGAAATTGACCCGGAAGACGTCAACGACATTGAGTTCCTGGAACGTCTCGGTATCGCATTTAACGACGATATGACGAAAGTTCCTGGCATTCTGACAGAAATCCTCGGGGCAGAACAGAGAAAACTGCTGTACGACCATCTGCGGAATGATCGTGGAAAAGTACCGATTGACGCCGTTATGAACGAATTCGGCGAGATTCTCACAATCGCGAACGAATCCAAAGAAGGAAAAAACTGATAACCCTCGCCGGGATGCTTGCGACCGACCGCGACGCGCTTTTGTGTGACCTCGCCGAGGTATATCACATATTCGATTTTAACGCGCTGCCGGTGCTTACGCTGGCGGCGCTTTCTTATGGGTTAAGGGATGATTCCAGGATAAAAATGAAGATGGCGGGCATCAATTATATCTCGCCCGTCGTCATTCTGGCATCGATATCCGATAATCTGGCAGGCCTGCGGTACAGCCTGACGGCTAATAAGGGCGACCAAAAGCCGAAGATGTTCGTGGAACTCATGACGCAGAAAACAGAGCGTAAACCGGCGAGGAAATCAGCAGCATATAACAAGACGTTGGCCGGAATCATGGACGACGTCCAGAAAAGACTAGAAACGAAAGGTGGTGAGGAAGATGTCTGATATCGGCAAAGCTTACGTCGAGATAATCCCGAAAGCGCCGGGGATATCTGGAAAGATTACCGGTTTGCTTGGTGGAGAAGCAAAGAGCGCAGGCACAAAAGCCGGTAAGGACGCCGGTGACGGCTTCGGGGCATCCATCAAAAAGACCCTCGCCGGGCTCGCGATCGGTGCGAGTGTAACCGCCGGATTCAAGGCTGCATTAGATGAGGGCGGAAAGCTACAGCAGTCCTATGGCGGCTTAGAGACCATTTACGGCGATGCCGCAGAAGCGGCGAAGAAATACGCCAAGGAAGCCGCACAGGCCGGCATATCAGCTAATAGCTATGCAGAACAGGCCGTCAGCTTTGGAGCAAGCTTAAAGCAGGCATTTGAAGGTGATACGGCGAAAGCAGTTGAAGCGGCGAACGTGGCTATTCTGGATATGACAGATAACGCCGCCAAGATGGGCACGCCGCTGGAAAGCATCCAGAACGCCTATGCAGGCTTTGCGAAGCAGAACTACACCATGCTTGACAACTTGAAGCTTGGTTATGGCGGCACCAAATCGGAAATGGAACGGTTGCTTGCTGATGCTACGAAGCTAACCGGCGTTGAGTACAACATTGACAATTTGGGCGATGTGTACGCCGCGATCCACGCCATTCAGGGCGACTTGGGCTTAACAGGCGTTGCTGCTAGGGAAGCATCGGAGACGTTCAGCGGAAGCTTTGAAGCCATGAAGGCCAGCGCGGCGAACCTTGCCGGAGCGCTTGCTCTTGGTGATGATGTCGGGGCATCCATGCAGACTCTCGTTAAGTCTGTCAGCACATTTGTGTTTGGTAATTTGCTTCCGATGGTTGGAGCGATTTCCAAAGAGATTCCGGGCGCGCTGTCGACAGCATTTACAACCGCTGTTCCGATCATCACCGAAAAGGGTGGGGAACTGATAAGCGGTATTATCTCCGGGATCACGACCAAGCTGCCTGAGTTGGGCGAAAAGGCGCGGGAAATTATCAGCGGGATCGCTGAAGGAATTACCACCAATCTTCCGCTGTTGCTGGAAAAGGGCAATGAATTAGCCGGGTCGATTGTTGGTGGCCTTGGTGCGAATATATCCGCAGTGCTTCCGCAGATTGCAAGCTTTGTATCTTCTATCGTGTCCAGCATTGCAGGGTTTATAGCTACCAATGCTCCTGTGCTGATTTCCGGCGCGGCGAAGATTGTGAAGACCCTTGCGCAGGGTATTGTCTCGTACATCCCGACATTGGCCGCAAAAGCGGTTGAAATCGTCACGAAGTTCGCGCAGATGGTCACGGCAGCCGCTCCGGGGCTTATCGCCAAAGGTGCGGAGCTGCTTGCAAGCCTTATCAGCGGCATTGGGTCGATGATTCCGAAGCTTGGTGAGATTGCCGGAAACATTATTTCGAATATCGTGCAATTCCTGTCGGAGAACCTTCCGCAGTTGGCTGCTGCCGGCGGTGATATGCTCGGAGCACTCGCCGAAGCAATAATCGCTAATATTCCGAAAGTGGTTGTTGCTCTTGCCAACCTAGTGCCGAAAGTTATCCAGGTAATTACTCAGCTTGTGCCGCTGGCAATTCGGGCATTGCTTAAGATTGTTCCTCTAGCAATCAATGCCGCAGGGCGGTTCATCAGCGGTATCGTGTCGGGCATCCGGAACGGTTTTAGTGTTGTTGGTTCTGCTGTCATGACGTTGGTTGACGCCAAGATTGGCACTCCGATGCGAACGGTCATTGCCAAGGTACGCACCATTTTCAACAACGTACGCACAACTATGGTAAGCATTTGGAACAGCATCAAGAGCCGGGCAACGGCGCTCTGGAATGGAATCAAGACGGCTATTGTTACACCGCTTGAGAGTGCGAAAAGCAAGGTATCTGGGATCATTTCCACGCTTAAGGGCTTTTTCCCTTTGAGCGTCGGCAGGATTTTCAGCAACATTAAGCTTCCGCACTTTAACATTTCCGGCGGTTCTGCCCCGTGGGGCATTGGCGGAATGGGTACACGGCCGAGCATTTCCATTGATTGGTATAAGAAGGCCATGAATCAGCCCTACGTCTTTGATACTCCGACCCTCTTTGGAGCGGGTGAAGCAGGCGATGAAATGATGTATGGCCGCGCCAACTTAATGAATGATATCCGGGAAGCGGTCAGCGGACAGCCTACCAGCAATACTTATAACATCACTATCAACGTTGACGGTACAGAGAATCCGGAGGATTACGCCCGGAGACTCGCGCGGCAACTGCAAATGGAATTAAGGATGGCGTGATATGGCAGCGAAAAAAGTTAAGACAAAGAAGCCGAACGGCGGCAGCATATCGCGTTCTGGGTACGGTTTTACGTTCTCTTGGAAGATTACCGACAAGGATTACGGAGACGGGCAGTCTTGTCAGTATCGCGTAAAAGTCAATAGTACGTGGGGTAAGTGGGTAAATATTAAGCTGTCAAAGCCAAAGACCGACACCAAAGCATCGATCACGCTGACGGCGTCAAGCTACTATCCGCAGAAAGCCGGCGCTTATCTTAAGGCTGTTGAATTCCGCGTGCGTGGTAACCGGAAGAAATATACCAAGAAAGACAAGGATTACAGCCCTACTGTATCCGATTGGTACGAAAAGACCTATAACATTAGCAATCCAGCAAAGCCGTCAGCGCCGTCCGTGTCGCGTTCCGATCAAAGTAACGTCTGTACGTTTTCTTGGAGCGCCAAGGATAACGATAATGCTTGGGCAGTCGGGACATTATACGAATCTATCCTTGTTAGCAGTAACGAGAGCAACGGAGCAAAGCTGACGTGGAATAGTTCACAGCGTGGATGGTTGACCGGAACGGCTGGTTTGTCCGGAAGCAGAACCATCACGGAGGACACGACAACGCTTGCAAGTGGGTCGTGGGTGCGGTGGATTCGCGTGAAGACGCGTGGTGTATCCGGGGATTCCGCAGGGGTTGCAGCCGATTGGGTATACGCACGGCATGTTTACGGCATGTCGTATCAGGTCAAGAATAAGAGCGTAAAAGCGCAGGCGCAGACGGGCGGTGGCTATGTGGCCACGGCAACGTGGGAAGCCCCTACAGACCTTTTGCACCCTGTTGACAAGACTACGGTGCAATATACCATTGTAACCCCGCTAACAGGCCTGCGGTGCCCCACAGACGCATCATGGACGGATGCAAACGTAAGTGCTGACACGAGCGGGAATGATTCCGCAAAGTTTATGGTGCCGACCTCCGTTGGACTCGACAAGGTGCTTTTTGTGCGAGTCAACACAGAGCATAACGGGGTAACTACCTACGGAGCGCCAATGAGGGCGACGGTAGGCGCTCTGAGTGATCCAACAGGGCTGTCAGTATCTACGGATTCTACGACCTACAGAGCGTCGATTAGCGCGACAAACAACAGCGCCGTGCCTGATTCGTTTATGGTCATAACGTACATTTCCGATAAGACCCCAGGCGGGCGAATCATCGGGATCATGCCACACGGCCACACAGGAGCAACGGTTCAGTGCCCTGCATGGGAAGCGGGTGAACAGATTGCTTTTGGAGTCTATGCGGCACAGGGCAATTTCAACAGCACAGACCGAGCGGATGGCGTGGGAAGTTATGCCGTAAACGTAAATATGCGGTCGGCAACTGTGGTCGAAGGTGGAAGCGTACCTGTGGCGCCTGCGGGCGTAACGCTTGCGGCTACTAACACGCCCGGCACGATCCGCGTAACATTCGAATGGGCGTGGCGGGATGCTACTTCCGCAGAAATCTCTTGGGCTGACCACGAAGATGCGTGGGAAAGCACGGACGAGCCGAGCACGTATGTCATTAACAATACGCATTCATCCAGATGGAATATCAGCGGTTTGGAAACGGGCGTCAAGTGGTATGTGCGAGTGCGGTTGATTTCTGGCAGTGGCGAAGATGCCACCTACGGAGCATACAGCGACATCGAATCTATCGACCTTTCCAGCGCTCCCGCTGTGCCCGTTCTGGCGCTCTCTGACGGCGTTATTACGGAAGATGGTAGTGTTACTGCATCGTGGTCTTATTCTTCGACTGACGGGACGCTACAGGCCTATGCAGAGCTTGCAGAGGTGGTCAATGGTGAATACGTACCGCTTGCGCATACCGAGACAGCACAGAACGTTACTATTTCAGCAGCCGAAGCCGGTTGGGCGGCGGGCGAATCGCATGATTTGGTTGTGCGGGTAGTATCTGGGAGTGGCAAGTTTTCGGATGGTTGGAGTGATCCGGTCAGGGTTGTCGTTGCCGAACCTCTGACGGTAGCGATTGCTTCCGATAGTCTCGAACCGCAGACAATCGTTGTTGGGAGCGTATCACGGAACATTAACGCACTGACCGAAATGCCCTTAACAATCACGACCTCCGGAGCGGGTGAAGGTAGCACGACAACGATAATTATCGAGCGCGCAGAGACCTACCACATCGACCGCCCTGATGAATCGGAGCTGTACGGCTTTGAAGGTGAGACCGTGGCAATTGTCACGAATGAGGGCGATGGAACAGTAACCATCAATCGAGATGATTTGATTGGACGTCTGGATGACGGCGCCAAGTACCGCATCATTGTGACGGCACAGGATGGATTAGGCCAGAGCGCACAGGTCGAGAAAGAATTCGAAGTGCATTGGACGCATCAAGCGCTTGTTCCGACAGCTTCCGTAGAAATCGACAGTGATTCGATGATCGCGAAGTTGACGCCAATTGCACCATCTGGAACGGCCACAGGTGACACGTGCGATATCTACAGACTGAGTGTTGACAAGCCCGTGCTCATCTATCCAAACGCGCTCTTTGGAACTGTGTACGTCGACCCGTTCCCCACGATCGGAGAGTACGGAGGGCATCGGTTCGTTTACAAAACCATGGACGGCGACTATATCACAGAAGATAACACGCTTGCGTGGGTGGATACCGATGAGGATGACGGCGACAGACTCGACACCGTGGCGAATATCATCGACTTTGCAGGCGGGCGCGTTGAACTTATATACGAAATCGACCTCTCCAATAGCTGGACAAAGGACTTTACCGAAACACAGTATCTCGGCGGTGCGGTGCAGGGTGATTGGAACCCGGCGGTTACACGTTCTACCAGCGTTTCGGCGGTTGGCATCACAGCAGACGACCAGGATACCATTCAGGCCATGCGGAGACTTGCAGAGCATCCAGGCATCTGTCATATCAGAACGAAGGACGGAAGCAGCTTTGCGGCTGACGTTCAAGTTACGGAGAACTACAAGCAATCGAATGATCAGAAATTGGTCTATTTCAGCCTGAAGATAACACGTGTTGACTCTGAGTCTTACGATGGCATGACTCTTTCCGAATGGAACGAGACGCAGCAGGAGGAGGCGTGATAGATGGATTGGTCAAAAGGCTATTCAGCGTCTTACTATATGACTCGCGTAGACCCTGCTACGTGGCGCGATATCGAGCGCATTGAGATAACCGGAGGAAGTATCAAGCGGAATAATGACGGCCTTATGCAGTCCGCTGACGTTGATTGCGTGAACTATCAGCGTGGTGAGATTTGGATTCGCATTTACCTCGACACAAACCAGAACGGAGCGCACGCACATGAAGCATTATTCACCGGCCTTGCGACCTCTCCGGAACGAAGCTACAACGGCCGGATGTCTACCAGCGCACTAAACGGCTATTCCGTGCTAAAGCCGGCTGACGACGTGATTCTCCCGCGGGGGTGGTATGCTCCCGCCGGGATGAACGCGGCCGAACAGGTCAAAAAACTGTTGTCAGTCACTCCCGCGCCGATCACGGTTACGGATGGCTCGCCATCGCTGACAAATGCGATTATTGCGGAAGACGGAGAGTCGAGATTGACGATGTCAACGAAGATTCTGACCGCCATTGGTTGGCGGCTGAGGATTGCGGGGGATGGTGCAATCAGCATCGAACCAGCTCCCCTCGCTGTCGTGGCGGCGTTTGATCCGAACTATAATGATGTGATTGAGACGCAGATAGACGTTGCTCTGGATTGGTACGCCGCGCCCAACGTGCTTATGTGTACCGATGAGGACATGACCGCCATTGCACGGGACGATTCCAGGAGAAGCCCGTTGTCCACCGTCAATCGTGGGCGTGAGGTGTGGGCTTTTGAGTCGAACTGCGACAGGGGCGACAACGAGTCTATTGCGGAATATGCAAGCAGACGTCTTGCGGAACTTCAGCAAGTAGAACTATCTGCGGAATACGATCGTCGATTCATGCCAGGAGTGCTTCCGGGCGATTTGGTGCGGCTGAGTTATCCGGAACATGGGCTTGATGGAATTTTTGCGGTGGATACACAGAGCATCGAACTCGGACACGCTGCAAGGACTTCGGAGCGAGTCACCACGCCTGCGCAGCTTACACACCGGCAGGATGGCGAAGAAGATACAATCACCGGACTTTTCCGCCTGATTGATGACGATAGAAACTATGTTGTTTCCGATGATAACGATTATATCGTCGGCCTCGCAGAAATGGAGGGTTAAACAATGGCTTTGGAAAACTATAGACCAATTCAGTTTCCGGAGAAAACGGAGATTGATAACACCGATGTCGTATTGATCGACAGTTCGACAAACGGCACGAACAAGTACCAGCTGTCGCGGATCACAGCGGAAGCGGAAGCAAAAGTAAACGCTGCTGTTGCAGCTGAAGCCACTGCGCGAGATGCGGCAATCGCCGCCGAGACAACCGCCCGCGAGCAGGCCGACGCTGATTTAAAGGCTGATTTAGAACAGTTGGAGCCCTTGTCTGAAGGTATAAAGGCCGCACTAATGAACGTGGCGAGTCACATTGGACTTTGGACAGACGGGGACGGGCAACAGTATATACAGGACTTATATGATGCACTATATGCCGAAACCGATATTGTTTACATTGAGGCAGTTTTTACGCAGGGTACAACGGTTATATATGATACTACACCACTGAACGATCTAAAAGCATATCTGACAGTCACTGGCTACTATAACGATGGCACATCTAAAGAAATACGTGATTATTCGTTATCCGGGACGCTCACGCCGGGATCAAGCACAATCACAGTTACAAAAGGTTCAAAAACAACAACGTTTACAGTTATAGTGACTGCTTTCTGGACTTACGAATGGGATTATACCAAGGGGTTGCCTAATAATAACGGTATGGAATTTGACCAGAATGGATCATCTAATACAGTTACAATGACAAATGATGGTTTGCTTGTGCAAGTAGAAAACGCTTCTGAAAAACGTGTGCGCTATAGATATACTTCCCTTCCCACAAATGTGAGATACACAGAGGGGGATTATGAACTTGAGTTTAAGGTGCTGACATTTGGATTATACAATCAAGCGCCATACGGAAATGGTGTAAGAATGTATGCCGGACTTGGTGACCAGACATCTTATGGAACTCCTTATTGCCTTGAGACAACATTCAACACATCTGGAACAATTTACTTAGACCCTAATGTAACAAACTGGGCAACGCTTGACACAACGGTGCCGTTTGTCACCGATACATGGTATAAAGTTCGCATTCATCAGACACTCACACAGGCAGATGTATACGTTGATGATGTCCTAGTCGGTAGCGTTCCGGTTGCGAACATAAAAGAGGCGGTTGCAAATCCGCAGTTTATGGCAAATCGCTGTTCTAGCGTTTTGTTCCGTGCGTTTAGGTTCCACGTTGCAGAGTAGGGGGTGAGAAATATGACATTGTATGATACTGATGGTAATGCAATTATAGTTGGCGAAAACAGGGTAGATGTTGATGTAAAAACCGTCAAGCGCAACGACGAAGATTTGGTTGGGCAATTTTTGAATGTGGCAAGGTCATATCTGGGCCAAACATCCATCACGTATAAAGACGGTGATACCGTTTTTTATAAAGATACTGCTACAAACGGAATTGATTGTAGTACATATGTCGGTTTGTGTTTAATGGGATATGCATTCGAAGACACGCCATATTATACTGGTAATTATCATAGTGTGGATAGTTGGGTAGAAAATGCGGTTTATAATTGGGCTATAAATGTACTTGGGTATAAGTGTTCAAGATTTATAGATGGACATAATCCAGATGAAAAAGTACGGCTTGCATGTCAGATGGCAAGATGGATGATTGAGAGAGGACAATCTGTACCAATGGATAACGGATTCCGCGATGTAATGCCTGGGGACATAGTGTGGTGGGGACGTAAAACGTCAGAAGGTGAATGGTACCGTCCCGATTGGTATCTCCATATCAATCACATAGGTATAGTTTTAACCAGAGAGACACCGCCAGACACTTATGTATCTGGTGGAGTTACTTATACATGGGACAAAGAAAAATATCCATTTAAGCATCAAATCATAGAGGTCACAGCATTAACACCGCCGCCGTGCGTGGCTAATTATTGGCTTGAGAGAGGACAGGAAGACCAGACAAAAATCGACATCAACAATGTCAATACCGTTGTTGCTATCTGCCGACCAGACTTTGGAGCGTTACGGGCAGAACAGGCGTCTAACTAACTTGAAGCGAACATGGAGGAAACTATGAAAATCCTTGCAATTATTGGCATTATTTTAATTATAGATACGGTTTTGAATATCATTCTTAATATCATAAATCGGAAGCTTGAGAGAGACAACGAAAAAATGATGAATGAAATTGTCGGTACATTAAAAGAAAAGCACAAAAACGTGCATGACTGATTTAAAGGGAACTTTAACACTCACGGGGCGGGGTAACTCCTGCCCCTCATAACTACAGAAAGGAGGTATCATGAGCGCGAAAAATGAGAGCATCGTGCGATCGATGGTCGACGCGATCCGGAACGCGGACAAGGCGAAAACATCGCCCTACGACACGCAGGCCACTGTCAGGCGCGTCGAGAACGGCGTGGCATGGGTGCATATCCCGGGGGGAGTTGATGAAACCCCGGTTAAGATGACCATTGCCGCCAAACCGGGCGATAACGTGCAAGTGCGGGTGAGCGGTGGCCGAGCGTTCCTGATTGGCAATGCTTCAGCTCCGCCGACGGATGACCGGACAGCAAACGCCATCGGCCAGAACCTCACGAAGCGAATCGACACGACCAACGGCGTACTGAATGGTGTGCGGAAGGTGGTTGAATCTGTCCGGAAGATTGCCGCTAATACCAATCAGTATTTCTGGCACACCGAGACCGGCACCGACACAGGCGCCCACATCACTGAGATTCCGCAGGAAGATTTCCTCCGTGATCCGGAGCATGGCGGCGGGAATTTGTTGGCAAGGTCGAATGGCATTGCTGTGCGGGATGGGTTGACGGAATTGTCTCAATTTTCCGCAAACGGACTTGATGTGTACGGCTCAAACTACAACACATCGACGCAGGAATACGAACAGGTTGAAATTGCCCATCTTGGTTATGGTGAAGGTTCCGGATCAAGCGGAACTGCCAAGGCTCCGTATTTTACTTTTGGTATTCGCGTAGGCAACAAGGGTAACTATTCCGTCGCAGAAGGATTAAATACAAGGGCATCCGGATATTGCGCCCACGCTGAAGGAAACAACTCAGAAGCACGCGGGAACCTTTCCCACGCTGAGTGCCGAGCAATTGCCAGCGGCTTCGAATCTCACGCGGAAGGAGACGAATCGGCTGCAACTGGCATAGCGTCCCATGCCGAAGGGTACTTCACACATGCATACGGCAATTATTCCCATGCGCAGAACTACCACACAAGAGCGAACGGCGACTCTCAGACTGTTATAGGAAAATATAACGCCGAGGATACCACAAGTGCTTTTATCATCGGCAACGGCACGGGGGAATCCAACCGACACAACGCCCTAACCGTCGACTGGGACGGTAACCTCGAATGTAATAACATTGGTGCCATGAAGTCCGCATCCGCATCCAAGACCATTGATACCGCCGGTATAGATACGTACACCGAAGGTCCTTCCGTGACGCTTGACGCAGGTGTGTGGGTCGTAACAGGGCAATGGGTGTTTAATACGGGCAGTACAGCAGCCGCTCGAAATTTGGGCGTTCAGTTGTCGCAAAATGGGGGCTCTACTGCTTCTGGCGCTTATAAGATGGTGCGAGTCAAGGCAGCTGACCAAAGTTTTGCATCGTTGGAAATCACCGACATTATCACACTGACGGCATCGACAAGGGTTTACCTCAAGGGCGCGTCAAGTATGACGTACACCACAGCAGCACACACGGCTATCAAGGCCGTGCGGATCAAGTAAAGAGAGGAGATACTACCATGGACATCAACATCATCAAAGAACTGCACCTCGCAAACAAGGCATGGGTTCTGTTGCTTCCCTGCATCTGCATGGCCATTGACATTGCCACGGGGCTTGCCTATGCGTGGGTGAGCAAGACATTCGACAGTGCTAGAATGCGTGCCGGCCTCGGAAAGAAGTTCGGTGAGCTGTCGTATATCGTCCTCGGCTGCATCGCCTGTTATGCTCTTGGTGTGCCGCTGTACATTGCCATCGCCATATCATTATATATCGACTTCATGGAGGCTATGAGCATCATGGAGAACGGCGACAAGCTGGGAGCACCGATGCCGGGATTTATCAAGCGGGTTGTCAACAACGTTTCCGATTCTCTTCAGAACGACGATCTGGACACCATCATAAAAAAGGCGGAGGAGCTGAAGAAATGATCGGAATGGGTGAAGGGATTAAGTTTGAGCGCATCCGGCGGATCACCGGCTATCTTGTAGGAACCATGGATAAGTGGAACGACGCAAAGAAGGCCGAAGAACGCGATCGGGTGAAACACATGGGAGTTGAAAAGAATGACCGATAAACAGAAAGCATTCATAGAGCGCATTGCTCCGTTGGTGGTCGAATATGCTCCAAAGTATGATATCAAGGTTGTTTCGCCGATTATCGGACAAGCTATCCTGGAATCTGGATGGGGCGAAAGTCTGCTGTCCAAAGTCTACCATAACTATTTCGGACTGAAATGCGGTAGCAAATGGACTGGTAAGAGCGTAAACCTCCAAACCAAGGAAGAATACACGGTTGGCACGCATACCACCATCAAGGCGAATTTCCGCGTGTATGATTCCGATCGGGAAGGTATCAAGGGGTATTTCGAGTTCATCCAGCTGGCACGCTATGCCAACCTTAAGACTATAAGCAGCCCTGACGAATACATGAAGCGGATTGCAGCTGACGGTTATGCGACTTCGCACACCTACGCTGAGGATGTGCTAAAGGTGGTGGACAAGTACGGCTTGCGGAAGTACGACAAGCGCGAAGCCACCACTCAGAAAGCTGTCGAGATTACGGAGCGTGACGTTACATTGATCGGGCACGGCTCCGGCACACCGGCGAAGCACAATCTGTATAGCTACACGACCGCTAGAGCCGCCCAGAAAGCGCCGAACGGTAAGCACAAGGGGATTGTCGCAGTTAGGCGGTTAAAGGGCATTACAGACGCTGAGAGGGTGTCGTTCCGCAGTACAATAAAAGCCACGATAGGCCGAAACAAATACTCACAGGACAGGCGGTCTTACGTTTACACACCGGCACCGAATGGAAACTATTATTCTGACTGTTCTAGTATTGGTATGGACACCCTCCGCAAGATCGGTCGGA
>ODAJ012064499.1_pt1 | contig 20255 bp, 12 predicted proteins | sample 1539241 | NCBI WGS metagenome assembly ODAJ01 (sample SAMN02144231, study PRJEB22623) | gut metagenome | biome: sheep rumen | host: Ovis aries | place: New Zealand | reverse complement strand
CGAAATGTTATTAAGGAATATTTTGATTCAAAGGGAAGAGATGGATTTGATTTCGCTTATAAGATTCCAGGTATGAATAAAGTGTTACAAGCAGCAGGTCGAGTTATTAGAACAGATACGGATAGAGGTGTGATAGCTCTTTTGGATGATAGATTTAATACTTGGCAGTATAAGCAATTCTTCCCTAGAGAGTGGGATGATGTATACTTTGGTAATACAAATGATATTGTTAATAAAATAAAAGAGTTTTGGAAAGAAATGTAGATTTAAATAAAACAGCAGACATTATAGGTCTGCTGTTTTGTCTTATATAATATCAAAATGTTAATTAGTCTTAGAATTATATAAATCACTAAAATCAGAATATATGTATTTTCCGTCAACTCTGATATATGATCTGATTCTTATGTTGTAATTGCTTACTTTTGTTAATTCTGAAACTTTGATGCTGTTTGTTTTGATATATTTAACTGATGTTTCTTTTAACTTAAAATTTGAATAGTTACTACATTGTATTTCATAGCCAGTAGTTATTCCTGTATTATCAAAAGAAAGAATAGAATTTTCACCTGTTCCTTTTACTGAAATGTTTGTAGGTACATTAGGTTTAATAGCAAATATAGCTACCTGTTGTTTAATGCTTGTATCATTAAAAGTAATGATGGCTTTTCCATATCCAGGATTTATGTTATTTTCGTAAGATACAGTATATGAATCTACATTTACAATATTATTATTTTTATCAGTCACCACAATTTCAGGTGTTTTAGCCTTACCATCGTATATAATATTTTCATCTTTTATTTTAATGCTTATGTTATTTGGTTTATATTTTGTATTTGAGATTTTTGGAAGTTTTTTGATAAATGGCTTGCGGATGTGGTCATAATAAAGTATGTCTTTGTGATATGCAACATGTGATTTGTTAAATCTTAATTTGTCTTTCTTTGTTTTGTTACCTACACAAACGTAACCATGTTTATCTTTTCTTGTATCATTCCATGTTGCATCAAAATTATACCAATTATTATCGTCCATTTTTACGGCGTTCCACATATGACCGCCAGAACCACCATTATAATCATAAGCCATTCCTGTAATTCTTATGCATGGAATATTTAGTTTATCACATAGCATTTTAAAAGCTGATGCATAACTTGTACATACAGGACCATTATTACCTTTGTGCCCTTCAAGTGCAATTAAACCATCGTTAGCATTAATTACTTTTTTAGCAAATTTGTAGTATTCGTCATCATGTTCAGGCTCATTATGTAGTTTGTCATATTTTCTTAACTTTTTAGCTACATAAGTGTTATATTCATTCTTTTTTGATAGATAATCTGTAATGGCAAGAACTGTTTCGTAATTGTTTTCTTTTTTTAATTTGACTGATAATTTGTCTAATAGTTGATCTCTTTTATTTATTGCTTTGAGTAAAACAGATTTTTTGCTATATTTATAATTTAAATACATATATTTGCAATCAAAGTAGCAGGTATATGTATATTTATATATGTTATTTCCTTTTATTTTTTTTAATCTTGTTTGATGATCTAAGATAGCTGTTGGGTTAAGCCAAAAAACTTCAGGATGATCATAGATGAAAGCTTGAAGAGTTGCGACATATTGCTCTGTTTTTTTACTTTCTTTATTTATTACTTTTTGCAATGCTATTTCTTTAGTAGATGCCTTGATTTTTCCTTTTGATTTATATGCCATAAATCCATATGTTTTCTCTTTGGGTAAAACAAAATCATTTATAAATTTTTGATTTTTGCTTATATCAATTAGGCAACCATCGGCTCCTCGTGTATTTGCATATAAACTATCATAAAAATCTTTAGCATAATCAGGAAGATTTAACCTGTCTAAATGACTTTCGTATGTGTGTGTGTTTCCCTTAGCGTATACTATGGTAGTATTTTTTTCTGGTGTAGTTATAATGGTAGGAGTATTAAATGATAATGAAACCATTATAATTACAAGAATTCTTGCTAAATTTGTTTTTAATTTTTTCATGTTTTAAACCTTTCTTATTAAATTGTTTATTATTTTAGTTAATATATATGATTATATAAAAAAAGAGTTTAGTTTACAATAAAAAATACCCCAATAAATGGGGTATTCTGAAAGGAGTTGTATGTATAAAAAATAAAAGGAATAGTAATGAAAAAATCAAATTTTTATGTTAGGTAGTTGAGCTACTATTTGAATTATTATTTGAATTACTATCTGAATTTCCATCAGTTTTATCAGGTGGTGCATTATCACCATCAGGTTTTGCTGGTGGAGTCTCACCATCTCCAGGTGGGTTACCACTTGGTTTATTATCATTTGAACCATCTGGTTTTTCAGGAGGTTCTCCATCAGGCTTCTCACCGCTTGGTGGATTACCGTCTGGTTTATCCATACCCTGACTGTTACCATTTGTATTTGCTTCTTCTTTTATTTCTATAGCTTCACCAGTAGAAGCACTTCCTTCTTTATATTCTTTTCCATCAATATATAATTTATGACCATTAAGATTAATTGATTTTTCACTACATGTTAGTCCACTGATATAAGAATCAGCTGTAAGTGTCCAAGTTGAATTTTCATCAAGTTCAACGTAAATCTGTCCGGACGATTTATCTGCATTTATTGCACCAGAATATGAACTACCATCTTTAAGGTACATATTTAAAATTGAAATATCATCAACTATGATATCGCCATCAATAGTTTGGTTCTTTGTATTTAAATTTACTTTTCCACCGTTACTTCCTTCGTTGCCCCAGCCAGCAGCTTCGGCTCTTAAGAAAACACCAGTTGTATCTTCATTTGTTATTGTAACGTTTTCAAGATTAATATCGGTTGATGTATTATTTATAAAGAATACATCACCTTTTTTATTAGTAATTGACCCATCAGTTGCGGCAAATGCTGACTTTCCGTTATCAGCATCACCTGACATACTCTGGTAAATCATGATTCCTTTATAAACATTAGATTTATCACTATTATGTTTAGTGTTATTGGCTGTTAAATTACAGTTGTTAAGACTAACTGAATTCTTACCTTCAATGACAATTCCTTCAGAAGTATTAGAAGTAAGAGTTGCATCATTAACTGTGATATCAGCCGTTGAATATATTGATGGTGAACCAGTTCCAGATGTCTCAAAAGAGCCACCTGTTACTGTTACGATTCCACCTCCTCTATCGGATCTGATGGCAGCTGATGAATTGCCGGAGGTTTTTATAGTTACATTAGTGGCATTCATTGTGCCGCCACCTGTTGTCATCAGTCCACCTGAACAATTGCCAGATGTTTCAATAGTTGAATCCGATATATTAACAGTTGTTCCCTCGCCATAAGAGAAAACTGCATTTGCATGGGCCCCATTCGTTGAAACGTTTATGTTACTAAGATCTAAAGTTGCCTTATTTGTAGCAAATACTGCTGAATTATCTCCGTAAAAATCAGCCTCATCATTTTCACTAGAGTCACCAGTTTTAGTAACATTAACATTCTCGTAGGAAGCTTTCTTACCGTCAACTTCAATGGCATGCTCACCATCGTTTGTATTTTCGATGGTTTCGTTCTTTTCACTAGATGCATCTGTTTTTATTTCGGTAGATGCAGTTGCTTTCGTAGTGTTGTCATTTTTATTGGAAGTAGAATTACATGCGGTTAACATTGTTGTTACCATTGTAATTGTGATTGCAGGAATTATAAAATTCCTTTTGAGGTTTGAATATAATCTCTCTAATCTCTTTTTCTTCATATATTTTTTCTCTCTTTCTTAAATATAGATGCTTTTGAAAAGCATATTTGTTGTTCTCTATGCTTAAATCATAAATGTTAATTGTGAACGATTTGTGAAAGAGATTTGTAGAAAATGTGTTTTTTGATGAATTCGAAAATATAAATAGGATAGTTTTAAAATATAGAGTGTAAAAATAGACTTGACACAACAGAAGAGTGTTAATATAATATTTGCATGGGGTGTTGCCCATAAACGAATAGGCGGTTAATCCTCGTGTTGGTATAACCAATAACTTTGTAAATCCTTAATAGGAATTATAAAGGAGAGGAGGTGATGCAAATGATGAGTACAGATTCTTTTGTGTCTATAGCAAGCTTAATGATTGCTTGCATAGCATTTGGAATTACACTTGGTAATTTACACACAAAAAAATAACCGTTCCTATACTGTTTAATCCCTTGGAACGGTTATTTGTTTAACCAACCAAAGGTGTAAACCGTCTATCGGTAACACCCTTCGCTAACCTAATAATAACAAATAGAAATATTAATGTCAATATAAGAAAAACCTCTGATTAGTTTAACTAACCAAAGGTTTATTTTTTATCTTTATCATTTTTTGGTATAGAGTCTGCCATAATATCTATTACTTGTTCAGCTGCTTTAAGCTGCCCCTCGCTCATGTATTGGATTTTTTGAGTTATGGATGATAAGTATGAAGAATCTACTTTACCGAATATTAGAAAGTCGCTAGAACAACCAAGAGTTAAACATACTTTCTTTAAAGTTGGAACAGATATGCCAACGACTGCTCTTTCAACATCGGATATAAATTGTGGTGTTACACCTATCTTTTCAGCAAATGCTTCCTGAGTCATAGATTTACTTTCACGTGCTTGTTTAATTCTAAGACCAATATCTATGAAATCTTCCTTTTTAGTCTGCATATAAATAATATCTCCTTTTAACTAAAAAAATAGTAGTTTTGTGAAAAATACATAAATATTTTAACAAATTATTGAATTATTTAGCACAATGTAATAGAATTATATTATCTAATAGTAATACTATTAGATAATATAAAAGTGACACAAACTTATACTGATTATAAAATATGGGGAGAGTTTTATTATGCATCAGGTTTTACGATACAATTACATATGAGTTCATGGTTATAGATATAATAATATATAAGTAATATAGTTGTGAATAGATAAATGAGAAACCACTCCAGTTTTATATGGGGTGGTTTTTGTGCGTGAATAGATATGGGGTAAACGATGAAGGAGGAAGTGAGTATGTTAAGAAAAATAGTAAGATTTGCAGTATGTAGTTTTATTTTTTTGATGATGTTGTTTAATTGTTTTAGGTATAAGACTGAAGGGGCAAAAAAATATATAAAAAGTTTTAAAGTTAGTAAAAAGGAAATAATTCTGGAAGAAGGAAAAGAAATAAGTATAAAATATTCTATTAAAGTAAAAAACAAAGCAAGTAAGAAAATAAAGGTGAATGTTTTAAATAAAGATAAGGTTAAAGTAAGAATTGAAAAAAATAAAATAGTAATTACTGGAAACAAGGCAGGAAAAACAGCATTTTTTGTTGAAACAAAAGGCAAGAATAAAGTTGGTAAAAGAATTAAATATAAAATATGGGTGACTGTAGAATCTAAAGAAAAATATTTAGTTGATTTTAATACATATGCTGAATCTGGTTATATATATGCGGATAAATATTATTCAGGTAGTACAGTAGATTTAGGTTCGACAAATAAGAAATATACAGATAATCTTGGAAATACATATAAGAATGGAATTAATAGAAGATATCCTACTTTTAGTCTTGAAGATAGTTATGTAGAATATAGAGTTGATGATTATAATTATTTAAAAGGAAAAATAATTTTAAATTATGATTATAGATCAAATAAAGAAGATAGTTATATGTATTTGTACGGTGATGGAGAATTAATATATGAATCACCTTCTGTAAAAAAAGGTGTAGATCCATTTGAAATAAATGTGGATATATCTGGTATTAGAGTGTTAAGAATTGAATTTGAAGGTGAGTTTGGGAATATAAGTTTTGTTGAGCCTGTGGTTGGAAAGTAATTACGAGTATTTTTAATGAGAAGGAGATAAATATGAGGAGTATAATAAAAAGAACTATAGCAGTTATTATGTCTGTTATGATGATTTTTTCTGGAATTAATATAACACAACCGGTGGAGGTTAATGCATCGTCTGATAGTAAGATTTTGGATATTGATTGGAATGATATAAAAAAAGTTGGAAAGCAAACTTTATATTCTTATAGTTGTAGTTGCTTTTCTGCCGCTTATGCAAGAACAATTGCGGAGAAGAAACCATTTGAATGGTATAGTTTTAATCAGTATGGAAAAAATGAATATAATGTAAATTGTAAATGGAAGGGGTTAACTCTCTATAATAGTAATGATAAAGAAAGTGTGTTAAAAAAAGTGTATGAGAGTTTGTGTAATAATAAACCGGTGATAGTTTATGTTAAACCTAAGGGAATGGATAAAGAACAACATTATGTTGTTATAGTTGGATATGAAAATGTTAGTTCAAGTAGTAATTTAAAGGAATCTAATTTTATAATTATAGATTCAATAAGTCCAAAGTATAAGACATATAAAATGAATAATACAAAATATTGGGGAAATGAATATGTTTTAAAAAAGAATAGTAAAAAACAGTATATATATATAATTCCAAATAAAGTTATTAGTAATACGGTCGTAAATGATAAGGCATACAACGTAAAAAACGGTACCTTTAAAACATATAACAAAAATGGACAACAATTAGTTTCGAGAGCAATTTACACAGATAAGAATGTTAATTCGACAATAAAAACTTATGTTGGTGCTGGAAAGTTAGTTTATGTATCACAAACTAATAGTAAAGAATTCTGGGGAAAGGTAAGGTATTGTGCTGATAATAAGGTTTATGAAGGTTGGATGAATTGTGATCTGAATGCTACCTGTAAAGCTGGAACACAGGTAAAAATGCAGTATATATCTGATAAGGATCTGACATTAAAACCAATAACCGAAAAAGTTACATTAAATGTTAAATCAAGTAATACTATTCCAATTGGCGGAATGATGAATGTTGATTGGAATGATGTAAAGAATGCTACTGCTTATAATGTTAGATTATATAAAGATGGCGCTGTATATAAAAATACGAAAGTCACACGTTCAGATTACTATGAAACATTAAATAATTCTGGTAGATATAAGATATCAGTTCAACCTATAAATGATGTATTTCATGGGGATTATTGCGATTCTACGAATGTTGATGTTATGAAGGATGTAACAGTTAAGTTTGTAGATTATGATGATAAGGTATTATCTGAGCAGAAGATTAGATATAATGCTGATGCGGTTGCACCTAGTGCACCAAGTGGACGAGAAGGATATACTTTTGATGGCTGGGATGGAAAGTATCAAGGAGTTAAAAGTAATACAGTTGTTAAGGCAAAATATAAAGTAAATAAATATAAGGTTACATTTTATGATGCTGAAGGAAAGATGATTGGTAATTCGCAGCAAGTAGAGTATATGGGTGCCGCAAAAGAACCAGATAAATCTTTAATTCCATTAAAACCTGGATATATTTTTATGAATTGGGACAAGGATTTCTCATGCGTAAAATCTAATATGGATGTTTATGCAGTATCTGGTTGGGAAAAACCGACATTACCCGTAAAGATAGTATCAGCAACAGCAAAACAAGATGTTAATGATGGTGTGGTTGCTTCTTATACTGTAAATGTAAAAGTTAATACAACAAATGAAGAAGATATTACGGGAAGAGCTATAGTTGCTCTTACAACGGAAGATGGTAATCTTTTAACAGCAACTGAATCAGATGCTTTTACTATTTCAAAGACTAAACCAGAATATAATGGTAAGATTACAATTCCTTATACAGGACAGGCTGCAAAAGCTGATATATATGTAATTAATGATTATTCATATACATCAAGTATTCATAAGATAGGAACTATTCCTATTTCTGAAAAACTAACAGTTAATTGTATGGGAATGTCTGATGTACTTTGTACAACAGCATGGACAGATGTTAAACCTACAGATGATGTTATGGATTTAGAAACTAAAACAGAATATAGATCTAGAGAAAAAAGTATGATATCAACGTACAAGCATGTGTATTGGCCAAATAATTGGAGTGCTTTTACAACAGATAAGGTGATTTCTTCTGACACTAGAAAAGTAAATACTAAAGTTCAGTATAGATATAGAGATTTGACTGCATGGAGTGGTGAAAAAACATCAAGTAGCAAACCTACTGAAAGTAAGTACCTTACAATAACTGGACAGACGACAAATTATTACTACTTCCATTATATAAATAAATATACTGATGGTTCATATGGAGTTGATTCAGTTAAGAGTGGTTCGAAAAATGGAACAACTATTAGTAAAAACTTAGGAAAATGTGTATGGAAAAATACATCAAAAATAACAAAGACAGCTAATTATGGTGATATAGGTGGAAAGACACAATATCAGACACCAGGAAAATACTGTGTAACTGATAGTCATGTTACATCACATAGTGGACACTGCGGAAATACTGGATACAGTTTATGGTATTATGATAAATCAGAAACTATATATAAATATAAAACAAGAGAATGGAAAGCTTGGAGTGGATGGCAAGACACATATGTAGCTCCGTCAGATACTAGAGAAGTTGAAACGAGAGTATTGTATCAGTATAAAGATGCTAGAGTAGAAATAAATGATAAAGCAGATCATGAAGATATTCCTGGATATACATGGGATAGTACATCGATAAAGAATACTGGTGTTAATTATACATCTTGGTCTAATTGGCAGGATGATAAACTTGTTGAAAATGGTGGATTAGAAGTACAAACTAGAGAATTGTATAGATGGAAATATGTAAATAATCAGGAAGGCAAAATAGTAAATGGGGATCAAATAGTTGGAGATACCATGAGAGTGTTTGGAAATGTTTCAGATGAATTTGCTGGTAGACAGGCTATATGTTTCGTATATAAGAAAGGTGATGCTTCTGATTATACAACAGAGTATATTGGTCAGGTTACGTTAGGTGATAGTGGTGAATTCGAATTTGAATTTATTCCAAGAGAAACACCAAGTTCTGGTGAACATGGAACTGGAGATTTTGAAGCAACATTAGGTATTGAAGGAACGGATGTTGTTATTAAGTTGGATGAAAGCAATTTTGGTAATCCAGAACAATTCAAGGTGCCTAAGCAGAAATATCGAGTTGACTTCGTTGATGATAATGATGAAATAATAGATAGTCAAATAGTAAATGAAGGCAATACTGCTATCGTACCAGAAGTTCCGAATAAAGAAGGGTACACTTTTGTAGGTTGGAACAATGATGTTACAAATATAAATATGGATTATACATTAGAAAGTGGAAATCCAATAAGAACTGTTTATAAGATAAATACTTATAACGTTACATACATTGATTATGTAAATGATGATTATGAAATCAAAGCCTATAATTACGGTCAGACACTTGTAGAACCTGACAATTTAGAGGTTGAGTCAAATGATGATGCGTATGATAAAATATGGTCTGAATCATTTGCTGGAAATAAGAAGGTTACCAGTGATATGGTTGTTACAGCAAATGCTAAAAAGAAGGTATTCTCAGTAACTTATTACGATTTGAATGATGAGGTATATTTATATGAAGAATATGAATATGGTGATAGTGTACATTTAATGGATGCAGATTTGTTATCTGATGATGATATCATTGTATATGATTGGAAGTGTGATGATAAGAAGCAAATCAATTCTATTAAGAAGAATTTAGAATTGAGACCAGTTTGGCTATATGCTTCAACTGTATATGCTCCAGAGGCTTCACTTAAATCAGCAAGTTATGATAAAAAGCAAAAAGTAACATTTGCTGTGGATAATGAAAAGGATAGTGTTTACTATACACTTGATGGTTCTGATCCAAAAGAATATGGAAAATTATATACAGATAGTATAGATATTACAGATAGCTGTATTCTAAAAGCATATGCAGTTAGGGATAAGGCTAATGAGAGTGAAGTTGTTACATATTGCTATGTTATTAATAAGTCTGTTGAAAATATGGATTGGGTTACTAGAGACGAATTACCTGAAGAAGTTCAGACTATGGGAGAATTATATGGACTTGAAAGTGCAACAGGTTATAGGTATGTGGAAACTGTTAAAGTGATGAGTGAAGAAGAAATAGCGCAGTATGTTGAAAAAGGTATGAAACTTGAAGATGAAGTTGAGTATACGGATTGGACATATGCAGTAAGTCTTCCAGAAAAAATTGGTGATGCTGAGGTTGAACAGGTAGAATTGGTAGATGGAACAAAGTTATATAAGTATAGATATAAGATTTGGGTGCTTAAGGGAACATCACCATGGACTACTGAAAAACCTGATGTAGAGGAGTATGAAAAGGCAACAGTTTATAGATATAACTTATCTGATAAGTGTGTTGTTACATTTGTTTATGATAATTATACTTATGACATTATTCTACAGAAAGGTTCAAAGATTATTAAAGAGATAAGTGATAATATAAAAGAATCTGAAGAATTTGTTGGAGTATATAAAGATGATGAATATACTGAATCAGTTAGTCTAAATGATTACCGTGTTGAAGATGACATTACACTATATGTATCTAAAAAGACAAAAGAATATGAAGTGAGATATTTTGATAATGATGGAAATTTGTTGAAAACAGATAGCGTTTACTATGGTGAATCGGCTGACGATATAGATGCGCCAATAATTGAAACTATGACATTTGTAGGATGGGATAAAGGACTTGATAATATAGTAGAAAACACAGATTTTTATCCTGTTTATGTCGAAAGGGAACAAGCGCATCTCGTCGAATTAAAATTATCTAATACTCGAATTTTTACGAATACTAGTTGTCGATATGTAGTTAAAGTTGACGGAATTGAAAATATTAATGCAACTGTTTGGTCATCGAATGATAATGTTGCTAAAGTAGAGGATGGTTTTATTACAGGAATTCATAATGGTAGTGCTATAATTACTGCTAAATTGGATAGTGGTGAGAGGGCGTCTGTAGAAATTAACGTTACTGGAAACAAAGAATATGAATTGATGCTTGATGAATTATCAGAATTAAAATTAGATAGAGAGCGAAATCTTATAGTTCTTGAAGATACAATGACGGTTAAAAATGTAAAGAAACAATTTGATAATGAAGTAGTTGTTGTATCAGAAAATGGTGAATTGTCAGATGATGATAATGTTATTACTGGAAATATGATAAAGGCGAAGAATGTAGATGATACCGTCGATATAGTTGTCGCGGGAGATATTTCAGCAGATGGTGTATTTGATGAAAACGACATTGATTTATTCTATGACATATGGTCTGATAATATAACGGAAGAACATATTGGAACAGCTAGATATATGGCAGCTGATGTGGATAGAAATGGAGCTATTTCATTTAAGGATGTAGAGTTGCTTGAATATAGAGTATACGGAGAAGATGGTAAACCAGATGAAATAATTGATGAAAACGATGGAAGTGTTGAAATCAATAGTAAAAATTTCCCAGATGAGAACTTTAGAAATTATATATCAGAGATGTTTGATGAAGATGGAGATGGTGTAATTAGTAAAGAAGATATAGAAATAATTGAAGCTATAGATGTTAGTGGCAAAAAAATACTAAGTATAGAAGGTTGTGAATTATTTACTAACTTACAATATTTGAATTGTTCAAATAATGATATTAATGAAATCGGTGTTACAAAATTAAATAATTTGAAAGAATTAGATTGTAGTAATAATAAGATAACAAAATTAGATTTATCAAATAATGATAACTTGAAGTATCTTGATTGTAGAAATAATAAATTGAATACTTTATATGTTAGAGAAGATATTAAAGATGAAGAATTGGTTGGAAGTGAAGAGGAAAAAACAGGTTATAAATATGATGAAAAAGTAACTATTGTTAAAGGACATCCAAGTGAAGAAAAACCAGACGACAAACCTGTAGATAAGCCAAAGAATGATAAAACAGATAATAATTCGCAGAAGACCAAGGAAAATGTAGTTGATAAAACGAAATCAGATGAACTAAAAACAAATACCAACCCATCTATAGAACAAGTTATTAAAGCACTTAACAAAGAAAAATCATTAAAGCAAATTGAATTTGGAAAATTGAAGTTTAATACTAACGGAATTAAGAAAAATTCAGTTGGACTTAAGTGGAAAAAGGTTGCTGGAGCTAAGAAATATGTTGTTTATGGTAATGTATGTGGAAAGGGCAAAAAGTATATAAAGATTGCAACTGTAAATAAACTAAAGTATGTAGTTAAAAAGATATCGGGCAAGAAACTAAAAAAGGGAACTAATTATAAATTTACTTGTTTGGCGTTAGATCAGGATGGTAAAGTTATTACAGCTGCTAAGGCAGTTCATGTTGTAACAGCAGGTGGAAAATTTGGTAATGTTAAAGAAATAAATCTTACAAATGTTGTTAATAAGAAATTAACATTAAAGAAAGGAAAAACATTTACTGTTAAATACAAACTTGATATTCCAAAAGGAAAGAGTATAGCTAATCATCGAGAAGTAAGATTTGAATCAAGTGATTCTGATATTGCAAAGGTTGATATTAAGAGTGGAAAGATTACTGCCAAAAAGAAAGGAAAATGTAAAATCTTTGTTTATACTCAGAATGGTTGTTATAGAGTTATTAGCGTAACGATTAAATAAGTAAAAAATCATCTTAATATTTGGTTATATCGATTTGAGGGCAGGGCCTTATGTCTCTGCCCTTTTATATGTGGATATGGTATAATATTATTAATGTTTATATCAGGAGATGTCAATATGGGAAAGAAGAAGAGAGTATTAATTGGAATATGTATATTTTTAGTATTGGTTGTTGGATATGCAACTTATTATTTGAATACATATTATAGATCAAGTGAAGAGGCGGATAAATTTATTAGGAGTGATGATCAAGTTGCTGTTAAAGAGATTAAGAAAGGTTATTTCTTTGATGGACCTGGTGATGATAAGGCGATGATTTTTTATCCGGGAGGTAAGGTTGAAACAAAGGCATATGCAAGACTGATGAATAAGCTCGCAAAGGAGGGGATTGACACATTCCTTTTGGATATGCCTTTTCATCTTGCAGTACTTAATAAAAATGCAGCGGATAAAATTATTAGTAAGTATCAATATGATACTTACTATATGGGTGGACATTCACTAGGTGGTGTGATGGCAATTGATTATGCAAATGATAATAGTGAAAAAATAGATGGTGTTTTTTTGCTTGCTGCTTATCCAAATAAAAAGATAGATGGCCATTTTAATGTGTTAAGTATATATGGAAGTAATGATAAAGTACTTAATATGAAGAAATATGAAAAGGCAGAAGAAAACTATTATGAGCAATTTATTGATTATAATAAAATAGATGAAATTAGTTCTGATTTATTTACTAAGAAGATTTTTAAAGAAATAGTAATTGATGGTGGTAATCATGCGTCATTTGCTGATTATGGAAAGCAAAAGGGTGATGGAGAAGCAACAATTAGTGTTGAGGAACAGGTTGATAGAACAGTTGAAGAAATTATAAATTATGTGGGTGAATTAAAAAAATTAGGTGTTGGTGGTGTATAATATAAGTATATATAAATGGAGGCGCTTGTTTTGAAACGGTTTAAGATTTTTATATGCTTTTGTTTGATCGTAATGATGAGTAACATGGTATATGCTAAGGATAAGAGTATAAGTAATAGATGGCAGATTGTTTTGTTTGGTAGGACAGGGATAAATGAAAATTTATATGGTCTTAAAGATAATGTTTTGACTCTTAAGAAAAATAAATGTGTTCTTGTATATGATAACTTTGAAGCTTTGCCTAAAAAGATAAAAATGACAAATGGTAATAAAGTTAGAATTGTTGTTGATAAGGAAAAGAGTATTAGAACGAAATTGAAATTGAAAAGTGATTCATTTCGTGCTTTGAAATTTGTTCCTTCTGATGAAGTAGCTTTAGATGTGGATGAGAAAAAAGGAACTATTAAAGCAAATATTGAGGGAACTTTTAAATTAAAGATATATGAAAAGATTGATGAAAGATGGAAGTATAAAAAGAAAATAAAAATAGCTATCAAGAATAAACCGATATCTTTAAATAATGATAATAAAATACAGAGTGAATTTCAAAAACCGGAAAGTATTAAGTTATATGGAAAGGTTAATGAATTTGATTTTCTAAAAGATGAGAAGTTAGAAAAAAATAAATTAGCTGAAAAAGAAGAAAACGATGATTTTAAGAATATAGAATTAAATGAAGAAGATGTCTACAGAATTAGAGTTAATACAAAGACAAAAATATCAGATGTAGTTTTTCCAAAGAATGCAATTAATAAGGATATAAAATATACAACAGATAATAAGAAAGTAGTATCGGTTGACAAGGATGGAGTTATTAAGGCATTAAAAGCGGGGAAAGCTACTATTACTTGTACATCACTTTATGATAAAAAAGTACAGACTAAAATTCATGTTTGCATTTGCTCCATTGATGCTGATAAAAATCAGATTGTTGCCCATAGGGGGTATAGTACAGAGGCACCTGAGAATTCACTTTCTGCATATCGTTTGGCATGTGAGTATGGCTTTTATGGTGTGGAGTGTGATATTTATGTTACTAAAGATGGAAAGTTTGTATGTAATCATAATCCATCCATGCTTCATATGTTTGGAGTTGATTTAGAAATACCTAATTGCACATATGATGAAATTAAAGATATAAATATGACTAATGGACAAAATATAGATAAATATCCAAATGAGAAGATTCCTAGAGTCGAAGAGTACTTAGATATAATTAAGCAGTATGGTAAATGTGCTGTCATTGAATTAAAAGGTGAGATGCAATATGAAGATCTAGTTCGTTTGTATGAGATAATAGATTCATATGATATGAATGATAAGATTGAAATTATATCTTTTAATGTTGAATCGATGGTGAATATAAGAGATATATATTCAAAAAAAGACTGTAAAGTTATGCCGGAGTTTTATGTTTTATCTCCTAAACCAGAAGAAGTTCAAAGTTCATTGGGAGATAAATCTACTTTAGAATGGGCTTTGGAGAACGATTTTAACATAGGATGTTACTATGCAGTAGTTAATAAAGATATGGTTGAAAAATTACATAAAAAGAATTTAAAATGCTATATCTATTGTATCGATGATTATTATTTTGCTTATGATACTTTTGATGAATTTAAGATAGATTCATTAGCAGCAAATACAGCTGAAATAATAGATTTATAATTTTATGAAAAAATATGAAAAGGCAGAAGAAACTATTATGAGCAATTTATTGATTATGAAAAAATAGATGAAATTAGTTATGATTTATTTACTAAGAAGATTTTGAAAGAAATAGTAATTGATGGTGGTAATCATTCGTCATTTGCTGATTATGGAAATCAAAAAGGTGATGGAGAAGCAACTATTAGTGTTGATGAACAGGTAGGGAGAACAGTTGAAGAAATTATAAAATATTTGGATGAATTAAATAAATTAGGTGTTGGTGGTGTATAATAAAAAAGTATAAATAATATAAGGAGATAATAAGTGGGTATGAGAAAAGAAAATATTAAAAGATGGATTCTATTTTTAATTTTTTGCATAGTTGTTGGTATTATGTATTCTTGTTCTGTCGGAATGAGTAGAAGTATTAATGCTGAGGAAAATGATAGTAGAGCTACTATTATAAGTATGCTTAATGAGGCAAAAGATAAAACATCTAAATCAGAAATATTTGGAGCAGAGGCAGAAGTTGGTGCTACTATAAAAGAAGGATACAAAATAAGAAGAAACATATGTGAAGATACCAAAAATAAAATTATGCATATGAATGAATATGTACTTGATACAAAATTAGGTACACAGAAAACTCTGGAATATTGGTTTGATGTTAATAAGAAATTTAGATATGAATATAATAAATTAAGAAAGCAATATATGTATACGCTTGATGAAAATGGAGATACAGAGAAAGATTTATTATCCTTGGATTTTTATTTAGAAAAGGAAGTAGATAATTATGATCCTGAGATAAATACAAAAGTTTTATCAGATGAATATATTATAAATGCTGATAAAAACATTGATTGTTCAGGTGTAGGTGTTGATTGTAAAGTTATTTCGCATATTAGTGAGATTAATATGAAGGAGTTTCCTTCTTTTGATAAGACCATGAAGAATTCACTCTTTTATAAGAATGCTCTTTCAGGAGTCGAAGGGAAAGACGTAATAATAAAAATTGAAACAAGATATTATATTAGTAAGAGTGATGGAAGGATTTATCTTATCGAAATTGATAGAACGAAATGGGATATAAAAGAAAAAGATGATTCTAGTGGCATACAAAAAGATGAAAATTCAGAAGTGAAGAGTTCAACATACATAAATTTCTATTACCCTAGTAAATCGTTGAATATTCCATCTAAGTATAAAAAGAATCCATATCTTACTAATGAAGTATTTTTTAATTACAAGGAAATAAAATATGTTACTGAGTATGAGAAAAACAAAACTGTTTTGAAGGTATATTCATGCAAGAATAAGAAAGAGTATAAAAAACGAAAAGTAATTAATATTCCGGATTATATAAAATATAATGGTAGAAAGTATAAAGTCATTGCTATTGATGATATTGCATTTGCTAAAATGAAAAAATTAAAGAAAGTAACAATAGGTAAGAATGTAAAGACTATTGGAGCAAATGCCTTTAAAAAGTGTAATAAGCTGAAACAAGTTTACATAAAATCGAAAAAAATTAGTAAGATTGAAAAGTTCGCATTTAGAAGAAGCGGCGGAAAGAAATTATTATTCTATATACCAAAGGGAAAATATAAGAAATATAAGAGATTGATTGAGAAATCAAAAACTAATAAATTTGATATTATTTATAGATAAAAAAGATGCAGTGAAACATTTAGTTTCGCTGCATTTTTAAATTAAGTATAGAGTATAAAAATGCATACAAATATGTTATTATATTTATAAGATATAACGTATCTTAAATTTAGGAAAATGGGGTGATTTAATGAAGGAGAAAGGTAGAATATTTAAAAAGAAAATAGCATTGTTTACTAGTGCATTATTAGCTTTTACAATGTCTATACCACAGAGAAATGTAAAAGCATTTGTTCCAGAAGGACCTGTGAAAGAACATGAAGCGACAATTTATACATTAGATTATAATACTACTACAATTACAAATGACAAATCTGAGGAGACATGGAATGCTATAAATGATTTGCCACTTATGTATCCTGGGGATAGTATGGTCGTTATTGGAAAAAGTATAGATTTTACAAAAGATGGAACTATTGAAGTACTTAAGGGGTTTGTATTTGAAAATGCTGGTGTTACAGGTGTTGCATCAGAGGGACCAATTGAAGTAACTAATATTGAACGATATGGTTGGGTTAATGATGATGAGCACACAAATGAGTTTATAACGGGATTTAAAATTACAGGCGAGGATATGGTAAAGATATATTCAAAAGGTGGTGGTGGATATTCAGATGAGGAAGTTGTAAATCCAAATAATCCCCAAGGTAATAAGAGACAAATAGCTTATTGCATGAATTATCTAAATTATTATAGTATTCCAAGATATTGTAAAGTATATTATGATTCAGTTTATTATGATAAAGGTTGGGTTTCAGTTGGTGAAGAAGCACTAGCTAGCGCAATGTATGAACAGGAAAATCCAGATATAATATATGCTGAAGATGCATTAGAAAACATATCTGAAGATAAGTTAGCATATACAGTATGTAGACCTTATATTGAAGGATTTGCTCTTAGTACAAATGGTACAGTTAATCAACACGATGGTAGTCCACAGTATAATTTAAATGCTGAAAGTGGAGCACCATTTATGGCAAATGTTATTGAAAACTATTATCCAAAATTAGGATATAGTAAGAGTAGTGGAAGTGGAATGTTAGGAACATATGATGATTGGATTAAATTTGAGTTTAGAATGGATCCAGCTAGAACACTTACATTAGATGCTTGTGGTGGTCTTATTGCTGGTAAGGAAAAGATTATTAGAGAAGATGCAAATAAGAATAACATTGTAACTGAGAATTATCCAACATATATGACAGATGGAACATTTACTCCAACTAGAGATGGCTATGAATTTAAAGGTTGGTTTAAGGATAAAGATTATACTGAAGAAGTAACAGCAGATAATATTGTTTCTTATCTTGGTGAATATGGAAATTCAATAAGAGTGACTAGAGAGCAGCGCTCTTGTAGGATGTATGCAAAATGGGAAAAAATTGGTGGAGAAACTCAAATAGAGGATCCGTCAAATCCTTCAAACCCAACAAATCCAACAAACCCATCAGGAAAAACAACTGACAATAAAGATGAGAGCAAGGCTAATGATAAAGTAAAAGATGCAGGTATAACGAACAATTCAACAGTAGTTAAATCAGCAAATACTCTTAAAGTCAAAACTAAAACTGTTACAGTAAAATATAAGAAACTAAAAAAGAAAGCACAGACTATAACAAAGAAAAAAGCATTTGCTATTACAGATGCAAAAGGTAACGTTTCATTTAAAAAGGTATCTGGAGATAAGAAGATATCTATTAATAAAAATGGAAAGATAACAGTAAAGAAAGGTCTTAAGAAAAAGACATATAAGATTAAAGTTGTAGTTACTGCAGCAGGTGATGATAAATTTGAATCAGGATCTAAGACGGTAACAGTTAAGATAAAGGTTAAATAAAATAAAAAAACAAAACCAGGAAAATGTGTTAAACTTCATAAATAAAATGGAGAAATCACATCTTCCTGGTTTTAGTTTATTTTATGATATATCTTTCTAATCGATCATTAAATACATTACAATCAACATATTTTTCTTTTCCGTTTATACCATCAAGTTTTAAATGATCTGTATACTGCCAAATAGTCCAATCATATGGTGGCTTGAAATACACATTTCTAATCCATAATGGATAATCATCAAATTTTCCATTTAAATATTTATTATAAAATGGAGTGGTTGAATAAATCATAGGCTTAACATTGTATTCTTCTTCTAACAAGTCAAGCATGGTTTGTACGGTTTTGCGTACTTCTTCTTTTTTAGGTGGATTCTTTTGGTATTTTCCATAATATTCAACATCAACTACTGGAACAAGATGTCCTTTTAAATCACCTACTGTTTTAATAAAGTGTTTTGCCTGTTTCTCAGGTGAACTATCGAAACTAAAAAAGTGATACATTCCAAATGCAAATCTTTCAGATGAAAGAGCTTCTTTATTTTTCTCAAAGCACTCATCAACATATGAACTTCCTTCAGTTGCTTTGATATATACAAAATCGATATCTTCCTCTAGTACCTGCTTCCAGTTAACATCACCCTGATGATGTGAGACATCAATACCGCGTACGGAGTAGTTTTTTGATTGTATCTTAGCAAATGGTTTAAAGTTAATTATTATAAGTGCTATTATAAATAAACTACCACAAACTATAAGAGGCATCTTAGCTTTATGATAGTGTTTCTTGTTTTCTTTAATAGTTTTTCCTACATTAAGCTTAGTTGTGATTTCGTCAATGCTTTTTTTATTTGTTTTACTCATGTTTTTTCCTCGTTTATATTTATTTCAGTATGTAGTATAACTAAAAGAGCAATGTGAGTCAATAATTCTTTGCTGAGTATAATTCAATATGAATGGCGTGATAGAATGTTTGTAAGTTTTGTAGCATATAACATATAATCAGCAAATGTTTCTATATGTTTTGTTACATGTAAGCATTTAAAAAGTAAAAACTTTGTGTTATAATAGGCGCGTATGATTTTTGAAATCATATGCGCTTTTTAAAACATTACAATTTGGAGGAATAGTACATGAGTAGTGTAAAACGTATTTATGTAGAAAAAAAGAAACCATATGCTGTAAAAGCAAATGAGCTTTTTGAAGAAATTGGTAGTTACTTAGGCATTAAGGTTGAGGCAGTTAGAGTGCTTGTAAGATATGATGTTGAAGGCATATCAGAAGATACTTACAAGAAAGCACTTACTACAGTTTTCTCAGAAGCACCAGTAGATGATTATTATGAGGAAGAATTTTCTTATGATAAGAATGCTGACAGAGTATTTTCAGTTGAATACTTACCTGGACAGTTTGATCAGAGAGCTGACTCAGCAGTTCAGTGTATTGGATTTTTAAATGAAAATGAAGAAGTAGTAATTAAGAGTGCTACAACTTATGTGATTACTGGTAACATCAGCGATGATGAGTTTGAACAGATTAAGTCATTCTGTATTAATCCTGTAGACTCAAGAGAGACTGGTTTAGAAAAGCCAGAAACTTTA
>ODAJ014741898.1_pt1 | contig 20279 bp, 14 predicted proteins | sample 1539241 | NCBI WGS metagenome assembly ODAJ01 (sample SAMN02144231, study PRJEB22623) | gut metagenome | biome: sheep rumen | host: Ovis aries | place: New Zealand | reverse complement strand
TATCAGATAGAATTTGAGTATAGTAGAAACTTGATCCTTCCTAAGCATCGAATGGTTCCGCCTTTTTTTATTGACAATTCATATGGATGAGAAATTAATGTCTTCCACAACTAATGATTGGGAAAAAGAAAACGCCTCTCAAAAAAACAAAATGTTTAAACATAATCCTGTTAGATTTGTTTTTGCTATCGGCAGTCTTCATATTATAGTGTCCATAGCCTTGTCACTGTATGCATTATATTTATATATAGTTCATGGATATGTTTCAACTCTGACTTTAGTAGTTTTGATGATATGGCTGGTTGGAGCAGCTGTTATTATGTCTTTAGGTTATATTGGAAAAGATATAAGCAAGCATATTTATAGAGTTTTTGATAAAGATGGGCACTTGTAAATTGTATAGAGTATGGATGGAGCAAATAAGTTGGTGTCAATAATGATACCTTGCTATAATGAACAAGATTCTTTGAAACTTCTATATGAGGAGTTAACAAAAGCAATAGCTTCACTAGACAATTATTCTTTTGAATTGCTATTCATCAATGATGGTAGCAGAGATAACACACTCCAGATTATAGAGGGATTATATAGAAATGACAGTCGAGTCTCATATATAGATCTAAGTCGGAATTTTGGTAAAGAAAATGCAATGCTAGCAGGTTTTGATTATGCAAAAGGTGATTGTCTGGTAATTATGGATGCTGACTTACAACATCCACCTTCATTGATTCCGGAAATGCTATATTGGTGGGAGCAAGGTTATGATGACGTATATGCAAAACGAGTAGAAAGAGGGAAGGAAAGCTTAATAAGGAAATACCTTTCTTTGGCATTCTATAGCATTTTAGAAAGAAGTACTCGTTTTGAGATATTGAAAAATGTAGGGGACTTTAGACTTCTTGATAAAAAGTGTGTGGAAGCAATGAAGCTATTACGTGAGAATGAGCGATATACGAAGGGTATGTATTGTTGGATAGGATTTAAAAAGAAAGAAGTACTTTTTGAGCAAGGTGACAGACTTGCAGGTAAGAGTAGTTGGGGGTATAGAAGCCTTTTTAATTTGGCTATCGAAGGTATTGTATCCTTTACAGTTTTTCCATTAAAGATTGCTACCATGATCGGCTTCCTTATTGCAGTAGGTGCCTTTTTGTCACTGTTATACTTTCTCATTAAGACTTTATTATATGGAGATCCTGTACAAGGATTCCCAACTTTGGTTTGTATTATGTTATTCTTAGGTGGTATGCAACTTATTTCTATTGGTATAGTAGGTGAATACCTTGGAAGAGTCTTTCATGAAACCAAGAATAGACCAACGTATCTGATTCGTCAATATGAACAATGTAGTATACAAACGTCGTTCATTCCAAATGATAAAAATATGAGAACAAGTGATGAAAACAGCGAAAATAGAGAGAATATTATTCCTATGGTATAATCAGCTTGCTAAAGTTATTAGACACCCACTCTTCCATGATTATCGCACGATTTTCTTTTTATGGTTTTTCATGTGTGTGTTCATGGTTATCAAACATCAGTATGAGAACAATTTTCTAATATTTTGTGGTGTTTGGGATCATCTGAATGCTCAACTTCCTTTATATGCGCCCTATCCCAAAGAGTATGGTGATGTGAATCACTATGGTCCAGTGTTTTCCTTACTTATAGCTCCTTTTGCTATAATGCCACGACCTTTGGGCTTGTTTTTTTGGCTCTTGTTTTTGGTCTCATTTCTCTATGTGGCTATCCGTTATTCTGATCTTTCACATTTTGAGAAACTATTCGTTTTTTGGTTTTGTTCTCATGAACTGCTTAATGCCATGTTTCTTTCGCAGTTCAACATCGGTATTGCTGCAATTGTATTGCTAGCATTTACAATGATAGAGCGGCGACATGATTTTTGGGCTGCATTTTTTATTATGCTTGGTACGATGACAAAACTGTATGGTATCTTGGGGCTTGCTTTCTTTTTCTTTTCTCATCAGAAAATAAAATTCATAGTTTCGTTGCTTTTTTGGAGTGTGATGATGTTTGTTGCACCCATGTTGTTTGCTTCACCAGAATATGTGGTGAGTCAATATTTTGAATGGTATGCAGACTTATTAAAGAAAAACGCAGAAAATATCAATATGTTAGCTATAGGAAATATGGCTGATTTATCAACCAATATCTCATTATTGGGTTTTATTCGGCGTTCAACCCAAATATTAACTTATTCTGACTTGTGGATAATTTTACCTAACCTAATTCTTTTTTGTATTGCTTATCTGCGTACTGACCAATATAAGTATGTTGCATTTCGGAAAATGATTATGGCAGCAGCTCTTATGTTTTGTGTGTTATTTAGCACTGGGTCCGAGAGCAGCACCTATATTATTGCATTTGTGGGTGTTGCTTTGTGGTATTGCTGTGTACCTTGGCAACGTTCCAGTTATGACAAAGGACTAATGATATTTGTTTTCATTATTTCCAGTCTTTCTCCTGGAGATCTTTTTCCCAAAGTTATCTATCGTGGCTTTATACAGCCATATGCTATCAAAGCTGTACCTGTAGCTATTGTCTGGTTTAAATTGTGTTATGAATTATATACTTGTGATTATGCGCCAAGGCTGGCTAAAAGCGTCACCGCCTCATAGGCAAATATTTCACGGATAAGGGTGAATTAACAATACGTTAGGGACGGAGGCTTTTGTGTCGCATCGTCTGGAATTTTCGATTAATAAAATAGCCGAGAGCTCTTCGCTCTCGTCTGATTTTATTTAATGATCTTCTTTCCTTTATAAGCCGCGTTCAATTCTCTTTTGGTTGTACAGAAAAAACTCAAGACCTAACGTTGTAAAATAGTAAAATGTTCATTGTCAGGAACTTACAAGAAATTATCTCGTTCTAAGACCTAACTAAGACCTAACATAGAGGTACCATAGACCTAACATTAGGTACCTCTATGGTAGGTCTATGGTACCTCTATGTTAGGTCTTGAAAGCACGAAAAACGTCTGAAATCCCTTTATACAGAGGCAATTCGGTGAGACTAACGGTAGGTCTGGCCAATAAGTGGCACTTATTCCGCAATAAGGCACGCTTATTGGCCGATACTGTTCCCTTATCAGATGACAAATTTAGTCCCAAGCTGGGACTACGGCAGTCCCACACTGGGACTAAAATGTTCCCACGGTGGGACCAAAACAGTCCCACGGTGGGAATCCTCCTTATTATTCGTGATGATAGGGTTGGCCCTTGATGATAGTGCAGGCGCGATAGACCTGTTCGGTGAAGACGAGCCTTATCATCTGGTGGGAGAAAGTCATCTTCGACAATGACAGCTGTTCGTTGGCACGGGCATAGACGGCAGGTGAGAAACCGTAGGGGCCGCCGATGATGAACACGAGCCTCCGGGCTGTATAGTGTTTCTGCTCTAGCCAGCGTGCGAACTCAATGCTGCGCTGTTCGCGTCCGTGCTCATCGAGCAGCACGACGGTGTCGCCCGTCTGTATCTGCCGTAGTATCAACTCGCCCTCAGCCGTCTTCTGCTGGTCTTCTGTGAGACTCTTGGTGTTCTTCAGCTCCGGGATGGTCACGAGCTCGAAAGGCATGTAGTGACTGATGCGTGCTACATAGTCGTCGATGCCTGCCTGGAAGTGCTTGTCGTTGGTCTTACCCACGAGTATCAGCAGCGTCTTCATCGTCGATGGCGTATATGCTCCGTCCGTGATGTATGGGGCAGAGCGTCTCGTTCTTGTCGATTTTCTGATATTCGTGCTTGCGTTTCGGGTTCATCGGGAACCAGCCTTTCTCCACGCGCTTCTTCTGCGAGAATAGCTCGCCGATGCCCCAGAGGGCCGATGCGCCGAAGACGCCGAGGAACGACGAGATGTAGATGTTCTCCACGAATAGGGCCCCTGCGATGCAGCCGAGGCCTATGAGAAGATAGGCGCCCCAGGGGCGTGTGCCCCAGCGGTATTCTGTCTTGATCACGATGGGATGCCACAGTCCGATAGTGAGAAAGGTCATCACTGCGATTGTAATTCCTGTAAAATACATATCTTTGTTAAGCTGTTGTTTCTAATTGATGATGATGCTATTTGATGGTCTCTTCTGCCAGATAATCCTCAAACTGGCGCTGATAGCCGTTGAACACGTTGATGTCCACGTCGCCCTGAATGCCTGCCACGCGTCCGTCCGGGCAGAGCTGCCAGTAGGTCAGTTTCAGGTCGGGCTTGTATTCGCTGTAGCGGGCAATCCAGATGCGGTAGTTGCGCTTCAGGTCGGGCTGCTGCGAGAGGTAGTTGTTGACGAACATCTGGTTGACGTAGAGTATGGGTCTGACCTTGGTCCAGCTCTCGACGGCGTTCAGCCACGTGCGGATATGCGAGAACATCGCCTCGGGGCCTCCCATCTGCCTTATCTGGGCATTGCTGGGCTCTATGTCGAGCACGGGCGGCAGGTCGCCTTCGCGGAAGAGGGTGTTCTGCAGGAAGTGCCTAGCCTGGGCTGCTCCGCTGCTTTTGACGGAGAAGAAGTGGTAGGCGCCTGCACGGATGCCGTGCTTGCGAGCCTGCGCGTAGTCGTTGACATAGAACTTGTTGCGGACTGATGTACCCTCTGTGGATTTGATATAGATGAAGGATACAGGATAGTCGGCATCACCCCTTACGTTGTGGCTGCCCTTCTTGCCGACGCTGGTGATACGGAGCTTATCCCAGTGTATGGGGACGGGCCTTCGCCCCCGACCGTGCTGGTATCGGGCGATGTCGATGCCGTAGATACGCTCTGTGGTATAGCGCATGCGTTCGCCCTGAAACTTGTCTTTGTTCCATTCGCCGACACGCAGTTTGGGCGTATCGCCGGCAGGCGTGAGCAGTTGTAGGCCGAATCCCTGACGGTGGTCGTTCTCCCAGTGCCCCTCGTGGTAGCCGTCGTCGGCATAGAGGGCTCCATGTCCGTTGGCCTTCATCTGGCTGAAGTCGCCGGTATAGAGGCCTGTGCTGTCGGCGCGCACGCCTGTCACCAGCGAGTCGTCGCGGCAGATGCCGATGATGGTGCGCCCCAGGGAGTCGAGTACGATGGCTGTTCCCTGTCGGCGGTAGCCCTTCCATGTTCCCACGTTCCTGACGTCGATATGGCCTGCTATGTCGGTGCCCATCCGCTGCCCGTCGGCAAAGGCTACGACCATCTCATAGCCCTCGTCCTGCACGTTGTGGCGGTCGAAATAGTATTGCAGTTCCTCTTGTATCTTCGTGTCAGTGAGCCTGATGGTGTCGGGTGTCGCCTTCACGGCAGCCAGCCTTTCCGTAAGCCGCATGCCGACGTGTGCTGGCGTACCTGTCAGGTGCCCCATCCCCATCAGTGCCCCCATCGTGGCAATCATCGACAATAGTGTCTTCTTCATAATGCTCTGCAAAGATAGTGTTTTTTCTCAATTCCCACAAATGTTTTACGGAAAAGTGTCGTCGTCGGCTCAAAAAAAATCAGAAAAGATTTGGATGATTCATCGGATTTATGTAACTTTGCCTCCACATTATTAATATAATAACAATGATGAAGGACTTTAATTTCTATGCGCCGACGAGGGTTGTGTTCGGCAAGGAGTCGGAAGAGAAACTTCCGGAGTTAATACGTCAGTACGGTGGAAAGAAAGTTCTCGTTCACTATGGCGGTGGCAGCGCAAAGCGCTCAGGCTTGTTGGACAAAGTCTTCAATATGCTCAGCGATGCCGGTATCAACTATGCCGAGCTTGGCGGCGTGGTGCCCAACCCGCTGTTGTCGATGGTGAAGGAAGGTATAGATCTCTGCCACAAGGAGCAGGTCGATTTTATACTGGCCGTAGGCGGCGGATCAGTCATTGACTCCTCAAAGGCTATCGGCTATGGAGTAGGGTACGGCGGTGACGTCTGGGACTTCTGGGACGGAAAGGCCGTACCGCAGTCTTGTCTGCCCATCGGTGTCATGCTGACCATTCCGGCAGCAGGCAGTGAGATGTCGTCAAGCTGTGTGATCACCAACGATGACGGTATGCTGAAGCGCGGTTTCAACAGCGACCTTTGTCGCTGTAAGTTCGCCATCATGAATCCTGAGCGTACCTACACGCTCCCCCCATTCCAGACAGCCGCCGGTGCCACAGACATCATGATGCACACGATGGAGCGCTATTTCTCGAAATACGAAGACGCCACGCTTACCGACGCTATCTCGGAGGCACTGCTTCGCACGGTGATGAATTCAACCTATGACGTGCTGGCCGATCCTGAGGACTACCGCAGCAGGGCAGCTATCATGTGGGCAAGTTCGCTGTCGCACAATGACCTGACGGAGTGCGGTACGGAGAAGGATTTCGCCTGCCACAAGCTCGAACACGAACTGAGCGGTCTCTTCGGGGTGACGCATGGGGCCGGTCTTGCAGCCCTCTGGGGCTCGTGGGCACGCTACGTGATGAATCGTCATCTGAACCGTTTCGTGCAGTTTGCCGTCAATGTGATGGGCGTGCCCAATGACTTCACAAAACCGCTGGCAACAGCGATGAAGGGCATAATGGCCATCGAGCGGTTCTTTCACGATATCGGCATGCCGACAAACATCCCTGAGCTGATAGGGCGCGAGGCCACCGGAGAGGAAATCCGAAAAATGGTGGATAAGTGCAGCAGGGGCGGCAAGCTGAACATCGGTGCGATGGAGGTGTTGAAGCCTGAAGATATGGCAGCTATCTACGAAATGGCGAATAAAAAGTGAAAAAAGTGATAAAATGTCAGTGAAACGCGAAGAAAAGTGACGAAAAATTTGTTTGTTACAAAATAAATGTTTACTTTTGCAGCCGATTATAAAACAAGAATGGAAATGAAACAGCTGAACCTACTTAATGGCCTGATTATTATTCGACTGCAGGGCGCAGACGGAAGTGACAGGGTATGTATATAGGTCAGGTGCAACATGCTGAATATAGAAGAGCCTTTCTCACTTCCGAGTGCGAAAGGCTTTTTTCTTGAATATAAAGGCTTAAAGAAGTAACTTAACATAAAGATTGAACAAAGATGAATGAAAGATTGTTTGTTTTCGATACGACGCTGCGCGACGGAGAACAGGTGCCGGGCTGTCAGTTGAATACAGTCGAGAAAATCCAGGTCGCCAAAGCCCTGGAGCAGCTCGGTGTCGATGTGATTGAAGCAGGATTCCCAATTTCGAGTCCTGGCGACTTTAACAGTGTGATTGAAATCTCCAAGGCTGTCACGTGGCCCGTCATTTGTGCGCTGACGCGTGCTGTGGAGAAAGATATCGACGTTGCCTTCGAGGCATTGAAATTTGCCAAGCACAAGCGTATCCACACAGGTATCGGCACTAGTGACGAGCACATCAAGTACAAGTTCAACTCCACTAGGGAAGAGATTCTCGAGCGTGCAGTGGCTGCCACGAAGTATGCCAAACGCTATGTGGATGACGTGGAGTTCTACTGTGAGGACGCAGGGCGCACGGACAATGCGTATCTGGCACAGGTCGTGGAGGCCGTCATCAAGGCTGGCGCAACCGTCGTGAATATCCCCGATACGACGGGTTACTGTCTGCCGCAGGAGTATTTTGAGAAAATCAAGTATCTGAAGGAGCATGTCGATGGTATCGATCGTGCCATCATCTCTACTCATTGTCACAACGATTTGGGAATGGCAACGGCCAACACCTTCAACGGTGTGATGGCTGGCGCACGACAGGTAGAAGTAACAATCAACGGCATTGGTGAGCGGGCTGGAAATACCTCGCTCGAGGAAATCGCCATGATTCTGAAATGTCACAAGTCACTTGGTATCGAGACGAACATCAACACCACGAAAATCTACCCGACGAGCCGCATGGTGTCGAGTCTGATGAATATGCCCGTACAGCCCAACAAGGCCATCGTGGGCCGTAATGCCTTTGCCCACTCGTCGGGCATCCATCAGGACGGTGTTCTGAAAAATGTCCACACCTATGAGATCATGGATCCGAAGGACGTGGGTATAGACGACAACTCCATCGTGTTGACAGCCCGCTCGGGAAGAGCCGCCCTGAAGCACCGTCTGCACGTGAACGGCGTGGATCTCGAAGAGGAGAAACTCGACAAGGTCTATGAGAAGTTCCTCATTCTGGCTGACCAGAAGAAAGAGGTGAACGATGCAGATGTGCTGATGCTGGCTGGAGCCGACACCGCCGACGCACACGCCGTGAAGCTCGACTTCCTGCAGGTTACGACGGGCAAGGGGGTGAAGAGCGTAGCCTCCATCGGGCTGGATATTGCCGGGCAGAAATTCGAGGCTGCAGCCTCGGGCAACGGTCCTGTGGATGCCGCTATCAAGGCCCTGAAGAAGATTATCATGAAGCAGATGACGCTGAAGGAGTTTACTATCCAGGCTATTTCGAAAGGAAGCGACGATGTGGGTAAGGTGCACATGCAGGTAGAGTACGACGGTTCGCTCTATTACGGCTTTGGTGCCAATACGGACATCGTGACTGCTTCGGTAGAGGCTTATATTGACTGTATTAACAAGTTTAAGAAGAACGACGAATGAATACGCTATTTGACAAGATTTGGGACAGGCACGTCGTACAGCAGGTGGAAGACGGACCTACACAGTTGTATATCGACCGTCTGTATTGTCATGAGGTAACTTCACCTCAGGCTTTCGACGGCCTGCGTGAGCGTGGCCTGAAATGCTTCCGGCCGCAGCAGATCTACTGTATGCCGGACCATAACACGCCCACCCACGATCAAGACAAACCCATTGAGGATCCGGTATCGAAGAAACAGGTCGATACGCTGGCAAAGAACGCAGCCGAGTTCGGGCTGACCCACTACGGTATGATGGACAAGAACAACGGCATCATCCACGTTGTAGGTCCTGAGAAAGGACTCTCGCTGCCAGGCATGACAATCGTCTGTGGTGACTCCCATACCTCTACGCACGGGGCAATGGGTGCTGTGGCCTTTGGCATCGGTACTTCGGAAGTGGAGATGGTGATGGCCTCACAGTGTATCCTGCAGCAGAAGCCGAAGTCGATGCGCATCAGCATTAACGGGCAACTGAAAATAGGGGTGACGGCTAAGGATGTTGCCCTCTACCTGATGTCGCAGCTGACCACCTCGGGCGCTACGGGTTATTTTGTAGAATATAGTGGCGACGTGGTGCGCAACTTGTCTATGGAAGGCCGCCTGACACTTTGCAACCTCTCGATAGAGATGGGGGCCAGAGGGGGCTTCGTTGCACCCGACGAGACGACATTCGAGTATCTGAAGGAACGTGAGTTTGCCCCGAAGGGCGAAGAGTGGGACAAGGCTGTGGCCTATTGGAGAACACTTCGTAGCGGTGACGATGCCGTGTTTGATAAGGAACTGGTATTCAGTGCAGAAGATATAGAACCCCGAATCACTTATGGAACTAATCCAGGCATGGGTATCGGCATCTCGGAAGCTATTCCAACAGCGGGTGATGCCAATTTCGACAAGGCCTTGCGCTATATGGGATTCAAGCCTGGACAGAAGTTGCTTGGCACAAAGGTGGACTATGTATTCCTCGGTGCCTGCACCAACGGACGCATCGAAGACTTCAGGGCCTTTGCCTCTCTCGTCGAAGGACATCGGAAGGCTGACGGTCTGACGGCTTGGCTCGTGCCTGGTTCATGGGCCGTCGATCGTCAGATACGTGAGGAAGGTCTCGACAAGGTGCTGGAGGCTGCGGGCTTTGAGATCCGACAGCCTGGCTGTTCAGCCTGTCTGGCGATGAACGACGACAAGATACCTGCAGGCAAGCTCAGCGTATCTACTTCTAACCGCAATTTCGAGGGACGTCAGGGACCTGGTGCGCGCACCGTCCTTGCTTCCCCATTAGTGGCTGCAGCCGCAGCCGTAACTGGTGTCATCACTGATCCAAGAGAACTATTATGAAACAGAAATTCGACGTAATAACATCCACTTGTGTGCCACTTCCGTTAGAGAATGTGGATACAGACCAGATTATCCCAGCCCGTTTCCTGAAGGCAACGACAAGAGAAGAGAAATTCTTTGGCGACAATCTGTTCCGCGACTGGCGTTACCACAGTGACGGCACCGTGAATAAAGACTTCGTTTTGAACAATCCGGCCTATGGCGGGTGCATCCTCGTGGCTGGTAAGAATTTTGGTAGCGGTTCGTCGCGTGAGCATGCGGCCTGGGCGATTGCCGGCTACGGCTTCCGCGTGGTCATCAGCAGTTTCTTCGCAGATATCCATAAGAACAACGAACTGAACAATTTCGTGCTTCCCGTCGTCGTCAGTGAAGCTTTCCTTGCGGAACTCTTCGACAGTATCAAGGCTGATTCGAAGACCGAGGTGGAAGTCGATCTGCCCCATCAGACAGTCACCAACAAATCAACTGGACACAGTGAGCACTTCGACATCAACGGCTATAAGAAGCATTGTCTGATGAACGGTCTTGATGATATCGACTTCCTCGTGCAGAACCAAACAAAAACGGTACAATGGGAACAGCAGAACAAGTAGGTCAATACAAAGGGCTGCGTCCGTTTGTGGAAATCATGGATTCCACCTTACGCGACGGTGAGCAGACCAACGGTGTTAGCTTCCTGCCTCACGAGAAGCTCATCATCGCCCGTATGCTGCTCAGCGACCTGAATGTAGATCGTATAGAGGTTGCCTCGGCACGTGTCTCAGAAGGAGAGAAGGAGGCTGTAGGCATGATCTGTCGCTATGCAGAGAAGATTGACAAGCTGGACCGTGTGGAAATCCTCGGTTTTGTGGATGGCGGACAGAGTGTCAATTGGGTGGCAGGCTGTGGCGCCAAGACCATCAACCTCCTGGCGAAAGGCTCGCTGCGCCATTGTAAGGAGCAACTGCACAAGACGCCGGAAGCACATATCGAAGACATTATCCGTGAGGTGAAATATGCACGACAGAAAGGACTTACCGTCAATCTCTACCTTGAAGACTGGTCGAACGGTATGAAGGATTCGCCGCTGTATGTCTATCAGCTGATGGACGCGCTCTGCGATATCGGTATCCGGCGGTTTATGTTGCCCGACACGCTGGGGATCATGAATCCGCTGCAGTGCATCGAGTATTTCCGCAAGATGATCAAGCGCTATCCCGATACCCATTTCGACTTCCACGCTCACAACGACTATGATTTGGCAGTGTCCAATTCGCTGGCGGCTGTGCTTAGCGGGGCGAAGGGGCTTCATGTCACCGTAAACGGGCTGGGGGAGCGCTGCGGCAATGCGCCGCTCTCGAGTGTGCAGGTGATTCTGAAAGATCAGTTCCACGCCAAGACGAATATCAATGAGAACAAGCTTAACGATATCTCGCGCCTCGTGGAAAGCTATAGCGGCATCGCGGTTGCGCCTAACCAACCTATCATCGGCGACAATGTCTTCACTCAGGTGGCTGGCGTGCATGCCGACGGCGACAAGAAGAACGGACTCTATCAGAACGAGCTTGTGCCCGAGCGCTTCGGGCGCCGGCGTGAGTATGCCCTCGGCAAGAACAGCGGTAAGGCCAATATCGCCAAGAACCTTGAGGAGTTAGGACTGGAACTGACGCCAGAGCAGACGCGGAAGGTGACGCAGCGCATCACCGAACTTGGCGACAAGAAGGAGATCGTCACGCAGGAGGACCTGCCCTTCATCGTCAGCGACGTGCTGAAGCATGATGCGCCAGAGGACAAGGTTAAACTGCTCAGCTACGTTGTATCGACGGCGTATGGTCTGAAGCCTGGTGCCAACATCAAGGTCGAGATCAATGGGCAAGCCTACGAGGCCAGTGCTACGGGCGATGGCCAGTACGACGCCTTCGTGAAGTCGCTGCGCTATATCTATAAGAAGTATCTGGGACGCACGTTCCCCATCCTGCAGAACTACGCGGTGACGATTCCGCCAGGAGGCCGTACCGATGCCCTTGTGCAGACGGTGATCACCTGGAACGACAACGGCAAGATCCTGCGTACGCGTGGTCTTGATGCAGACCAGACGGAAGCCGCCATCAAGGCGACATTCAAGATGTTGAATATTTACGAAAACGAGCAAATTGATAGTTTATGAATTTGAAAATTGCGATTCTCGCGGGCGATGGTATCGGTCCCGAGATTATGAGACAGGGTGTAGCTGTACTCGACGCTGTTGCCGAGAAATGCGGACACAAGTTTGAATACGAAGAAGCCATCTGTGGCGCCCACGCCATCGATGCAGTGGGAGACCCCTATCCGGATAGCACTCACGAAGTGTGTATGCGTGCCGATGCCGTGCTCTTCGCCGCTGTCGGCGATCTGCGCTTCGACAACAATCCAACGCTGAAGATCCGTCCTGAGACGGGCCTGCTGGCCATGCGCAAGAAACTCGGGCTCTTCGCCAACGTGCGCCCAGTAGCTACCTTCGACTGCCTTATCCACAAGTCGCCGCTGAAGGATGAACTGCTGCGTGGTGCCGACTTCGTCGTCATCCGTGAGTTGACGGGTGGTATGTATTTCGGCGAGAAGTATCAGGACAACGACAAGGCCTACGACACCGACATCTACACACGTCCGGAGATAGAACGCATCCTGAAGGTAGCCTTCGAGATGGCGATGACGCGCAAGAAGCACCTGACAGTGGTCGATAAGGCCAACGTGCTGGCTTCGAGCCGTCTGTGGCGACAGATTGCCAAGGAGATGGAACCCCAGTACCCGGAAGTGAAGACCGACTATATGTTCATCGACAACGCCTCGATGCGTGTGCTGACAGAGCCACGCTTCTTCGACGTCATCGTGACGGAGAACACCTTCGGCGACATTCTCACCGACGAGACCTCCTGTATCACGGGATCTATGGGACTACAGCCCTCATCGTCGCTGGGTGAACATACACCGCTATTCGAGCCCGTACACGGCTCCTGGCCTCAGGCAGCAGGACAGAACATCGCCAACCCGCTGGCGCAGATTCTTTCTGCCGCCATGCTGCTCGAACACTTCGGACTCAACAAGGAAGGTGCCCTTGTGCGTGAGGCTGTCACTGCTTCGCTCGATGCCAATGTGCGCACCCCGGAGATTCAGGTCGAGGGTGGCGCGAAGTATGGTACAAAGGAAGTTGGTGAATGGATCGTGAATTATATCAGGAATGCATAGAAAGCTAATGATGATGTTGCTACTGACGGGGTGTGTCTGCGTCTTTGCGCAGACCCCTCAGCAGTGGCGCGACTCCATATCGGTACTGATGGAGCAGATACGGCTGCATCCGGACAATGTCGATCTGCGGCTGCGTAAGGCTGAGGCAAACATCAACCTGCAGCAGTGGGACTATGCCCTCGAGGAGTATGGAAACGTGCTCAGGATCGACGAACGAAACCTGGCAGCCCTTTACTTTAGAGCCTACTGCTACGGCAAGCTGCATCACTACGATCTGGCAAAGGTCGATTACGAAGCCTTCCTCGCCATACAGCCACAACATCTGGAAGCCCATCTCGGACTGGCACATGTGTTGCAGAAGATGTCGCGCAAGGCGGATACCATCGACGAGCTCAACCGTATCGTGCAACTGTTCCCTGATAGTGCGCAGGCCTATACGGCGCGGGCGGCCTACGAGACAGAACTGCGGCAATATGATGTTGCCCTCTATGACTGGAACGAGGCCATCCGGCGACATCCGAAAGACGTCTCGCTTGTCGTGTCGAAGGTCGATGTGCTGATACGGCTTGGGCGTTGGAGAGAAGCGCGTGAGACGCTAGACGCCCTTGTGAAAGAAGGCACGCCCAGGGGCGCTCTGAAGGAGTGGTACGACCGGTGTAAATAGAAAATATGTGACAAATGAGGGAAAAATCTTAAAAACGTTTTGATTTTTCCCTTACTTTTTGTAACTTTGCAGCCGTATCATACAAATATAAACGTTATGAAACACGGGTTTATCAAGGTGGCTGCAGCCGTACCGGCTGTGAAGGTGGCCGATGTGGAGTATAATGTCCAGCAGATAGAGAGTCTGATAGCACAGGCTGAGGGCCGAGGCGTTGAAGTGATTGTCTTCCCGGAACTATGCATCACGGGCTATTCCTGCCAGGATCTCTTCAAGGAGCAGTTGCTGCTCGATCGTGCCGAAAGTGCCGTCATCGCGCTACTCGACTTTACGCGCAAGCTAGATATTATATCCATTGTCGGATTACCGATAGTCGTCAACGGACTGCTGTACAATTGTGCAGTTGTCATTCAGGGCGGCCAGTTGTTAGGCATTGTTCCCAAGACTTATCTGCCAAACTACGCAGAATTCTACGAGAAGCGCTGGTTTGCTTCCGCACAGGATCTGAATCCCTCATCGTTCTATTTCGCAGGCGGAATGGTTAGTGTCAATGCTGATCCCAAGCTGTTTGTCACAGCCGACGGCGTGAAGTTTGGCGTGGAGATCTGTGAGGACGTATGGGCTCCGATACCGCCGAGCAACAACCTGGCGCTGGCGGGTGCCGACATCGTCTTCAACCTCTCTGCCAGCGATGAGCTTATCGGTAAGCACGCCTATCTGAAGGGCCTGCTGTCCCAGCAGAGTGCCCGCACGATTAGTGCCTACGTCTATGCCAGTTGCGGTTTCGGCGAATCGACACAGGATGTAGTGTATGGTGGCAATGCGATGATATTCGAGAATGGCCGTCTGCTTGCTGAGGGCGAGCGTTTCAGCTTCCAGCCTCAGATTCAGATGAGCCAGGTGGATGTGGAGCGTCTGCGTGCGGAGCGCCGAGAGAATACGACTTTCGTCAATGCACAGCGTCACGCTTGTGCAGAGGAGATCACCTGCAAGGCCATTGCCCAGCGTGACTTCGAACTGGAACGTACCATCGATCCTCATCCGTTTATCCCTAAGGAAGAGAATATGCACGATGCCTGCGAGGAGATCCTCAGCATTCAGGTGGCAGGCCTCAGCAAGCGTCTCTACCATATCAACGCCAAGAAGGTTGTGATCGGCATCAGCGGCGGACTCGACTCCACGCTGGCGTTGCTCGTGACGGTGAAGACCTTCGACAAGCTTGCCATCGACCGTAAGGGTATCATCGGCATCACGATGCCGGGCTTCGGTACGACAGACCGTACTTATAATAATGCGCTCAAGTTGATGGAGGCGCTGGGCGTGACTGTCCGTGAAATCAGCATCGCCAAAGCCGTCACCCAGCATTTCGAGGATATCGGGCATAGTGCGAAGATACACGACGTGACTTATGAGAACTCGCAGGCCCGTGAGCGCACGCAGATCCTGATGGACGTGGCTAACAAAGAGAATGCGATTGTCATCGGCACTGGCGACCTCTCGGAACTCGCTCTGGGCTGGGCCACCTACAACGGCGATCACATGTCGATGTATGGTGTGAACGCAGGTGTGCCGAAGACGCTGATCCGCTACCTCGTCAACTATGTGGCTGGCGAACAGCGACAGACTGGCATTGCCGGTGCGAAGGTTGCCGACATCCTGATTGACGTCATCGACACGCCGATATCCCCGGAGCTTACACCTGCCGACGAACAAGGCAATATCAAGCAGAAGACTGAAGATCTCGTTGGTCCCTATGAGCTTCATGATTTCTTCATCTACTACTTCCTGCGCTATGGCTTCAGTCCGCGCAAGATTTTCCTGCTGGCACAGCGCGCCTTTGGCGACACCTATACCGACGAGGTCATCAAGAAGTGGCTCACGACATTCTGTCGCCGTTTCTTCAATCAGCAGTTCAAGCGCAGCTGTCTGCCCGATGGTCCGAAGGTGGGCAGCGTGAGTCTCTCGCCCCGAGGCGACTGGCGCATGCCGAGCGATGCCTCCAGTGCCCTCTGGCTCAAGGAGTGCGAGAGTTTATAGTTTATGGTTTATAGTTTAGAGTTTATAGTTTAGAGTTTATAGTTTAGAGTTTATAGTTTAGAGTTTATAGATGAAATGTTAGCAAGCCGTGGGAATCCCATTGGAACAAAACTGCCAACATGGTAATCATCTATAAACTATAAACTCTAAACTATAAACTAAACAAATTCTAACTCCTCTTTGTCTTCCATCTTCGTGATGTGTATTGTCGAGCCCAGCGGCAAGTCGCCGTTCACGATCAAGTCGCTGATACCGTCCTCGATATAGTTCTGTATCGCGCGCTTCAGCGGACGGGCGCCGAACTGCACGTCGTAGCCCTTCGTCGCCACAAACTCCTTTGCCTCTTCGCTCAGGTCCACCTTGTAGCCTATCTGTTCGATGCGCTTGTAGAGCTCTTTCAGCTCGATGTCTATGATCTGCTTGATGGCGTCGAGGTCGAGCTGGTCGAAGGTGATGATTTCGTCGAGACGGTTCAGGAACTCCGGCGAGAACTGTTTCGACAGCGCCTTCTGCACGATAGAGCGCGCATGTTCCTTGTCCTGTTCGTTGAGCATCAGCCCCGTATTGCCCGAGGCGCTGAAGCCCACGCCGCGCCCGAAGTCCTTCAGCTGGCGCGTACCTGCGTTCGAGGTCATGATGATCACCGTGTTGCGGAAGTCCACGAAACGGCCGTTGCCGTCAGTCAGGCGACCCTCGTCGAGCACTTGCAGCAGGAGGTTGAACACGTTGCCGTGAGCCTTCTCTATCTCGTCGAGCAGTACGATGGAGTAGGGGTGACGCCTGACGCGCTCCGTCAACTGTCCGCCCTCCTCGTAGCCTACGTAGCCCGGAGGCGCACCGATCAGGCGCGAGGTGTTGAAGCTCTCCGTATATTCGCTCATGTCGATGCGTATCAGCGCATCGCTGCTGCCGAACATGAATTCCGCCAGCTTCTTGGCCAGATAGGTCTTGCCGACACCCGTCGGACCCAGGAACATGAACACGCCGATGGGGTGGTTGGGGTCTTTCAGTCCGACACGGTTGCGCTGGATGGCCTTTACCATCTTGTCGATGGCTTTGTCCTGGGCGATGACGGCACCTTTCAGCTCCTGTGCCATTCCCTTCAGGCGGATGCCCTCCTGCTCGGCCATCCGCTGGGCAGGCACGCCCGTCATCATCGACACCACGTCGGCCACCTGGTCGGCGTCCACCACCTGGCGCTCCTCGCCCTCGCCTGCGCTCCAGCGCTCGTTCAGCTCCTGCAGCTCCTGCTCGAGCTTCACCTGACGGTCGCGGTAGCCCGCTGCCAGCTCGTAGTTCTGATTCTTCACGGCCCACTGCTTCTTCTCCTTCACATGCTCTATCTCCTTCTCCTTCTCGGTGATCTCTGGTGGGATCTGAGCATTTGACAGATGTACGCGAGAGCCCGTCTCGTCGAGGGCGTCGATGGCCTTGTCGGGCATGAAGCGGTCTGTCACATAGCGGTCTGTCAATCTGACACATGCTGCCAGCGCGTCATCCGTATAGGTCACGTGGTGGTGGTGCTCGTAGCGGTCCTTGATGTTATGCAGTATCTGCAGCGTCTCCTCGTTGGTCGTGGGCTCCACCTGCACTTTCTGGAAACGGCGTTCCAGCGCACCGTCCTTCTCTATCGAGTTGCGGTACTCGTCGAGTGTCGTAGCGCCGATGCATTGTATGGTGCCGCGGGCGAGTGCCGGCTTCATGATGTTGGCTGCGTCCATCGAACCGGGTGTCGAGCCTGCACCGATGATGGTGTGTATCTCGTCGATGAAGACGATCACGTCGGGGTTGGCTTCCAGCTCCTTCATGAGGGCCTTCAGTCGCTCCTCAAACTGTCCGCGGTACTTCGTGCCGGCTACGACGCCCGTCATGTCGAGCGTGTAGATGCGCTTGCCGAAGAGCATCGGCGAGGTGTGGTGCGAATTGATCAGCTGTGCCAGTCCCTCGACGATGGCGCTTTTGCCCACGCCCGGTTCTCCGATCAGTATGGGGTTGTTTTTCTTGCGCCGTCCCAGTATCTCGATGATGCGCTGTATCTCGCGCTCGCGGCCCACGCAGGGGTCGAGTTTGCCCTCGGCGGCAGCCTGCGTCAGGTCGGTGCCGAAGGTGTCGAGCACGGGTGTCTTCGAGGCAGGCTTCTTCTGGGTGGCTGTGGCAGCTCCCGATTTTGCGGCATTGCTTGTCTTGCCGGCAGTGCCGGTATCTTCGTATTCATCCTCGTCCTCGTCGGGCAGGCTGATACCGTTGGTGGTGCTGCTGTTGTTCTTGGCAAACAGCATCGCCATTGCGTCTTCGTAATTCATGTTGTTCATTTCTAATACTTGTTTGGCACCGTTGTTCACGGCGTCGTGCAGGATGGCGAGCAGCAGGTGCTGCTCGTCCACCCTCGTGGTACGCTGGATACGCGCCTCCAGCACGGCGAGTTTCAGTATGTTGCTGGCCTTTTCGTTCAGCACGAGGTCTGTCGTGTGGATGGGCATGCCGATCTCGTCTTCCCTAACGCGCTGCTCCAGTTCGGTCTTCACCGACTGCAGGTTCAGGTTCAGCCTGTGGAACAGGTCGATGACGGGACCGTCGGTGCTTCTGAGCATGCCCAGCAGCAGGTGCTCCGGACCTACCGAACGGCTGGCCAGACGAGCGGCTTCCTCGCGCGAAAAGGCGAGAATCTCCGATACTCTTGGCGAAAACTGGCTAGTCATATTACTATCTTTTCCTTTCTTTTTTGTTCGTTCACTTTGCAAAGATACAACTTTTCTTGCAAACATCGTGCCATAATAATATAAAAAGTTTCCGCTAAAATAGCTTAAAAGGTTTGCTGAAACCGAAAATTATGATTACCTTTGCACGGTTAAAAACGCGTCAGCGGGCTTAAAAAGTGCCTTAAACGCGAAATCGAGCAAAAATAGAAGTATTAAAATATTGAAGAATTCGTATTAAATAACAAGAAATGGATCAGACATTCGACAACGACAGAATTATCAAAATCAACATCGAGGAGGAAATGAAGTCCAGCTACATCGACTACTCCATGTCAGTCATCGTAGCCCGTGCCCTTCCCGATGTCCGCGACGGCTTCAAGCCCGTTCATCGCCGTATCCTCTACGGTATGATGAACATCAACAACGTCTCCACGCAACCTTATAAGAAATGTGCGCGCGTAGTGGGTGAGGTGCTCGGTAAGTACCATCCTCACGGCGACTCTTCAGTTTATGGGGCCCTCGTGCGTATGGCCCAGGACTGGAATATGCGCTACACCCTTGTCGACGGGCAGGGTAACTTCGGCTCCGTCGATGGCGACTCGCCTGCTGCCATGCGATACACGGAGTGCCGACTCTCGAAGATGGGTGAGCACATCATGGACGACCTCGACAAGGAGACCGTCGATATGATGAACAACTTCGACGACTCGTTGCAGGAGCCTACCGTCATGCCGACGAAGGTGCCCAACCTGCTCGTCAACGGCGGCAACGGTATTGCCGTAGGTATGGCCACCAACATGCCGACCCACAATCTCGGCGAGGTCATCGACGGCTGCTGCGCCTATATCGACAACCCCGACATCGACACCGACGGTCTGATGCAGTATATCCCGGGCCCCGACTTCCCGACAGGAGCCTATATCTATGGCCTGCAGGGCGTGAAGGATGCCTACGAGACAGGTCGCGGCCGTATCGTGATGCGCGCCAAGGCAGAGATCGAGAGCGGCGACACCCACGACAAGATTGTCGTCACCGAGATTCCCTACGGCGTCAACAAGGCCGACCTCGTGGCCTATATCGCCGACCTCGCCAACCAGCACAAGATCGAGGGCGTGGCCAATGTCAACGATGAGTCGGGCCGTCAGGGCATGCGTATCGTCGTCGATGTGAAGCGCGACGCCAATGCCAATGTGCTTCTCAACAAGCTCTTTAAGATGACGGCTCTACAGAGCTCATTCTCAGTGAATAACATCGCGCTCGTCAAGGGCCGTCCCCGTCTGCTCTCGCTCAAGGAGTGCGTCAAGTACTTCGTCGAGCACCGTCACGACGTCACCATCCGCCGCACGCAGTACGACCTGCGCAAGGCTCAGGAGCGCGCCCACATCCTCGAGGGCTTGATCATCGCCGTCAACAATATCGACGAGGTGGTGCACATCATCCGCAACTCGAAGACCCCGACTGATGCCCAGCGCAACCTCGAGGCACGCTTCGAGCTCGACGAGCTGCAGTCGAAGGCCATCGTCGATATGCGCCTCTCGCAGCTCACAGGCCTGCGCGTCGATCAGCTCCACCAGGAGTATGAAGACCTGATGAAGCTCATCGCCGACCTGCAGGAGATCCTCGACAATCCCGAGCGCTGCAAGCAGGTGATGAAGGACGACCTGCTCGAAGTGAAGGAGAAGTACGGCGACGAGCGCCGCACGGAGATCATCCCCTTCGACCACGAGTTCAATGCCGAGGACTTCTATCCCGACGATCCCGTCGTCATCACCATC
>ODAJ012153832.1_pt1 | contig 20292 bp, 23 predicted proteins | sample 1539241 | NCBI WGS metagenome assembly ODAJ01 (sample SAMN02144231, study PRJEB22623) | gut metagenome | biome: sheep rumen | host: Ovis aries | place: New Zealand | reverse complement strand
CAAGTCAAGGAGAATTTGGGTAATATGACGGAAAGCTGGCAAGCAGATGATGTGCAGAGGCGCTAGCCGCGGGTCGTGCGGTGTTGCCTTTATATTTCTAAGCCGCCTGAACTGATTATACCACAGACGGCAGTAAGAGTCAAGAAACGGGGCTGAGATTGACTCTGCCGCTGTAATGTGATATAATTATCAAAAAGCCATTGAGCTTATTTCTGTATGCGGGAAGTATCCTGACAGCTTTGAGGACTGGATGGGCTTGGCATACGGCAGCATAAACCCATAGAGAAAGGACAGAAAAATGGAAGGTTCGCTTCGTGATGACATATTCAGATATGTTTTAAAAAAATACAAAGCCAGGCCGGAATATCTCTGGGCGAGGTTCCCGGATTATGCCGTATTCCGGCACGCTGACAACCGCAAGTGGTTCGGTATCGTTATGAACATTTCCTTTGACAAGCTGGAACGCGGCAGGAGCGGCATGGCAGATATCATAAACATCAAGCTGGACGATCTGCTGCTGCGGGATACGCTGATCCGGCAGAATGGGTATTATCCCGGCTACCACATAGCCCGGGGAAACTGGGTCTCGGTGCTGCTGGACGGGACTGTCCCCCCGGACGAGATCAAGAACCTTATTGATCTGAGCTTTGCTGCAACAGCCTCCGGAAAAAAGCGGCAGGAGATACGTCCGCTCAAATGCTGGCTTATCCCGTCGAACCCGAAATATTACGATATTGTCCACGCTTTTGATGACACAGACACTATAAGATGGAAGCAGGGAGCGGGCATAAGAAAGGGAGATACGGTATATCTTTATGTAGGCGCTCCTGTGTCTGCGATACTCTATAAATGTCTTGTCACTGAGACTGACATCCCCTATGATTTCCGCAGCGGAGGGCTGACCATCAAGGCGCTGATGACCATAAAGCTGCAAAAGCGCTATGAGCCGGAGCGGTTCACATTCTCGCGCCTCGGCACAGAATTCGGTATCTTCGCTGTCAGAGGGCCGAGAGGTGTGCCGAACAGCCTGAAGGAGGCGCTGGGATAAGATCATGAACGAGCGGGTCGATACAGCGCTGGCACTTTCGATGCTGTCTTATTTCCCGGACCTTTCCCACGGCGGGTACCGTGATCTGGGGGAGTTTCTGGACGGGTATTTTGCCGCCGCTCCCGGCAGCCGCCCGGAGACGATGTTCTCCGGCCTTTGCCCCGACGAGGAGAACGGAGTAGTGCGGGCGATGAAAAAGCTGCGCCTATGCAGCAGGTTCAGAGCTCTGAGGATAGTTTACGATTCCTTAGGGAGCAAAAGATACAACAGCTTCTGCGCAGTAGATGATGAGAGCGGGACAGCCTATGTCGTTATCGGCGGGAACTACCGTACCGGCTTTTATACCTCCGGCAGCGGCGAGACCAGCTCTTGGTGCGATAATTTTCTCGGCGCAGTGCAGACAGTTACCGCCGAGCAGAGGGATATCCTCGGTTTTTACGACCGGGCTCTGTCCTGCCTTGACGGGGAAAGAGTCATCCTCTGCGGGCACTCAAAGGGCGGGAATATGGCACAGTTCATCACTGTTATGAGGGGCAGCCCGGATATCTGTCTCTCCTTTGACGGGCAGGGGTTCTCGGAGAGCTTCATAAGAAAGTACCGTCGGCTCATAAATAAGCGTGGAGGGAAGATAATCAGCTTCTGCCCGTCGGCAAGCATCGTCGGCGCGTCGCTGACTCCTATTCCAACCGCAGAGCGGTTCACCGTCCGGGAGAGCCCGGCGCGGAGGGGGCTGCTTTTCAGCCATATCCCGGCAGCGCTGATGGACGGTGATCTGCATCTCAGAAAGGTCAGACGTTCCGGGAGCGGGATTATACCGGGGCTTGCCGGGAGGCTGTCTGTTATGGCTGTCAGGGCTGCCGGAGTGCTGCCTTTCGTATCAGCGGAAAACGGTCTCCTGCATATAGGCAAAGCCCTGCAATATGCCTTCAAGGACGATCCTGAGCGCGGGATGAAGGAACTATTATGCCGGGATGTGTTCTTTCTGGCCGCCCTGCTGCTGCCGATATTCCCGGCGGCGTTTCTTACAGCGGCAGCAGACTGGCTTTGCGGGGAACGGTAAGAGCTTGAAAATGCTGCAGCGTGATACACATCAGGAGATCGTTAAACGTATATTCTCTCAGGACGGCAGAGAATATGCGCTTTTGCATCTTGCTGTGAGATAAGGCGGCGCATGGACAGTTTTTTATTGCAAATCTATTTACATCCCTGGGGTTTTAAGGTATAATTGTATTAAGCGGTGCTGTATTGTCTTAAAATCCATCGTAAAGCCGGGTGAGAAAATGAAGAAAAGCAGGCATTTTTTATTCTCTGGGTGACAGCATCGCTTACAGTATTGAGAATTGAAACGTGCAAAGCGTGTTCCTTATGGATCTTCAGCCGGACAGACAGGGGCTGGTGCTGTTTGAACACTGCAAAAACGGCACAGGTAAAAAGATAGGCGAATACTTCGACTTTGATATTGAGGAGCACACTGTTCTGAAAGAGATGACCGAAAGCACATCGGATGATATCAGGTTTGAAAAAGCGGTCGGTTTCCCGGATGAGGGGAACTGTTATTCAGGCTTCAAGCCGGTTATCATAAACGGCAGAACAAGAGCTGTGATCGGTATCACATATAAGTGGGACGATATGCGGGATTCGGTCATACATACGATAATCCGCACGATCATTATCACAGCTTCCGGGATCGTGCTGATAATGCTGATACTCGTTGTGTTTATTTACAGAACGGCTGTCAGACCTGTCAGGAGGATAAGGGAAGCCGTCGTTGATTACACCGGCGATAAGAACTCCGCAAGGATAGTCGAGGAAATGTTCAGGATAAATACGAAAAATGAGCTGGGGTATCTCTCGGATTCCATATCCGATCTTGCCCTGGAGCTCGATCATTATACAAAAGAAACAGCCCGCATTGCTGCTGAAAAGGAGCGGGCAGAGAAAGAACGTTATGAGGCGGAGGTCCAGGTAATGGTCTCGCAGATAAGCCCGCACTTTATGTATAATGTCCTTACATCGATCGCTATGATGTGCGAGCTTGACCCTAAGACCGCCAGGGAAGCGACTGTGATCTTCACGAAGTATCTGCGGGGGAATATGGATTCTCTCAAGCAGACGGCGCCGGTGCCCTTTGAGAAAGAGCTTGAACACCTGAAAAAGTATCTTTACATCGAAAAGCTCCGCTTTGACGATCTGCTGAATATCGAGTATGATATCAGGACGACAGATTTTGAAGTCCCTCTGCTGTCGGTACAGCCGCTGGTCGAAAATGCGGTCAAGCACGGTGTCGGGATGAAAGAGGACGGCGGAACGGTAAAGATCGCGTCTCTGGAGACAGACACGGCTTATGAGGTCATCATCTCCGACGACGGTGTCGGTTTCGATGTCAATGCACCGAAAAAGAATGACGGGCGATCTCATGTCGGTATGGAAAACACGAGAAAACGGCTCAAAGAAATGTGCGGTGCCGAGATCGTCATAACCAGCGAGATCGGCAAGGGAACTACTGCGAGAGTGATAATACCAAAGGAGGCTGCAAATGAGGATACTGTGTCTTGACGATGAACCTCTGGCTCTGAAAATGCTGGAGCAGGCCGTAAAGGAAGCAAAACCGGATGCTAAAGTCTCGGCTTACAGAAAACAGGCTGATCTGCTCGAAGAAGCGAAGCAGAACGGCTGCGATGTCGTATTCCTCGATATACATATGAGAGGGATGAACGGGGTCGAGCTGGCAAGAGAGCTGAAAAAGGTCAACCCGAAAATGAATATCATCTTTGTTACAGGATTTTCGGAATATGCCGGTGAAGCGATGAAGCTCCATGCCAGCGGATATATCATGAAGCCGGTGACAGCCGAGGAGGTAAAGCGGGAGCTCGGGGAGCTGCGCTTCCCCATAATCCCCAAGAGCGACGTCCTGCTGCGGGTGCAGTGCTTCGGGAACTTCGATGTCTTTCTTCCGAGCGGGGAGCACGTCCATTTTGCAAGGAGCAGATCCAAGGAGATCTTCGCCTATCTGGTGCACCGGCACGGCAGCTCCTGCACCATCAAGGAGATAGCCGCTGCGCTTTTCGAGGATGAGCCCTACGACAAGAAACAGCTCAACTATATGCAGCAGCTCATCCATGCTATGATGAAGAGCCTCAGGGATGTCGGCGCGGAGGCCGCTGTGGTTAAGGATTTCAATGCTCTGGCAGTCGATCCTAAGACGCTGGACTGCGACTATTACCGCTTCAAGGAGCTGGATGCCGGGGCGGTAAACTCCTTCCAGAACGAATATATGAGCCAGTATTACTGGGCGGATTTCCTCTACGACGGGGATCTGCTGTAAACGATCTGTCCCCTTGCCCTGCGGCAGGGGGATCTTTTTTTTGTTTGCTTCCCTTCAGGTATATATCTGAAGGGAAGCAATGTGCGGAACCTTGAGAAAAATCTATTAAGGCAACACCGCACGACCCCCTGTGCATCAGATGCGTTAGCCGCGGGTTGTGCGGTGTTGCCTTAAATCTGTTTCTGCCACATTTTTCATTCCGCCGGGTCTTTTCTGATCGGGTCGTTCTGATCCTGCCCGGCACCCCGCAAAAGAAATACCGAAGCCGGAACAAGTGGCCGGCTTCGGTATCGTTATTACTGTTCTGATCAGAGCAGCATTCGCTTGGGGATCAATGAAAGACATAACCTTTTTCAGCAAACTGTTCATCGACCCACTTGCGGACCTTTTTTAACTTGAATTCCTTGGCTATCTTGCCAAAGGATGCACCGATTTTATATATTCTGGGGAATTTTTCCTTAACGGAACTGAATAATTCTGCGGCTTTTCTGTCTATCTCCTGGCTGAAGATCTCGATCTCCTCCTGTATCGCAGTATAGGCAGCGTTGATCTCTAAGTTCTTGATGAGCTGGAGGGCGCGATTTTTGAACTGCTCTGTCCCTTTGGAAAGGATGATGTCAACCTTCTCCTTCAGCTTGCTTAGGATGCCCTTTTCTTCGGTATCGACCTTTTCGACCTCCTTAGCTTCTTCCGGTATCTCTTCCTGAGTATCTGATCCTGATGTGATATCGGAAAGTGGTATCTTTATGGGCTGTTCGTAGATGTACCCAATATCGTCTTTTCCGTAGCCGGGCACGCTTACTATCGCAGGCACGGTCGTCGGAGCTGCCGAAGTCTCAGCAGGCATAGCCGCCGGAGCTGCCGAAGTCTCAGCAGGTGCGTGAGCAGGGGAGCTGTCCTTTGCGCCGGCGCAGGATACCATAGATACTGCCATTATAAATGCGATCACAGATGTTATAAGCTTTTTCATATTGAATACCTCCGAACAGTTATTTCTCCTGAGCATTTCTCTTGCTCTGGATATATATTACCATACTGAAAGGAGAAATAGTATTATATGTCGTAAACGGTATCATATCTTTCGTAAAATGACTCAGGCCTTTTATTTGATGGTATTGATTATGAAAGGCAGCAGAAATACATCAGAAAAAACCAGAAACAGCACCACAAGAATGAGCCAGAGCAATCTGGAATAGCTCCTCTTCTCCCTGGGGACAGCCGCCTCGGGAGTGGCAGGGGGCTGCTCTGCGATCTCGTCAGCCGAAAGTCTTTCTCCGCAGCTCCGGCAGAATTTAGCATTATCATCGGATCGGTATCCGCATTTCTTACAGATCATCGCATAGCCCCCATCCTCGTCAGGATTATTGTTGTCATGAACTCTGTCTCGCTGCAGCTTAGCTGCATCATAGCTCCGACCTTATCGAGAGTGTCTCTTATGTTTTTGACTCCGAAGCCGTGGCTTGAGCTGTCGGCCTTGGAGGTGTAATGCGAACCGTCGCCCAGGCGGGAGCAATCGACTTTTACGGCGGTGCTGTTCTTCATAGTGATGATCCGCTGATGCTCGGTCTTGCGGAAGGTCAGATCTATGTTTCTTTCGGCTCCGACGACTTTAACACAGGCCTCGACAGCGTTGTCTATCATATTAGCGAACACTGCGCAGATATCTATGGGTTTCCAGCCCAGCCCGCCGTCGATGACTCCGTTTACCGTGAACCGTATGCCTTTGTTCTCGATATCCGTCAGCTTTGAGGATATCAGCGCATCGAGCATATCGTCCCCCGTAACGATTTTAGGCGAGAATGAGGAAAGCCTGCCGTGAAGCTCATTGACATATTCCTCTGCCTCGGAATAGCTGCCTTTTCTCATAAGGGAAGAGATCACGGCAAGATTGTTGTTCATATCGTGCCGGAAAGCCCGGGTGTCCTCCTGGGACTGGCGGTAGGCGTTGGAGGCGGCAAGCTCGGCTTCAAGGAACTGCTCGCTTCTGGTGCTGAGCTCTCTGAGATAAGCAGTCTGCCGGGATCTGATTATTACAACGGGAAAGACAAGTATCAGGATGATCGAAAACACAATAAGCGAGCAGAATATCCGGACTGGCAGCGCTCTTATCGGGAGGGAAAAAATAACGAAGTAGAAATACTGCACCGCAACATAGTATATCAGAAATTTCAGAGTATCCGTTTTCCGCATCCTTAGAAACAGTTTTTTTCTGACAAAGGCAAAATAAAGCCACAGACTGAGCAGCAGGAATATCGGAACAGTTATCAGAGTGCCGAAACTCCTGCTTTTTTCCGGCGAGATGATATCAAGGATCAACACAATGGATGAGAGAAGAAAGGACAGCGCATAAGTACACATAAAGCAAACATTCGTTACTGCGAAGAACAGCAGCAGACTTTCGGCATAGTACAGCTTAGGCATCCCGCGCCGATATGTAAAGATCATCGGCATAGCGATAAGAAGCAACACTATCATCAGCAGGCGAAATGCTGTGTTCATGCCTTTGCTGAAATCCGTTAAAAACAGCAGGATGGAGAAGATAAGAGACGATCCGGTAACAACACTTATGCAGAGCAGTATCCTCCGGCGGTCAACGACGATGCGGTCGTCAAAGAAAGACTTTATTATCATTGCCGGGGTAACGGAATAAAGCGAGATAAGCGCACAGATGCCGGTCATCAGCAGAATAGAAACGACCCGCATCAGAAAGCCTCCTTACTGATGAATGACATAAATGCGTCTTTGAATTCCTTTTCCTTTGCTCTGGCTATCGGCAGCTTATACCCGCCTGCGGCGGTCAGCTCCTTGCCGGAGACCGAAACTATCTTTGACAGCGAGACGATATAGCTGCGGTGAATTCGGAAGAAGCCCTCGGGGGTAAGCATCTGCTCGTATTCCCCGATGTTGGCCCGGAATTCATAGCTGCCGTTCTGAGTGCAGATTATAAGATTCTGATCCTGCGCCTCGATGAAAATGATATCAGAGAGCCTTACTTTCTGATCGGCGCTGCGGGATCTTACCCAGATGTATTTTTCGCTGTTCTGTTTTTTTATAACATGATCCAGCACCTCGCGGACACTCTCTTCCGAAGCGGGCTTTGTGAGATACCGCAGAGCATTAACCTCGTAGCCTTTGATTGCGTATTCGATATGGCCTGTCAGAAAGACTATGTAAACATCCTCGCTCTGCTCCCGCAGCTTTTTGGCAAGGGCTATACCGTCCATCCCGGGCATTTCGATATCGAGGAACACGATATCATAGCGTCTGGCTGCAAAGCTGCGCAGAAGTGAAGCTCCGTCAGAGAACTCATCGACTATCATATCAAGGCTTTTGTAGAGCTTGTCCACTATCGCGGAGAAGTCATTTATAAAGCGTTTTTCGTCATCGCATATTGCGATCCTCATACTGATGCCCTCCTTGGTCTAATAATGCTCCCCCGACTGCCTGCCGGGAGAGCATTTATTCTATTATTCTGGAGATATTGTAATCGAGTCAGCCCACCTGGCAAAACGATCCTTGTAAGTATTTGTGCTTGAATCATCACAATAGAAAACAAAGAGATACAGATTCTGGCCCTGATGCTTAAATTTTGCATATCCGTACTCGTTCAGTCCGTTTGCTGAAGTACAATTAAATGTTATCACATCTCCGTCTTTAGAGATCTCTTTAAAATCAGTAGCTTTATCAAAATAAAAACTAATGCGATCCAGATTACATAATTCCTTGAAAAAATCATCTGTAAGCTTCGAGTTGACCTTTTCTTTGACTGCAACAACCCTGGCTCTATTTTCTTCTATCGTAAATGTTCTGATATTACCGATTGGTTCATTCTCTACCATTGATTTATCGGCTCTGATCATGAAGTATCCGAAATCATGAAGTTCCTCTGTAACTATGTCGGGAGTATCGCCGACTATTTTTTTAAATCCGCCAAATAAGAACAGCCAAATAGCCAGCCCTATTGCAAGAGTTACCAGTATGACTATGATAGCAGTGGAAAAGCTGATATTTTTGCCTTTAGCCTTTGTTGCTGCTCCGTCCCCGGCAGGCTGCTGAATAAAGGTCTGCTGGGGGGCGCTGTTGTTCAGGGCTGCTCCGCAGCCTCGGCAGAACTTGCTGTTGTCAGGATTTTCTTTTCCGCAATTGTTACAAAACATATTCTTTTCCTCCAGTTAATTTATCTTGCAGGCAGCTTTGCAGCCTGTCGGTTTTTGATTTTACTTCTTATTTCTTCTTTCTGAACAGGCTGAAAATCGAATCTACCACGAACAGGCCTCCGACTATCAGCAGGGCAAGAGAGATCAGATTCATCGCGCCGCCGAGATTTGAATTATCGCTCACTTTTGTGAACAGGTCCGGTTTCAGCGTCAGAATAAGTCCGCCGGCTATCATCACAGCACCGATAAGGAAGATGATCAAGTGCTTTATGCCCTTGGAACCGGAGCCTGCCCGGTCTGCCTGTGCCTGTACATTGAACTGAGGTGCAGCCTCCATACCGTTCATTGCTGCTCCGCAGCCCCGGCAGAACTTGCTGCCGTTCTGATTTTCTGTTCCGCAATTATTGCATCTCATAGCTTTTTCCTCCAAATTTGACCATATATTAAATAATAGTATATATATGTATACTTAAATGGAATATTGTGTGAATGGACTGTAAACATACCGTTTCTTGACTAATTGACTATAAAAATCAGAAACATCAGCAAGGTCGCGACCGAAAGCGTACACACCGCGTAAATATCCTTGAGATTCTGTTTCCTGACCCGCATCAGTTCATACCTCCGGAGCCGGATATCATCCTCCAAAGGCTCGCCGCAGCGGCAGCAGCTCCCGGCTCTCGTGCTGACCAGCTTGCCGCATCGGCTGCAATAGACCATCGGCATCTTCCTTCACCTCCTCTCTTCTGTCTCTGAAAACATATTAGCATATTAACCTGACCTGTGACCGTTCCTGTCGTGAAGTGTATCGGATCTGTCGTGAACTGTCACCAGCAATATTTTGTCGCCGCAGTCGGTAGCTCGCTGTTGACATCCGGGCGGCAGAAGCCGGTATAGCAATACTGTTTGTCGGCATCGGTAATATCGGTGGTGTCCTTGCCCTTTACTGTCCTGTTGGTATCGACGGTCAGATCGACCTCATACCATCTGCCTTTGAGGTAGAGAGCATTCCAGGCGTGGGTGTCGTTTGTTAGAACCACACAGGGGATACCGTACTCTCGGCACATTATCGCATAGATGCTGGAAAAGTCCAGACATACTCCGGTATAGTTCCTGGAAACATAATGCTCGGGATAGGTGTTGCCCTCGGCATCCTTGTATCTCTGATAGATCAGTACCCTGACCTTATACTCATCGTAGCTGAGGTGAGAGGTCATCCAGTCGTGAAGGTACAGCGCCTTGTAGGCCGGGTCATGCTCTTCCTTGCCTTCAAGTATCTTATGGGAAAGGTCGATCCAGTACTGGGTATCGTCATTGTTTACGGGTGCCGAGAGGGGATAGTGCCGGCTTGCTGTCAGAGCCTTTTCGGGGGTAACGCCCTGCCTTTCCAGGAGGTCAGTAAGGTCCTCGTATCTTTTGGACTTGCTGCTGAAATCTTCATAGTTGAGATGCCTTTCACCGTTGCAGAGGAAGAATTCGCAGTCCTGCGGGTCGTTCGATGCGCAGTTGACGAGAAGATACACAGAAGCGGCTTTTTTTTCATTTCCGACATTGAACTCGCAGCTTATTTCGTAAAAGCCGTTCAGGAAGGCTGTGTCCCGAAGGTCGGCCGAGGCTTTCGCCCTCGCAGCGTTTGCCGAAGAAGTCTGATAAGGCACATAGACACTCGGGTCCTCATAGCGTATGGTGATGCCGCTGCACATATTGCTGCCGGCAGCTCTGACTGTCAGAGTATTGTTATCGGTTATCTGCGCCTCGATACCTTCATATGCGGCGACAGTTAGCTCCTGGCCGTTCACCCCGAAGCCTGACACTGCGCTGCTATAAAAGTCATAAAAATACCAGGAATCGTATTTTGTCATATTAAACAGTTTGCCGGATTCATTGGAATCGTTCTGGATGATAGTGTTTCTGTTGATATCCTTCAGATAGGGGTGGTTGATGAGCCTGTCCGCAGCGGCAGGTTCCTCCGCCGGAGCTTCTGTGGCAGGCAGGGCAGTAGTTGTAACAGCCGTTGTAGTTGTTGTGACCGCAGGAGCTGTTTCGGCTGGCTCCGGAGCAGCGGTGGTTGTAACTGACTGCCGGGGGTTATCCATAAAGAGGCGCTCGATCAGTCCGGCTTCCTTATTGCCGGAAGTGCAGGATACCATTGTGGCGCTCATCAGGACAGCGGCTAATAATGCTGATATTTTTTTCATGTTTATCCCTCCGTTTTGGCTTTCTGTGATGATGATATCACAGAAAACGCTCAGACGGGGAGTTGTGTCGTGAACGGAGAGGTAAGTGTCGTAAACGGGAGCAGGAGCATAAAAGTGCAGGCAAAAGAGAGCTGCAAATAATAGGGTAAGATGTGCTGTCTGGTAGTTGTTTACAGCTCAGCGGCTCCGGGTTTGTGCGATCTGACGAAATCAGATTATTTTCTCAAAGCATATTGACACGGTGTCAGAATAGTGCTATAATGATTATAGTGACACGATGTCAGAATAAAAAGGAGGAGTCATAATGCCGAAGGGTTCACCTGAGCTGACAGCTTCGCGCAGGGAAGAGATCGTTAATGCCTGCGAAAAGCTCTATCAGAATATGAGCTTCAAGGAGATAACTATAAAGGATATAGGCGCAGTTACATCATTTACAAGAACGTCTATCTACAACTATTTCCAGACTAAAGAGGAGATATTTCTGGCTCTGATGCAGCGCGAATACGAGCATTGGGCAGAGGAGATGGACTCGCTTGCTGCCGGAAACGAAAGTATGTCTCCCGGGGGCTTCGCAGCAGCCATCGCAAGCTCTCTCGAAAAGCATGAGCAGCTTCTGAAGCTGCTGGCGATGAACCACTACGATATGGAAGAAAACTCCCGGCCGGAGCGGCTGACGGAATTCAAGGTCGCTTACGGCGCATCTCTTGATGCGGTAAGAGCCTGTGTCGGAAAATTCTTCCCCGACTGCGATCGAGAGAGCTTTATTTTTGTTTTCTTTCCGTTCCTCTTCGGAGTCTATCCTTATTCTGTAGCAACACAGAAGCAGCTTGATGCTATGCGTGAAGCAAAAATGGAGTTCAGGATGCACAGCATTTATGAGATAGTCTATTCCTGCGTTATGCAGTTACTGGGAGGTGCAAAATGAAATACACCAGACTTGGCAATTCAGATCTGAATGTTTCGAGGATATGTATGGGCTGTATGGGTTTCGGTGATGCAGCAAACGGACAGCATTCCTGGACGATCGACGAGGAGCACAGCCGTGAGATAATAAAGCGTGGGCTGGAGCTTGGAGTCAACTTTTATGATACGGCTATCGCCTATCAGTCGGGAACAAGTGAGCAGTATGTCGGCAGAGCGCTGCGGGACTTTGCAAAGCGTGACGAGGTGGTAGTCGCAACAAAATTCCTGCCGAGAACACCTGCGGATATCGAAGCCGGCATCACAGGCCAGCAGCATATCGAGCGGATGATAAACAAGAGCCTTGATAATCTCGGAATGGACTATGTTGACCTTTACATTTACCATATGTGGGACTGGAATACGCCGATCTACGATATCCTTGACGGGCTGGACAAAGTCGTCAGGGCGGGAAAGGCAAGATACATCGGTATTTCAAACTGCTATGCCTGGCAGCTTGCCAAGGCGAATGCTCTGGCTGAAAAAGAGGGCTTTGCGAAATTCGTCAGTGTGCAGGGGCATTACAACCTTATCTTCCGTGAGGAGGAGAGAGAAATGGCTATGCTCTGCGCGGAGGACAATATAGCTATGACACCCTACAGTGCCCTTGCCAGCGGCAGACTCAGCCGACTCCCCGGCGAGACCTCGAAGCGAGCCGAGGAGGACAGCTACGCAAAATTCAAGTATGAAGCAACGAAAGAACAGGATGAGGTCATCATCCGCCGAGTTGCAGAGCTTGCCGAAAAGCACGGCGTTTCAATGACAGAGATATCTCTTGCGTGGCTGCTGACAAAGGTGGCTGCACCTGTTGTCGGAGCAACAAAGCTCCATCATATCGAGGGGGCAGCAAAGGCAGCAGAGCTGGAACTTACCGATTATGAAACAGCATATCTTGAAGAACCCTATGTGCCTCATGCGCTGGCAGGCGTTATGGCACAGAACAAGCCGGCAAACAGAAACGAAAAACACGTATGGTCAACGGGAAGTCAGAAATTATAAGGAGGATTCTTATTATGAAAAGCTTACCAAAGATCGCCCTCGGAGCATGGGCCCGGGGCAACGACGGAACATTCGGCGACAGCCTGACGGCTGAAACTCTCCGCCCGATCTTCGACAAGGCTATGGAGAACGGTCTGAACTAATGGGATACAGCTTACGCCTACGGAATGGGCACTTCTGAAAAGGTGCTTGCAGGCTTTGTAAAGGGACTGCCGAGAGACAGCTATATCATTTCTGACAAGTTCACACCCCAGTGTGCTGACGGTTCCTCTCCAACGGCCATGAAGGATATGATCGAGATGCAGCTTGGACTCATGGAGCTTGACCGCTTCGATATTTACTGGATACACAATGTCTGGGATGCTCCAAAGTGGACAGAGGAGCTTGCAAAGTATTTCGAGGGGAAAGACAATGCGCCGATGATCGGTGTTTCAAATCACGACCTTGCGGAGATAAAGCAGGCAGCAGAGATCCTGAAAGCACACGGCTTGAAGCTCTCGGCAGTGCAGAACCATTACAGCCTTATCAACCGTTCCTCAGAGGATTCTGGCATTCTTGACTACTGCAAGGAAAACGGAATTACTTTCTTTTCCTACATGGTACTGGAACAGGGTGCGTTTTCGGGCAAGTATGATACTGCTCACCCCATGCCCGCAGGCTCGGCAAGAGCGGAAAGCTATAACCCCATTCTTGACAAGTTAGAAGTTTTGAACAAGGCGTTTGGAAAGATCGCTGACAAATACGGTGTCGGTATCGCACAGATACCTGTTGCGTGGGCTGTTGCCAAGGGAACGCTGCCTATAATCGGTGTTACAAAGGTCAGCCATGTTGAGGACGCTGTCAGGGCAGCAAATATATCTCTCACTGCGGATGAGGTAAAGGAACTTGAAAGCGTTGCTGACGGCCTCGGGCTGAATGTGATACGCTTCTGGGAAAAGGAAATGAAATAAGCAGGTGATATTTATGAGAAAACTGATATTAACAATTATGGCTGCAATGAGTATGTTATGCTTTACTGCCTGCGGAAATGCCGACAGCAGCTCCGCAGCAGCCGATCCTGTTTCACAGGCAGGAGCCTCAAAGCAGGAAACGCAGACACAGAAGTCTGACAGCGGCAGCGGATCGGTACAGTCGGGAGAAGATAAGACCCTTCCCGCACAGACCGGTAAACAGCAGCAGGATAACGGACCTGAAAAAAGCAGCGACAAGGACACGATAGTTGTATATTTCTCTGCAACAGGGACGACAAAGGGAGTCGCGGAGCGTATTGCTTCTGCCGCAAATGCGGATATATTTGAGCTTATCCCCTCCGAGCCTTATTCAGACGCCGACCTTGACTGGAATGACAGGAGCAGCCGCACGACGATCGAAATGAACGATCCCGATGCCCGCCCGGCTATCGCAAACGATACTGTTGATCTGGAGGGTTACAAGACGGTGTATATCGGTTATCCGATCTGGTGGGGCGAAGCGCCGAGAATGATGAGCACATTTGTTGAGGCGCACAGCTTTGAGGGCAAAACGGTCATCCCGTTCTGCACCTCGGGCAGCAGCCCCATAGGCAGGAGCGGCGAAAACCTTGCTTCACAGGCAGGCAGCGGAAACTGGCTCGCAGGCGGCAGGCTCAATGCAGATATCTCCGAGAGCGAGATACAGGAATGGATAAACGGAATGAACTGACGAGGAGGGACTGTTATGCAGGCTAAGACCGCAAACATGATCAAAAGGATAGTTGATGCAGTGCTGACAGTCCTTCTGATGTTCCTTATGGCCTTTCAGGTCACGGGGAATATGCTCCACGAATGGCTGGGCATCGGTATAACGGCAACTCTGATACTGCACAATATCCTCAACCGCAAATGGTACAAGGCGCTGTTCAAAGGAAAATATACGCCATACCGGATCGCAATGACGGCTGTGAATACGCTGCTGCTCATATCGATCGCAATGACGGCTTTCAGCGGGATGTCCATGAGCGGCCACGCTGTGCCGTTTATGTACGGACTTATCAATGTAATGACCGCCAGAGAGCTTCACTTGGCGATGTCCCACTGGTCGTTTATCCTTATGGGTCTGCATATCGGTCTGCACATCAAAGCTATGACAGCCAGAATGCCTGATAAGGGCAAGCTGGTATTCAGGATCCTCCTGACAGGCATTGCCGGTGTAGGGCTGTGGCTGTTCTTAAAGAACGATATCGCAAACTATATCTTTTTCAGGACACACTTTGCGTTCCTTGATTTCACAATGGCATCCTGGCTGGTCATCCTGCAAAACCTTGCAATGCTTTTGTTCTTTGTCCTTGCGGGCTATGTGCTTTCAGAAGTCACACAAAGGGGCAGGGATAAGAAATACTCTCCGAAGTCGCTCCTTTGGCTCGTCTGCGCGATCGTGCCAGGTGTTGTGATGTTTTTTGCGCTTAAAGAGAGCACCGGCAGCGGGTCGGACAGCACCGGCTGGCAGGCTTCAAACAGCAAAAAGCAGAGCAGCACGGTGAGCTCTGCTGACAAAAAGGGGACAGACGGTAAACCTGCGGCGATTCCAAAAGCCGCCGATGACGGATTTATCCTTGTTGAGGGTGGCAGCTTTGATATGGGCAGCCCCGATACGGAGAACTGGCGGATAGATGACGAAAAGCTCCATGAAGTAACTGTATCGGCTTTTTATATCGACCCTTACGAGAGCCTGCAATCTGATTACGAAGCGCTCATTGGCGATGACCCGAGCACCTTTGACGGTGACGGCCTGCCTGTCGATAATATCTCATGGCTCGAAGCAGTGCAGTATGCGAATGCAAGAAGCAAGGCAGCAGGGCTTACCCCTGCCTACACGATCGCTGACGGAGAAGTGATATGGGACAGGTCGGCAAACGGCTACCGTCTTCCAACCGAAGCGGAGTGGGAATATGCCTGCCGAGCGGGAACGGGAACTCCTTTTAATACCGAACATTCTCTCAGCGCTGATGATGCGAATTTTTACGGGCATTACCCATATGAGATCGAAGAAAACTATTTTGACGACGAGGTGCTTGAAGCACGCCCGGGCGAGTACCGTCAGAAGACAGTAAAAGCCGGCAGCTTTGAGCCGAATGCCTGGGGGCTTTACGACTGTCACGGTAATGTCAATGAGTGGTGCTGGGATTATTACGGCGAATATGATCTGTCAAAGACTAATGATCCCACAGGCGCAGAAGCAGGCACTCGCCACGTTTACAGGGGCGGCGGCTGGAACGACTTTGCAAAGAATATGCGAAGCGCCTACCGCGCCGCAGGCCAGGCGGATATGAAAAGCTATAACCTCGGTGTAAGGCTTGTCAGAAATGCAGACAATGCTCCTTCCGGAACTCTGACGGCGAAGGAGAACATAAAGGCCGGGAAGGGCGGTAAAACTCTGATCGCATATTTCTCCTGGAGCGGAAATACAAGAGGCATCGCCAAAAATATCAAGGAGCGCATCTATGCCGATATCGTCGAGCTGACACCTGTTGAGCCCTATTCCTCAGATTACAATACCGTCCTTATGGAAGCGCAGGAGGATCAGCACAGGCAGGCTCGTCCGGAGCTTAACGAGCAGATAGACAATATGGAGCAGTATGACACGATACTGCTGGGATATCCAAACTGGTGGGCTTCGATCCCGATGCCGATAGCTACGTTCCTTGAAAGCTATGACTTTTCCGGAAAGACGATAATACCTTTCTGTTCACACGGCGGCGGACGCTTCGGCCAAAGCCTTACAGCTATCGCAAAGCTCGCCCCGGATTCGGTCATCGGGGAGGGATTATCCGTGCATTATTCCGGCGGCAGCACACTGGATGATGACATATCCGAATGGCTGGACAAAAACGGTATAAGCACAAAATGAGCTGAGGGAGGTAAAGCATGAAAATAGTTATACTTATGGCAAGCCCGAACTCAAAGGGTTCAACAAGCATCCTTGCGGAGCAGTTCAGGAAGGGTGCGGGGGAGAGCGGACACGAAGTTGAGATGATAAATGTATGCGAGCTGAACATAAACCCCTGCACAGGCTGTGTCGCCTGCGGATATGAGGGCGACTGCGTTCAGCGGGACGACAACGGGCTTATCCACAAAGCACTGCTCTCATGTGATATGGTGGTGTTTGCAACACCGCTATACTACTACGGGATGAGTGCTCAGCTCAAGGCAGTAGTTGACCGCTTCTGCGCCTACAACAGCAGCCTTAACCGCAGACATCTGAAGTCGGCTCTCATCGCTGTTGCCTGGAACTCGGAAGATTGGACATTTGAAGCCCTGACCGCACATTACAGAACGCTGGTGCGCTACATCAATTTCGAGGATATGGGTATGATCCTCGGATACGGCTGCGGAAGCCCATCCATGACAAGGGCGAGCAGCTATCCCGAGCAGGCTTACAGATCAGGCAGGTCATTATAGTATATGCGCTCCTATGATCCAGGCAGCTCCTGAGAAACAGGCAGTCAGGAGGGGAGTACAAAAAAGTGCAGTCCGCAGGGGGCTGCACTTTTTTGATGCATTATTGTCTTACCGGGAAAATTTGCTGCTGCCGGACCCATTCAGACAGGGCAGATGGCAAGAGATGGTTCAAAGAGAAAATGTGCGGGAGGGAATGGTTTATGGCTGTGCAGACTTTAGGGCGTCCCGATTGTATGGAACGCCCTGAAGCCTTGATAATGCTAAGTTTTAGCGCTTATCAGCCTGATGCTTTTAACGCTTCCTCTTTTGAGTTACGATTATCGCACCGAGGAGGATCACAGCAGCGCACATTACAGGTGCTGAACTGCCGGTCTTGGGGTTGCTTGCATCAGAGCCGTTGTCTGCTTCCTTGCCGTAATCGTCAGAGCCGCCGGCTTTGAGGATCTTATGAAGCTGATGGAAGCTGAAAGCGAGAAGCTGTGAAACTCGCTGAACGACAAGTAATAAGAAATAGATAGCCCCCGCATACCGTTTGGTGTGCGGGGGCTTTTATTATCTGTTGGTCTCTTTTTTATCGGTGCGGCCGAGGAGGTAATCTATGGAAACATCAAAGTAATCTGCGATCAGGATAAGTGTCTTATAGTCAGCTTCTCTTTCGCCGGTCTCGTATCTGCTGATGGTATTCTGATTGACATTCAGATCCATAGCCAGCCGCTGCTGGCTGACACCTTTTTTCTTCCGCAGTTCCTTTAATCTCATAGCTCCGTCCTTACTGTCATCAAATTTCACAAAATCTCTTGACATTATTATACCACTATGGTATAATAATTATATCCCGTTATGGGATATAATATAAGGGGGTTGAAAATTATGTCCAAGACAGCAACATTCAATGACAGTGAAAAAGATAAAGCTCTTGTAAAACGAATCGAGAAATATCAGAAAGATAAAAAGCATAAGCACTTTATTGATGCTGTGAGAGAGCTTTGCGAGACCGGGCTGGATATTGAGAAGATAAAGAGAAAGTGAGGTTGAATAATTGTGAATAGATTCCCTGCTTTATTATGCACAGTAACGATATGTTTATCTTTTCTTGTAGGGTGCGGAGATGTAATATCGAATAATGAACCAAATAATCAAGGAATACAAATTACTACAACTACACCCCAAACTCAAGAAGCTACGATTACAACCACTACTAAAGATTATATCGCAGAGTACAAAGCTACCAAATTAGAATATAAAAATATAGTGGATGGTTATTTTGTAGAAGCTATTCCAAAGCTTTGGGATAATAAAGCAATTCTTCTATATAATCTTTTATCATCAAATAACTCGTTTAGAACATCAAGAGAACAAGTAGACTACAATACTGTTGATCCCAGTGATTTCTATAAAATCGGATCTGATTTTTCATATATTATGGTTGATTCTGATCCTAAAGATTCTGCTGGATCAACTATATTAGGCTGGGGGCTTTGTAGTGGACTTAATACACTATTGGGAATTCCAGAATCTTTTACTATTGAATTAAAAAAAGCAACTAACACATATGGAATAAAGGAAAAGCATTTTAAAGGGACTTCTTTTGATATTGATGTTATGTATTCCATAGATGATGATCAACATACCGGATTAGAAATAATCTATGATATTCGTGATCGAGTCACTTGACAATAGATATCTTTGATACCAAACACGCCGCCCCTCTCGGGGCGGCGTGTTTGGTCTACAGCTTCTCTTTCAGAAGGCTGACTGCTTTTTCAAGGACGCTGTCACGCCCTTCGACATATTCGGCGAGGCTTCGTTCTATCCTGATGTCGGGGGAGAAGCCTTTGTTGTAGATATCCTCTCCGTTCTGAGCTAGGCACCTCATCGTGCATATACGAAATGAGCCGCCGCTTTCAAGCGGTATGCAAAGCGGCTGTCCCGATGAGCCTGCGGTGTTGCTGCCGATAAATACCGCATCGGTGTTCGCTTTCATCGCATCTACAAAATCCTCACCTGCCGAGAAGGTGTACTCGTTCATAAGCACGGCAATAGGTCCGTTCAGCTTTCCGGGCGTGTGGTTCTCGGTATTTTCAGTCACGCTCTCGAAATAGATATGCCGGCTCATTCTGTACGCCTTTATGCTTTCCTCGTCGGAATACTTTTCTTCAAACTCGGTAAGAGACAGATCTTTCAGATCATCTCTGAACACCGACCACGCCTTATAGGTGGGCTGATACGTCTGCATCTCGCCGCTGAAATTCTGAAAATCTCCGTCAATGAACATCGCCGCGATCTGGTGTCCGTTGAAGCTGTTGCCGCCTGTGTTGCCACGAACATCAATTATGTATGCCTTAGCTTCGGCAAGCTCGTCGAAGTGTTTGTAAACTGCATCCGGCATCGAATTGTCGGCAAAGGAAAAGAACTTCAATACCGCAATGCCGTCTTCGGTAATCTCACACTTGAATGAGTCTCCGCTGACTAAGAGTTTCCTGCCGGTCTCTGCTGCGGCGGGAGTTTCGGCGTACCATTTTATCTTTGCGGCATCTTCTCTGGTGAGCGTGACATCAAATTCTCTGCCGTCCTTCTCAAAGGTGAACGAAGCGCAGCTTCCGGCTCTTCCGTACATCAGCTCGATCATTGCATTATTCCCGCAGGCTGCTTCGTTTGCGTGCCAGATATAGGGGTAGCAGTTCTCTTTGACATACTCCGCAGCATCTTTTCCGTCTATCCTTTTGACTATGCTGTAAAGAGGGATAATATCTTTATATTCCTCTGAAACGCATATGACAGCGATATCTTTCCCGAATCTGAATAAATATACAGGAAAAGCCGAAAAATACTGCGCATCCTGCCAAACATACTCTGGGAAAGATACATCCGTATGCCCGTCGCAAAGCAGGGCGGCAAACCTCCTCAGTTCACGGTAATACTCATAGGCATCCTTTGCCGCCAGAACACGAGGGAGTGCTTTTTTGTATTCCTCATCCCAGTCGATATCGACCTTATCCCAGAATGCAAAGTTGTATTCTGCTTCCTTCCACAGTTTTGAAAGCTCGTATATTTTCAGTTCGTCTGGTATTTTATTCATAAATGAAGCCCTCACACTCGGTTAAGGCAATACCGCACAACCCCTGTGCGTCAGATGCGAAGTCAGATTTTTCGTCAGATTGCCTAAATTTGACGCAGCCTTGCTGACGCA
>ODAJ012145114.1_pt1 | contig 20293 bp, 12 predicted proteins | sample 1539241 | NCBI WGS metagenome assembly ODAJ01 (sample SAMN02144231, study PRJEB22623) | gut metagenome | biome: sheep rumen | host: Ovis aries | place: New Zealand | reverse complement strand
GATGCGCCTCGCGAGATATGGCAGTTCGGCAAGAAGGGGGAACCCGTCTACGATGCCATCGAGAAGATGATCCGACTGCGCTATCGGCTGATACCCTACCTCTACAGCACGGCCTGGCAGGTGACGAGCAACAACGAGAGTTACCTGCGCCCGCTGTTCAGCGACTTTGCCAGTGACAAGCGCACCTGGGAGATAGCCGACGAGTTCATGTTCGGCCGTGCCATCCTGGCAGCCCCCATCACCCAGCCCCAATACACAGAGGAGAAGATCATCCGGGAGGACGCGATGACCGGCTGGGACAAGAAGGACGCGACTGACAAGAAGGCCACCGGAAATGTGGACTGGACGAAGAAGGGCACAGCCGGGAAGTATCTGCCCAAGGGCTGCGACTGGTATGACTTCTGGACGGGCAGACGGCTCAAGGGCGGACAGACCGCTACGCTGGAGACCACGCTGGACCGCGTGCCGATGTTCGTGCGCGCTGGCAGCATCCTGCCACTCGGACCGGAAATGCAGTACGTCAAGGAGAAGGCTTGGGACAAGTTGGAAATCAGGCTCTACCCAGGTGCCGACGGCGAGTTCACGCTCTATGAGGACGAAGGCGACAACTATAATTATGAAAAAGGTGTGTATACCACCATCCTCCTGCATTGGAATGACAAAGCCCGCACGCTGACCATCGGCCCGCGAAAAGGCCACTATCCTGGGATGCTGCAGAAGCGCCAGTTCGACATCCTACTGCCAGACGGCACCCGGAAGACGGCGGACTATGACGGCAGCGAGATGCAGATAAGCCTCTGATGACGGGCGCAAAGGTTTTCGTAGCATTTTAACGTTATATGACATTTCAAATTTGGTGGATTCAGAAATTTGCAGTATCTTTGCGGCACATTTCTAGTAACAATAAAACAACGATTAAAAATGAAACCACTAAACAAACAATTCGCTCCTAAGAGCGTGATGCCGGAGAAGGTGATTCAGTTCGGTGAAGGTAACTTCCTCCGCGCTTTCGTAGATTGGATTATCTGGAACATGGACCAGAAGACGGACTTCAACGGCTCGGTTGTCGTCGTACAGCCCATCGAGAAGGGCATGGTGGACTGGCTCAACGCCCAGGACTGTCTGTATCACGTAAACCTGCAAGGCCGTGAGAACGGGAAGCCCGTCAACACCCTTGAGCGCATCGACGTCATCAGCCGTGCGCTGAACCCCTATACGCAGAATGCAGCCTTCATGGCGCTGGCCGACCAGCCCGAGATACGCTTCGTCATCTCTAACACGACAGAGGCCGGCATCGCCTTCGACCCCAACTGCAAACTTGAGGACGCTCCCGCCAGCAGTTATCCCGGCAAACTGGTGCAACTGCTGTATCGCCGCTACCAGACATTCAACGGCGACCCCTCGAAGGGCCTGATTATCTTCCCCTGCGAACTGATCTTCCTCAACGGCCACGTGCTGAAGGACTGCATCGAGAAATACATCGACCTGTGGAAACTGCCCGAGGGCTTCAAGAAGTGGTTTGAGGAGTCGTGCGGCGTCTATGCCACACTCGTCGACCGTATCGTGCCTGGCTTCCCCCGCAAGGAGATTGCCGAGATCCAGGAGAAAATCTCGTATCGCGACAACCTGGTGGTACAGGCCGAAAACTTCCACCTGTGGGTGATTGAGGCCCCGAAGGAAGTGGCCAAGGAATTCCCCGCCGACAAGGCCGGACTGCATGTGCTGTTCGTACCATCGGAGGAGCCCTACCACAAGCGCAAGGTGACGCTGCTGAACGGCCCGCATACTGTACTCTCGCCCGTGGCTTTCCTGAGTGGTGTCAACATCGTGCGTGACGCCTGCAACCATGAAGTGATTGGCAAGTATATCCACAAGGTGCAGTTCGACGAACTGATGCAGACGCTCGACCTCCCGATGGACGAACTGGAGAAGTTCGCCGGCGACGTGCTGGAGCGCTTCGACAATCCGTATGTAGACCATCAGGTGACCTCTATCATGCTGAACTCATTCCCGAAGTTCCAGGCTCGCGACCTGCCCGGCGTGAAGACCTATCTGGAGCGCAGGGGCGAACTGCCCAAGGGACTCGTGTTCGGTCTGGCTGCCATCATCACCTATTATAAAGGTGGCAAGCGCGAGGACGGCGTGGAAATCGTGCCCAACGACGACCAGAAGATCATGGACCTGCTGAAGGAACTGTGGGCAACCGGCGACACCCAGAAGGTGGCCGACGGCGTGCTTGGCGCAGAGTTCATCTGGCAGGAGGACCTGAACAAGATCAAGGGACTGAACGCACTGGTGAAGATGTATCTCGACCTCATCCAGCAGAAGGGCATGCTCGAGGCCGTGAAGACAATTCTGTAAGATTAAAGTATTGAGATATTGAGCGAATCAATAGAGATCAAGGGGGCGAGAGTCAATAACCTGAAGAACATTGACGTCACCATCCCCCGAAATGAATTTGTGGTGATTGCCGGAGTCAGTGGCTCCGGCAAATCATCTTTAGCCTTCGACACGCTGTATGCCGAAGGCCAGAGGCGGTATGTGGAGAGCCTCTCCAGTTACGCCCGCCAGTTTCTGGGGCGCATGAACAAGCCTGAGTGCGACTTCATACGTGGCATCCCGCCCGCCATCGCCATCGAGCAGAAGGTCATCTCGCGCAATCCGCGCAGCACTGTCGGCACCACGACGGAAATCTACGAATACCTGCGCCTGCTCTTCGCCCGTATCGGAAGAACCTACTCGCCCATCAGCGGCCAGGAGGTTAAGAAACATTCGACAGAAGACGTGGTGCAGAAGATGCTGGAATACTCAAAGGGGACGCGATTCGTCATCATGTCGCCCATCCATGTGGCGCAAGGACGGACGTTGGAGCAGCAACTGAAAGCATACGTGCTGGAGGGCTACGCCAGAATCTTCGTCAGTGGGGATTTCCAGAGGATAGACGACTATCTGGAGCGCGGGAGCGAGGATACTCTAAGTTCGAACATTTCTCCCTCCTCCGCACCCACGAACCCCCGCATCCCCGAAATCAAACGCACCCCCGAAATCTGGCTCGTCATCGACCGCATGAGCGTGGACGACTCAAAGGACAACATCGCCCGACTGGTGGACTCTGCCGAGACGGCCTTCTATGAGGGACACGGCGAACTGCGCATGATGTTCCTGCCCTCAAACATCGGCTACGACTTCTCCACGCGCTTCGAGGCTGACGGCCTCTCGTTCGAGGAGCCCAACGACCAACTGTTCTCATTCAATTCGCCCATCGGTGCCTGCCCAGAATGCCAAGGCTTCGGGAAGATCATCGGCATCGATGAGCGGCTGGTCATCCCGAACACAACGCTCAGCGTCTACGACGGGTGCGTGGTATGCTGGCACGGCGACAAGATGAAGGAGTGGAAAGAGTGGTTCTGCCGGAATGCTGCGAAGGACGACTTCCCCATCTTCGAGCCCTACATGAACCTGACGCAGACGCAGAAAGACCAGTTGTGGCACGGACTGCCTTCAGACAAAGGCCGGAAGGAACGCCCATGCATCGACACCTTCTTCGAGATGGTGAAGGAAAACCAATACAAGATCCAGTATCGGGTGATGATGTCGCGCTATCGCGGAAAGACCACATGTCCGAAGTGTCACGGCACGCGACTCAAGGAAGAAGCCAACTACGTGAAAATAGGCGGGCGCAGCATCTCCGACCTGGTACAGATGCCCGTGGCCAGACTGAAGGAATGGTTCCGGACACTAGAACTGACAGACCACGAGCAGGAGATCGGCAGACGGCTGCTGACAGAAATCAACAACCGACTGCAATTCCTTCTGGACGTGGGACTTGGCTATCTGACGCTCAACCGTTTGTCGAACACACTCTCTGGTGGCGAAAGCCAGCGAATCAATCTCACGACAAGTCTTGGAAGCAGTCTCGTAGGCTCGTTGTATATCCTCGACGAACCCAGTATCGGACTCCACCCAAGAGACACCGACCGCCTGATCCAGGTACTGAAAGATCTGCAGTCGCTGGGCAATACAGTCGTCGTGGTGGAGCACGACGAGGATATCATGCGCGCTGCTGACCATATCATCGACATCGGCCCTGATGCAGGACGGCTGGGCGGCGAGATTGTCTTCGACGGAGAAGCAAAGGACGTGAATAAGGCCTCGCTGAAGAAATACCCCAAGAGTTACACGGTGAAGTATCTGCTGCATGAGGAGGAGATACCCGTGCCCAAGTGCCGCCGCCCGTGGAACCTGCACATCGACATCAAAGGTGCCCGGATGAACAACCTGCGAGGCATCAACGTACAGATACCCCTCAATGTGATGACCGTCGTGACGGGCGTCTCTGGCAGCGGCAAGTCAAGTCTCATCAAGGGCATCCTCTACCCTGCCCTCAAGCGCCGGCTGGGCGACGTCTGCGATGCCCCAGGCGAATACATGGGGCTGGGCGGCGACGTGGATGCCATCAAGCGCGTGGAGTTTGTCGACCAGAACCCGATAGGCAAGTCTACCCGATCCAATCCTGCCACTTATGTCAAGGCTTACGACGCCATCCGCGACCTGTATGCCGAGCAGCCCCTGGCACAGCAGATGGGTTTCACGCCGCAGTACTTCTCGTTCAACGCCGAGGGTGGGCGTTGCGAGGAATGTAAAGGTGCGGGCTTCATCACCGTAGAGATGCAGTTTATGGCCGACCTTGTGCTGGAGTGTGAGGCCTGCCACGGGCACCGGTTCAAGCGCGACATACTTGATGTCAGATTCGGCGGCAAGAATATCGACGATGTCCTGAACATGACCATCTCCGAAGCCATCGAGTTCTTTGGAAGCCAGAAAACAGGCGACAAGACCATTCTGGCGACTATCACCAAGCGTCTGAAGACGCTGGAAGACGTGGGGCTGGGCTATATCAAACTGGGGCAGAACTCGTCGACACTCTCCGGCGGTGAGAACCAGCGCGTCAAACTGGCCTATTTCATCGGACAGGAGAAGCAGGACCCCACCCTCTTCATCTTTGATGAACCCACCACAGGCCTACACTTCCATGACATCAAGCGACTGCTGACATCACTCGAAGCACTCATCGAGAGAGGCCACTCGGTGCTCATCATCGAGCACAACCAGGAAATCATCAAATGCGCCGACTACGTGATAGACTTAGGTCCCGACGGCGGCGACAGAGGAGGCAGCCTTGTGACAGCAGGAACACCTGAAGAAGTCGTCGCCTGCAATGAAAGCCTGACAGGACAATACCTAAAAGAAAAATTAAAATAATTGTTAAAAAACGGACAACTTATCGTTTTTTTTCGTAACTTTGCACCGCTTTAAGAGGCATATTTAGGATATTAGTTTGAAAATCAAACAGTTAAGACGTTTTTAGGTAGAAAAGATGAGACAACTTAAGATTCAGAAAAGTATTACAAACCGTTCAAGCGAGGCACTGGACAAGTATCTCGTTGAAATTGGTCGTGCACCACTTATCTCCATCGACGAGGAGATAGAACTGGCCCAGAAAATCCGTAAGGGTGGCCCGGAGGGTGAACGGGCAAAGGACAAGTTGGTGACTGCCAACCTGCGCTTTGTGGTGTCAGTGGCAAAACAGTATCAGCATCAGGGCCTGACCCTGACCGATCTTATAGACGAAGGTAATATTGGTCTGATCAAGGCCGCACAGAAATTTGACGAGACGCGCGGCTTCAAGTTCATCTCTTATGCCGTGTGGTGGATTCGCCAGAGCATCCTGCAGGCCATCGCAGAGCAGAGCCGTATCGTACGCCTGCCCCTCAACCAGGTGGGCTCGCTGAATAAGATCAATCACGAAATCAATAAATTCGAGCAGGAGAATCAGCGTCACCCCAGCGTCGCAGAACTGAGCGAAGCCACGAATATCGACGAGGACAAGATCGGACAGTCCATGATGGCTGACGGGCACCATGTGAGTATCGACGCCCCCTTCCAGGATGGCGAGGACAACTGTATGCTCGACGTGATGGCCTCTGGCGACGACAGCCGTACAGACCGTCAGGTAGACCACGAGTCGATGGCCCAGGAACTGAACACGGTGCTCAACAAGGTGCTGAAGGAGCGTGAGATCACCATCATCCGCGAGTGCTTCGGTATCGGCTGCCATGAGAAGGGCCTTGAAGAGATAGGCGACCAACTCGGGCTTACGCGTGAGCGCGTGCGCCAAATCCGCGAAAAGAGCATCGCCAAACTCCGTGACAGCGGCAATGCGAAGATCCTTATGAAATATTTAGGTTAAAAAATTTTGTCGCTCCAGATTTTATTTGTAATTTTGGGCGGTGAAATGCAAGACACTCATAAACCTCACTGTGCTGGGCATACTCACATGTATGCCCAGTATCATTTATGCCAAGGCGGAAAAGGACTCCTTGATACTGGACCGTGTCTATGCCTATCCGCTGTATCACAAGCCCACTAACGACACGATCCAAAACCATGTCTATACCAAAACCTTCTATAATGTTGAGCGCCGCAATCCCATCCTGTGGCTGATTCCGACGATGTACGTCCTGGCAGATGGAGACCGCGAATGCATCAGAGAGTCGTACAAGAACGCGAATATCATCAACGGCCACGACATCGACGTCAAGCAGGAAGTGGTGTCAGGCACCATCCGCTCTAACCGCAGGGCCATTCCGACACTCTCGGAACTCATCACGCCCAGAATCTACGACGAGGCGATGTTCAACAGGCATATCCTCTCGCCGTTCAACCGCTCCAACAAGCGATTCTACCGCTACACCCAGACCACGAATGCCAACGGGACCACCCGCATAGACTTCGTGCCGAAACACTTCAATACGCAACTGCTCAGCGGCTACGCCATCATCGAGACGGAGACGGGGCGCATCCTGCGGGCCGTGCTGAACGGAGAGTACGACATGATCACGTTTCGCACCGAGATCATGTACAGCAGCAAGGGAGGACGATTCCTGGAGCCCTGGCGGTCATCGACTGCCGCCACGTTCAAGTTCATGGGCAACCGCATCTCTACCGTCTTCTCATCCTATTACAACTGTCCTGCCGTCATCAACGACAGCATACGCGGCGCGTCAGGCCGTGCGGCGATGGACACCCTGCGCCCCGTGCCACTCACCGTACATGAGGAGGAACTGTATGAAGCGAAGGAAATGAAAGAGGAAAGTGAGGCAAAGGCTGACACCGTGCCGGAAAAGCCCAACCTGCTCAAGAAAATCTTCTGGGACACGATCGGTGAAACACTCGTAACCCCCATCGAGGCAGAAAGCAAGCAAGTGTATTTCGAACTCTCCCCTATCATCAATCCGCTCTATGTCAGTTACAGCGACACCAAGGGCTTTTCCTACAAGATGGCTCTTGGCTTCCAGTACATCTTCTCGCAGTACAGATATCTGACACTCGACCCGTCATTCGGCTACAACTTCAAGATCAGGCAATTCTACTTCGACGTGCCGTTGCGAATGACCTATAACCCAAAGCGCAACGGATACGCTGAGATCATCTTTGCCAATGGCAACAGAAGCGGTTCATCAAGCGTGGAGCAAACGGTCAGGGAGAAACTGGGCATCCCCGATTCCGTCGTTTTCGAAGACAGGGACCAGCACAAGTTCAAAGACACTTATCTCCGTGTGTTCAACAACATCATGCTGTTCGACTGGATCGACATCGAATCCGGATTCATTTTTCACCGCAGGAGTGCAGTCAATAAGGAATGGATGCGACAATACGACATGCCTACCGACTACCGGAGTTTCGCCCCGATGATAGGACTGAAGATAAGGCCCTGGTATGAAGGGCCGCTCTTCTCCATCGACTGGCAGCGAGGCATCAACGGCGTGGCAAAGTCGAATATCGACTACGAACTGGTGGAGATAGATGCTTCCTGGAAACGCAAACTCTCGTATCTGAGACTACTGAATCTGCGTGCGGGCTTCGGTGCATATACGCGGAAGGCACAGAACTATTTCGTGGACTATGCCAATTTCCAGGACACAAACCTGCCTGAGGGATGGGACGACGACTGGAGCGGCGACTTCCAGTTGCTGGACGGCGACGAATACAACAGGTCGAACTACTATTTCCGCGCCAATGCCTCCTATGAGTCGCCACTGCTGATTGCCACAAGACTGCCCTACCTCGGGAAGTATATTGAGAAAGAGCGCATCTACTTCAGTTCCGTGCTACTGGAGCGCTCGCGACCCTACATCGAAATCGGCTATGGATTCACCAACCGCTATATCTCTGCGGCTGCCTTTGCCAGTTTCCGGAATACGACTTTTATGGATATAGGATTCAAATTTGACTTCGAACTCTTCAGACGATGGTAAAACCATTAACAATATACAAGGCTAGTGCTGGAAGCGGAAAGACCTTCACACTGGCAACAGAATACATCAAACTGGTGGTGACGAACCCCCAGTGCTATCGCAATATACTGGCTGTGACCTTCACCAACAAAGCCACAGAGGAGATGAAGATGCGCATCCTGAGCCAACTCTACGGCATCTGGAAGCATCTGCCCGATTCGAAAAACTACATGAGGGTCATCTGCGAGAAGACTGGTCTGACCGAGAATATCGTCTCAGAACGGGCGGGTATGGCTCTGAGCAACCTGCTGCACAACTACAATTACTTCCGTGTGGAGACCATCGACACCTTCTTCCAAAGCGTACTCCGCAATCTGGCGCGTGAACTCGACCTGACCACCAACCTCCGCATCGGGCTCAACGACTATCAGGTGGAGGAACTGGCTGTAGACCAATTGTTAGAAGACCTGACAACGACGGATGTCATATTGCAATGGCTGCTTAAGTACATCATGGAGAATATCAACGACGACAAGAGTTGGAATGTCATCAGCCAGATCAAGACCTTCGGCAAGACCATCTTCAAGGATGACTACAAGAACGCAAGCCAGGAACTCCACAAGAAGATGTCGGAACCTGACTTCTTCGAGAACTATACCGCCCGTCTGCGGGATATCCGCCGGAAGGCAGAAGGCAGGATGAAGGAGATAGCAGAGTCCTTCTTCGACACACTCGAAGGCGAGGGGCTGACTGTCGAGGATATCTCATACGGCAAGACTGGACTCTGCAGTTTCTTTATCAAAATGCGTAATGGCATCTTCGACGAGAGCATCGTCGGGAAAAGAGTCACCGACAGTGTCGGGGCCCCGGAGAAATGGTGCAAGAAGACCCATCCGCAGCGCGAAAAAATCCAGGCTCTTGCCGACACCATACTGGGCGACATCTTACGATATGCCATCGACGAGCGCCCTATGCAGTGGAAACTGTACAAATCGGCCGACCTGACACTGCGCCATCTTAACCAACTGCGCCTGCTTGGCAGCATCGAGCACAAGGTGAGGGAACTCAATGAGAGCGCCAACCGCTTTCTGCTGAGCGATACCCAGCAGTTGCTACATACGCTGATCGACGGCAGCGACTCGCCCTTCATCTTCGAGAAGATTGGCACACAGTTGGAACACGTGATGATAGACGAGTTCCAGGACACCTCCACCGTACAATGGCAGAACTTCAAGGTGCTGCTCAGCGAGGCGATGAGTCATGAGGGGACAGAGAACCTTATCGTCGGCGACGTCAAGCAGAGCATCTATCGATGGCGCTCAGGCGACTGGCGGCTGCTCAATGACATCCAAGACGAGTTTCCCACCCCCGAACGCCAATTGGACATCCGCACGCTCGACACCAACTACCGCTCCTCGCAACGCATCATCAAATTCAACAACATCTTTTTCCGGCATGCGGCACAGATAGAGTATCAGAGCCAGCAAGAACTGAATGATGCCGAAGCGGGGCAGTTAAGCAGGGCATATGCCGACGTGGAGCAGCAGATACCCGCTGACAGACCTGCTGACGGACTGGTAAGTATACGGCTTCTGACAGAAGAAGACTATCAGGAGCGCACCCTGCAGCAGATCGTCGAGACTGTTGCTGACCTGAGGCGGCAAGGCGTCGGCGACGACGATATAGCCATTCTCGTACGTACCAATGCCAGCATCCCCCTCATCGCACAGTATTTCCTGGAGCATCTTCCGGATGCCAGCATTGTCTCCGACGAGGCCTTTAGGCTCGACGCCTCCTTTGGCGTCAACCTCATCATACAAGCCCTGCACCTGCTCACCCACCCCGACGACGATCTGGCCAAAGCCAATATCGCGAAGATATACAACAGCCTTGTGCGCGGTCTGCCGACTGCAGACAACGAACTGCTCCTGAGTTCGCGCTCACTCGACGACTTGCTGCCAGAAGAATTTGTAGCACATCAGGAGCAACTGCTGACACTCCCGCTCTACGAATTGGCCGAACGACTGTATCAGATATTCGGCCTGCAGCGTATACAGGGGCAGAGTGCCTATATGTGCGCATTCTATGATCATCTCTCTGCCTTTGTCAATGAGAATGCGACAGGCATAGACGACTTCGTCAGTGAGTGGGAGGAGAACCTCTGCCAGAAGACCATACAGAACGATGAGATCAATGGCATACGCCTCATCTCCATCCACAAGTCGAAGGGACTGGAGTTCACCCACGTCATCATCCCCTTCTGCGACTGGCAATTGGAGAAGACAGGCAATATCCTCTGGTGCCAGCCTGCCGAAGAGCCCTTCAGCCTGCTACCCATCGTGCCCGTAGACTACAGCCAGAAGCAGATGATGGGAACCGTCTATGAGAAAGACTATCTGCACGAGCACCTTCAGAACACGGTGGACAACCTCAATCTGCTCTATGTGGCCTTCACCCGCGCCAGCAGGAGTCTGCACGTGATAGGACGCCGCGACACCCGCAACTCGCGCTCGGCACTCATCGAGCAGAGTCTGCCATCAGTCATTGAGGACATGCCGGAGGCTGTGCTCTCCGGAATGGAAGACAGCGGAGCAGACATCCTGTTCACCTATGGAGAACTGACGCCTCAAGTGCATGACGCAAGTAAGCAGAATGACTCCGCCAATGTGTTCCTGCAGAACGTCGTGCCGACACCCGTCGATATCAGCGTCTTCGATAACAAGGTGCAGTTCAAGCAGAGCAATCGGAGCCGCGACTTCGTCAATGGCGATGATACCGACGATCAGCAGAAGAACTATATACAGATGGGAAGCGTGCTGCATCAGATATTCTCCACCATCCGGACTAGTGCCGATATCGAAGGAGCCCTGCGCCAATTGCAACTCGACGGCATCATCTACGATGAGAACATCTCCGCTGAACGCATCACTGCCATGCTCAGAAAGAGGCTGGCCGACCAGCGCGTCTCCGACTGGTTCTCAGGCCGGTGGACGCTCTTCAACGAGTGTACCATCCTCTCCGTAGAAGACGGTGAGGTCATTGAGCGCCGTCCAGACCGTGTCATGACTGACGGGCAGCAGTGGATTGTCGTCGACTTCAAGTTCGGTAGTCCCAAGGATGAATACTGCGACCAGGTACGCCAGTACATGTCGCTGTTGGCATCCATGGGCCATAGCCAGATTACCGGATATCTATGGTTCGTATACTCCAACAAAATAGAAGAAGTAAAAGGGTAAGAAGGTAAAAAGAGAAAGAATAAAGTTGTCAATAGTTGTCAATGTTGTCGTTAGAAAAAATGAAGAAATTCCTTGAATACGTAGCAGAAGACCTGCTCTCCAAATATGGGACTGACCTGTCGCGCCTGGCCGTCGTCTTCCCCAATAAGCGTGCCTCACTGTTTCTCAACGAGTATCTGGCACGACTGGCCGGACGCCCCATCTGGAGCCCTGCCTATATCACCATCAGCGAACTGTTCTGCAGCCATAGCGACAGGAAAATAGCCGACCCCATCAAACTGGTCTGCGACCTCCACCGCTGCTTTATGGCATGCACAGGCTATGACGAGACGCTCGACCACTTCTACGGCTGGGGACAACTGCTGCTCTCCGACTTTGACGACCTCGACAAGAACATGGCCCCCGCCAACCGCGTCTTCGCCAATCTGCGCGACATCCACGAACTGGACGATGTGTCCTACCTGACTGATGAGCAGCGGGAGATGATACGACGCTTCTTCAGCAACTTCTCCGAGGAGCACAACAGCGAGTTGAAGAGGCGTTTCCTGCAGTTATGGAGCCACATCGGCGACATCTACGAGATGTATAACCATCGGCTGGCGGAACAGGGGCTGGCCTACGAAGGTGCCCTCTATCGTCAGGTGGCCAACGATGAGAGTATCACGTTCCAGTACGACTGCTACCTGTTCATCGGATTCAATCTGCTCCAGCAGGTGGAACAGATGCTTTTCAGAAGACTCAAGAAAGAGGGCAAGGCCCGCTTCTACTGGGATTTCGACCACTACTATATCGGAAAGAACGAGGCAGGCCACTATATCTCACAGTATCTTGCCGACTTCCCCAACGAACTCGACTCCAACGACGCGGGAATCTACAACTGCTTCGGCAGGAAAAAGGACGTGGCCTTTGTCTCAGCGCCGACCGAGAACATTCAGGCCCGCTATATCAGCACCTGGCTGGCAGAACGGCAGCGCGTCAGCGACGGACGCAATACCGCCATCGTACTCTGCAACGAAGGACTGCTCCAGACCGTCATTCACTGTCTGCCTGATGAGGTTGACAAGGTGAACATCACCACAGGCTACCCCCTCAACCAGTCGCCCATCGCATCACTCGTCACATTGCTCATCAACCTGCAGACAAGCGGCTATTCACAGAAAAACCAGCAGTTTAGGCTCCGCTATGTCAATGCCGTATTGCGCCATCCCTATGCCCGTTACGTATCCTCCGCTTACAAGACACTCTATGAAGAGTTGAATGCCAGCAAGGTCTACTATCCCAGTCAGGAGCAACTGCATAAGGACGATGCGCTCGCTGTCCTCTTTGATGCCACTGTCGCCAATGCCCCACTCTCTGATTTCAATGCGGCACTCCTCGTTTGGCTTACGCGAATCATACGCCACATCGCACAGACGATTCAGGAAGAGCCGGCCGGCACTGCCGACCCCCTGACAGGCGAAGCCCTGTTCCGGATGTACACCCTACTGAACCGCCTCTGCGGCTTGATAGAGAGCGGAGACCTGACGGTGGATATTACGACGCTCCAGCGCCTTGTGGGGCAACTCGTCACGTCCACCACGATACCCTTCCATGGCGAGCCTGCCGTAGGCATCCAGATCATGGGCGTGCTTGAGACGCGTAACCTCGATTTCGACCACGTGCTACTGCTGTCGTGCAATGAGGGCAACATGCCGAAAGGTGTCAGCGACACATCGTTCATACCCTATAGCATACGAAAGGCTTACGGCCTGACCACCGTCGACAACAAAGTGGCCATCTATGCCTACTATTTCCATCGTCTGCTCCAGCGGGCTTCCGATGTCACCCTCGTCTATAACAATGCCACCAACGACGGCCAGCAGGGAGAGATGTCGCGATTCATGCTCCAGATGATGGTGGAGAGCCGCCACAAGATCCGCTTCCAGACCTTGCAGGCAGGACTGGCCCTAAACATCCGCCACCCGAAACCCGTCGCAAAGACAGAAGCCGTCATGCAACTGCTACAGCAGCGATTCTCCCGCGACAATGGCGGCATCAGCCCCACGGCAGTCAACCGATATCTCCGATGTCCCTTGCAGTTCTTCTACCATTACGTCTGCAACATTCTCGAGCCCGATGACAATGAGGAAGACTTGATAGACAACCGCGTCTTCGGCAACATCTTCCATCAGGCTGCGCAGATTATTTATACCGACATGTCGCAGCGCAGCCCGCGCATCATGCCCGCTGATATCGACAGCCTGCTCAAGAGTGGCGTGGAAATAGAGCGGGCCGTGGATGATGCCTTCAAGAGCGAATTGTTCGCGATAAAAGACCCCTCCAGGCCCCTGCCTCCTTTCGACGGACTGCAGATCATCAACCGCGAGGTCATCATCCGCTACGTCCGTCTGCTATTGGAGGTTGACCGCCGCCTGGCACCCTTCACCATCTTGGGACTGGAACGCGATGTGAAGGGGACATTCCGGGTGAATGAGCATTTCACGACCACCATTGGAGGCCGTATCGACCGCCTGGACTGCATCAACACCCCAGATGGAGGAGAGCGCATCCGCGTCATCGACTATAAGACAGGCAGTAAGCGTCTGAAGACCTTCGCTGACGTAGAGGCCATTTTCGACCCGGCGAACATCAAGGAGCATAGCGACTACTATCTGCAGACTTTCCTGTACAGCATACTACAGCGCAGAAATACCAACGGGACACCCGTGAGCCCAGCCCTCCTCTTCATCCAGCATGCAGGCAGTGAAGACTACGACCCCATCCTCAGCCTGGGCAAGACGCCCGTCGGCGACATAGCAGACATTTCTGACCTGTTCCTCCAGAAACTGCACGAAATCATCGGCGACATCTTCAATCCAGACATCTCATTCTGCCCTACTGACTTCAGGCAGCGCTGTAGCAACTGCCCTTACGCTGCCCTTTGCGGCTCCATCCTTTAATCCCTTTTACCTTTTTACCCTTTTACCTTTTTACCTTTTCACCGGTTCTTGTGAGCCAGAAACCACTTATGAGTCAGGAAATTGTAGAGAAGGAGCGCCAATATCGTAACCGCCAGCGAAACCTCCAGCAACCTGTCTGTATGCCCATAGCAGACGGCGTACCCCATGCCGAGGCCGAGGGCGATGCCACTCTCCCACCCCAGCATAAACGTGCTCTGAGAGGTGCCCCGCTGGCAGTGGCGGCTCAACTTGATGAAGAAGAGCAGGAAGCGCGAGCCGATAACACCCAGCCCAAGTCCTATGAACATAGGCGAGGCAAAGGCCACGATCGACTGCTGGCGCGTCAGCATCATCAGAAGAGCGGCACCTGTCAGCACGAGTCCGGAGACGACCTCGCTCTTCAGTTCAGCATCACGGAACACAAAGCGCTGGGCGAGAAGAGCCAGCAGAAAGCCGACCATCATCATCGCATAGAACAGTTCGTCAAGCCCCGTCGACAAAAGCATGCCGACCACAAAGGTTATCAGCACAAGATTGACAAACAAGGGCCATCCCTGAGGCAGGAAGAATCGGTCCAGACTGACGATGGAGATACGTTCCTCAGGTGTGCGGAAGGGGAAATGTACCATCAGGATCAGTATGACCGCTGTCAGCGTACAGCCTATCGATGTCAATATCACTGCGTTAAAGCCCGACAGACGGTCGAGTATCACGCCTGCCATCGGGCCTATCGACAAGGCAAAGCGTCCGAACCAAGCGGCGGAATGATTCGCCTCAGTGCGCTGAAACGACTCACAGGTGTCGATGATCAATGTACTCGTCAGAATCATCTGCGCGATGCCGAAAGTGGCACCCATGGCAAGACGCTGCAATAAAATCAAAGGCATCTCGCAGAAAAGTGCCTTCTGGCTGTCAAGCCAGTAAAGCCCCCCCAGCGAGGCGGCCATCAGCAATACAAACCACACACAGGCCATGTTGCGCCGATAGTGCTGAACCATAAAAGAGGTAAACGAGCCCAGCAGGAAGAGCCCCACGCCGAAGGCACCCATTGAGATGCCCACGTCCAGGGGGCTGAAATTCTCTGTAAGCATCAGCCAGTGAGGCAGCACTGGTATCAGGATATAGACGGCCACCGACAACAACAGATTAGCCATGGCCATCAGCCAGAAGTCGCGATGCCAAAGGTGTATGTGAACAGGCGTGCTCTGCGTATTCATGACACAATGTTCAATGTTCAATGTTCAATATGAGTCGGCTTAACATCTCAAATGTCACACCCTCGTAGTCCGGTATCTGCAGATCCGACAGGCTCTGTATACGCCCGGCAGGGTTGGTCGTCGTCAGTCCGACCACCTTCATCCCCGCTCCTCTTCCCGACAACAGCCCGTTAATGCTATCCTCGAATACGACGCACTCATCTATCTGTGCCTCAAGTCGTTGAGCCGCCTTGAGATAACAGTCCGGATCAGGCTTGCTGCGCTCAAAATCCTCTGAGGTCAGGATTGCGTCAAACAGCAGTCTGAACCCTGGCTGATGGCGATAGACGCTCTCCATCTTCGGCTGGTTAGAACTGGTGACCACAGCCGTCTTCACCTGGTGCCTACGCAGGTCGGCGATGAGTCGTTCAAAACCATTGATAAAGTCATAACTCATCTGTTGTTCAAACGCATTCAGGCGTTCCGTAATCAGAGGCTGCTCTTTCAGCAAGTTGCCGGAGAACCAGCGGTCGTAAATCTGCGTCAGCGTCTGGCCCTTGATCTCATGCTCCAGTCCGGGGTGCTCCGGATGATACCGGCGGCACTGTTCACCCCAGAACACCGTGTATTGCGGCTCGGTGTCGAAAACCACGCCGTCGAGGTCAAAGAGAGCCGCTTTCAGTCTTTTATTTGACATATCTTTTCAAATTTGGGTGCAAAATTACTGATTTTCTTTGAGAAATTTGCTAAATTCCCAAATTAAGTGTATTTTTGCCGATAATTTTAGAAAAGTAGAAAGGTAAAAAAAGAAAAAATAGTAAAAAGGTAAGTGATGGGAAAAAGCAGAAAACTTTGTGTCTTTGTGTCACTGACAGCCCTCCTCTTCAGTTGCAGCAGCGACGAAGAGGATGCCATCCAGTTTGCCACCGTCAAGTCAGACAAGACCGTCCAGTTGTCCAACGACGTCAACTCCCCCTCATGCAACGTCCATCTGGAGTTGGCCTATGCCACAGATGACAACGGCCACAAGGCGGAGATCATCAACAATGCGATAGAAAGCCGTCTGCTCGACATCGAAAACCTCCCGATGCAGCAGGCTGCCGACTCCTTTGCCAGCGTCTACGCCACTAATTACAAGAAGAATTTCCTGCCGCTCTACAATCAGGATCGTGGCGACGAGAGCAAGCGCTCCTGGTATGAGTACCACTATATCATCAAGTCCGAGGCCGGAAAAGGCCACAAGGCATCCACGGCCTACAATATCTATCTCGACTATTACGAAGGCGGTGCTCACGGCATCATCCAGCATCTGACGATGAACTTCGAGAACAAGACGGGCCGCACCCTCTCGCTGGCCGACATATTCGTGCCGGGCTATGAGCACCAGTTGAACGTGCTCCTGCTCAATGCCCTTCAGGAGAAGACAGGCTGCAGGAACATCACCGAACTACACGACAAAGGCTATCTCTACTCGATGGATATGTTCCCCTCAGAGAACTTCATCCTCAGCGACGACACCATCACCTTCATCTATAACCCCTACGAGATAGCACCATACGCCGCCGGCACCACTGAACTGACGATTGCCTACAGCAGTCTGGACAACATTCTCAAAAACAGTTTCGCAAGATGACCCGACTTATCAGCAAATATTTCCCCGACCTCACCCCCGGGCAGCAACAGCAATACGCTGCGCTCGACCCGCTCTATCGCGAGTGGAACGAGAAGATCAATGTCATCTCCAGAAAAGACATCGACAATCTCTATGAGCACCACGTGCTCCACTCTATGGCCATCGCTAAGTTGATCCACTTCCGCCCCGGCACCCGGATACTCGACTTCGGCACAGGCGGCGGATTCCCCGGCATCCCCCTGGCCATTCTCTTCCCCGAGTGCCAGTTCACGCTCATCGACGGCACTGGCAAGAAGATACGCGTGGCCCAGGAAATCTGTCAGGCCATCGGGCTCGCCAACTGTCACCCCGAGCATCTGCGCGGCGAAGACGAGAAGGGGCATTACGACTTCATTGTCAGCCGTGCCGTGATGCCCCTGCCCGACCTCCAGAAGATCGTTCGCAAGAACATCGCCAAAGAGCAGCGCAACGCCCTCCCCAACGGCATCATCTGCCTGAAGGGAGGCGACCTGCAGGCAGAGATCCGCCCCTTCCGGAGGATTGTACAGACCGCCGACGTCAGCAGTTTCTTCTCCGAAGAGTGGTTCAGGCAGAAATTCATCATCTATCTCCCCATATAATTCTCAATTCCCCATGCTCACCATCAGGCGCTTTTGTTGCAACATGCTCTCAGAGAACTGCTACGTCGTGAGTGACGACACCCGTGAATGCGTCATCATCGACTGCGGTGCTTTCTATCCCGAAGAGGGGCAGGCCGTCATCAGTTATATCAGCCAGCAGGCACTGACGCCGCGCCATCTGCTCTGTACGCACGGCCACTTCGACCACTGCATGGGCAATGGCTATATTTATCGCGAATACGGTCTGAAGCCGGAGGTACATGCCGATGATGAGTTCCTGATGGTGAAGATGCAGCAGCAGACGGCCGACATCCTGGGGGTCAATCTGTCAATAGACGTGCCACCAGTAGGCCGTTATCTGAACACTGACGACACCATCCTCTTTGGTTCCCATTCCCTGCAGACCCTGCACACGCCTGGCCACACCCCTGGCGGCGTCATCTTCCACTGCCGGGAGGAGCGCACAGCCTTCAGCGGCGACACACTCTTCCGGATGAGCATTGGCCGCACAGACTTCGAGCGGGGCAGTTATGAGCAGATGGTCAACAGCCTGCATCAGGTCGTGGCCAAGTTGCCAGCCGACACCGTCGTCTACCCAGGTCATGGGCCTCAGACCGTCATAGGGGAAGAGCTCAAATACAATCCCTATTTCTGATAAAGAGTCTGACATCTGAGAGCGATGCCTTAAAGGGCTGACATCCGTCCCACGGGGTCATAGCCGACCGCATGGGGCTGCAAAACGTCGGGTTTTTGGGGAGTGGACTCATTTATTTTTAATCTATGACCGCAACATCCGTATTGTTTATAGACAATAAAAGTTAAATGATTACTCGCTTTATTGTTTATAGACAATAAAAATACTACATTTTACTACGTGCTCTCGGCCAAGGCTGCTGCCGAAGCCGCTAAGACAGAACCCGTACAGGCTGACATCGCCTTTGAGACTGGCAATGGCGATGAAGGACAAGACGATGCCCCATTCTGACCCGTCCTCTCTCTTCCCAAGGCCCGCCCCAAGACTCAATGCCTGGAGCGGGCTTTCCTGTTACAGATACACAAGTGTTACACTTCTCTCCATTCTTTTGTCACTATCTTCACTTTTTTATTCTTATCCCCCGACTTTTTGCAAAATAAGTGTAACAGTGTAACGGAGATTATCATAGTGACTATAATAAACAGGCAGTCAGCCACTTCCGTGCTGTTACACATCTGTTACGGATTTGTCACACATTCCGATTTAACCTCAATGTGTAACAGCCCGCCCAATATCCAAACAGGATTAGGACTCTTTGTCAGACTGGGCTCCAGCACTTTTTCGAGTGGGTACTAAAAAATGCCAGAGCCCACTCCGGCAAAACACAGGGCGGCGATGCATCCACAGCAGGGGACAGGAACGATGTGTATAAGCCTAAAACTGAATTTTTTTATAAAAAAGTCACGGAAATATTTGGTAGTTTCAGATATTTTTCGTAACTTTGTGCCATAGAAATAAAAGATTAACGAGAGTGCTCGTTTAGCCTAATATCCATATGATTATGGTCGCAAAGACACAAGCGGGAACCATGCACCCGGAGTAGTTGCTGGCATAATAGTTTAATATCATGAAAACTTTTTAAAGTTATGGCTATCAAAATCAAAGCGAAAGAGCGTAAGCTCAAACTCGGCGATAGCGAGTTCTATCGCTACGTGATGCAGCCCGAACTCTATTCGGCGCTGGCATCTGAGAAAGTGATCCGCGAGGCGGCCCTCCGCAGTGGCGTGAGCCAGGGTGTGATGCAGGCCTGCTGGGACGCGGCGGGCTCGGTGATCAAGGCCTGGGCGACTGAGGGCCACTCCGTGGCTCTGCCCGGACTGGGCACGATGCGCTTCGGCCTGTCGGCTAAGGCCGTGGCCGACGTGAACGACGTGAAGTCGGGGCTCATCAAGACGCGCCGCATCGTGTTCACCCCTTCGACCGACCTGAAGCAGGAGTTGAAGGACACGGCCGTGGTCATCACCTGCTACGACCGCAACGGCAACGAGGTGAAGCGCGTCACGTCGGCTGACGACGGCACCATCGAGGAGCCCGACACCACCGACCCCGACGGCACTGAGGGAAGCGGCAGTTCGACCACCGGCGGCTCTGGCAGCGGCACCTCGGGCTCTGACTCCGGCGGCGGAACCACCACGGGCGGCGGCACAACCACCGGCGGCGATGACTCCGGCGGCGACGGTCTGGACAAGGGCTGACCTGCTGAGCCTCACGCACTGGGAGTAGCCATTCCCTCAAAGACTTCCCTCCTAGGAGGGGTTGGGGGTGGAGGAGAGAAATACGGTCACAGCCTATAAAAAAATAGGTCGAACCTTATTGATTCACCCCACCCCTAACCCCT
>ODAJ012165318.1_pt1 | contig 20296 bp, 19 predicted proteins | sample 1539241 | NCBI WGS metagenome assembly ODAJ01 (sample SAMN02144231, study PRJEB22623) | gut metagenome | biome: sheep rumen | host: Ovis aries | place: New Zealand | reverse complement strand
CGTCGAATTTAGGCAATCTGACGAAAATCTTTGCCTCAATGTTAATTGAGGCTGCGCATACTGATGCACAGGGGTCGTGCGGTGTTGCCTCAATGCTTGCGGGGACTTCTCCTTCTGACCGCAGCGGCTGCACCGATGATAGCAGCAGCTGCTGCGGCTGCGGCTGCCGCTGCCGAATTGCCGGTTGCGGGGTTGCGGCTCTTTCCGTCGGTGTCCTTATCTGCGGGTGCCTGAGCCTTGACCCAGACCGCTGTTAATGACAGATCATCGGCGGGTACTCTGTCCGGAAGAGCGGGCGACCAGCCAGCGAAGGTATAGCCATCTCTTTCGGGAACTGCTGGAGGTTCAAGGGCAGTACCCCAGGGAAGGCATATAATTTTTATCACCGAGCCGTCATCGTCAAGAAAGGAGACTGTGGAATATTCCTCCGATTCGGTCACTGCATCTATCCAGAACCAGTCAGATACGAATTCACCGCTCCTGACACGGACTCTGTAAGCGCCTGCTCCGGTGAAGCTCACTGTGCCATCTGGGGCGAGCTTTATCCCCTCGGATCCATCAGCCTCCCAGATGTAGGCCGCGTTTATCTGCTTGCCTGTCCCGTCATACACATCGACTATAAGCCGCCTGTGCGCAGGGTGTTCCTCGGGAAATTCGGATATGCCGACCGGCTCCGGCTCTGAGGGCTTTTCAATACGGTCAGGCTCGGCTCCTACAAGACCTGTGTAGCTGCTCCTGATGACGAAAACTGTGTTCTCATCGGCCTCAACCTGCGGGGGATCGGTAAAGTCGATCTCGTCGGCATCGCTGCCGTGGTACTGCACTCTGAGACTGGCCCAGCCGGAATAGACGGCCTTTCCCGTTCCGGTCCTGTATATTGCTCTGACGTGAAAACAGCCTGATCTGGTAAAATAAAGCCTGCCGTTATAATCCAGGGTCACGCCGCTGCCGGGCAGCTCCATAACATCCCACGAGCAATTGTGCAGGTTAAATTGCGCCGTCAAAACGGCGCAAAAGTCACAGCGGCCGGCAAATCCGACCGCATTTGCGAGGGTTTGGGGCTCTCAAGGATTAACGTCAAAATCAAAAAAGGAGGGATTTGCCGATGTCAAAAGTTAAGAAAATGACCGCTAAAGGCGATTCTGCGAAGGATGAGGCAGCAGTCAGCGCCCCAAAAATAAAGTTCACGATATATGTCTTCCCAGAAACGATGAAAACGATAGAATGTCTTTACAAAGGTGACAACTGCGTTTCCAAAACAGAATTTATTGAGAAAGCAGTTCGCTTCTACTGCGGATATCTTTTGCAGAACAAGCCGGAGCTTATCGACTACCTTGCGCCGCAGATCGGTACGATCACAGACGGGATAGTCAAAGACTCAGAGCAAAGACTTTCGCGTGCGATATTCAAGTTAGCTGTCGAAGTCGGTGTGCAGACGCATCTGCTTGCAGCGCTTAATGGACTTGATGATACAGCTCTCTTCAAGCTGCGTTCCGGAGTTACTGATGAGGTCAGAAGGATAAATGGGATCATTAATTTTGAGAGCGCTGTGAGGGAACAGAGGAGCTGAAAACAATGCCGCAGTCTGTGTGTGCAGAGTGAGGCAGATACATATTATTCGTTGCTTATATATCTCAAAAATCTTTTCATCAGAAAAGCACAGTAATACGGGAAGGTGTAAATGTTATCAGCAAAGCCGATGTTTCCGCTTGTCAGCTTAATTCCGAACTTAATATCGGGATATCTGTCAGATTCTATCAGGGTTCTCAGTGACTTTGATCTGCCGTTGGTGGATTTCACTTCTACAGGAACAAGAGCATTTGATGTTCGCATAAAGAAATCTTCTTCGAGCGTTGAATCCTCCCGTTTGTAATAATACAGATCACCGCCGCTTTTTACTATTGCTTCACCAACAATGTTTTCATACAAGGCTCCCTTGTATACACCGAGATTCTTTCTTGCACGAAGATCATCTTGTGCTTCATCATCGAGAGAAGCAACAAGCAGTCCTGAATCCGAATAGTACAATTTGAATTTGCCTGTGTCGATATTGCCTTTCAGCGGCAGCTCAGGGAAGTTCAGACAATGACAGATATTAATGATACCCGCATCAGAAAGCCATTCTATGCAGCCTGCATAATCCTTGGACCGCGCTCCCGATGAAACCTTTGAGAATTGGAATTTCTTGTTTTCCTTTGCAAGCTGAGGTGTAATGCTGTTGAACACATTTATTATCCTTGTCTGATCGAGTCCTTCGGCGTATTTTCTGACATCGTCCTTATAGTCGATGATATACTGACGCTGCAGCTCAAGAGAACCTTCAAAAGTGTCTTTTTCGATATATCCACGGACTATTTCGGGCATCCCGCCGAGGATACAGTAATCAAGAAAAAGCGAGTGCCAGATACTTGTGTCCAGATTACTGAAGGGCTCAAGCTTTGTCATATGAACGAGCATCTCGTCAACATAGCCGCTGTCATATCCCTTAGCCCAAAGGAACTCTTCAAAATCAAGTGAATGCATCTGATAATCAGTTTTGCTGCCAACGCTGTTGCTCGTTATCCGCCGGTAATTTATACCCAGCATAGAACCGCTGCATATAACATCGAAGCGTCCGTCAAGCCTGAAAAATTTCAGAGATGTGGCAATATCGGGGAATGCCTGTATATCATCGAAAAAGATAAGAGTCCTGCCTTCTGCAAATTGCTTTGAAGGATCTATCCGAGAGATGTTTCGTATAAGGTCATCAACGGTATAGCCGTTCTCAATTATCATTTTGTATTTGGGCTCTTCAACAAAATTGATCTCTATCACACTGTAATAGTTTGCTTTTGCAAAATGCCTTATCGACTCAGTCTTGCCGATCTGACGTGATCCTTTGATTATCAGCGGCTTGCGCTCGGGATCATTTTTCCAGTTATCAAGATAGGCATCTATTTTTCGCTTCATATACATAGCGATCACTCCTCACAAGCTGATTATACCATTATTGCAGCGAATTGTCAAGCCTATATTACACTTTTATGAGCGAGTTCAATGGGTAGATCAACAACAATTATAGCTAATCGTGTCGTTTATAGCATCACCAATGAGGTCAGACGGATAAACGGAATCATTAATTTTGAGAGTGCTGTGAGGGAACAGCGGAGCTAAAAGAAATGCCGCAGTCTGTGTGTGCAGAGTGCGGCAGATACATATATTTTAATCTCATCAGTGGTAATTCCGTCTTTTTGTTTTCTATAGCATTTGAAAAACTGATATAAACGTCGCAAGACATATTACTTTAATCTATATCAACTATTCCCGCCCTTCAATAACAAGTTTATTTACCCCATTGCCGTCAGGAATGATGTCAGTGATCCTAAGTGAGGTGGGCTTATACCCTTTGTCTTCACACAGAATGATATAATCTCCGAGCTGCGCGACATACTTGTCCACTGTATTTCTTACTCCTCTTCCTCCGAACCTCTGTAAGGTCATTGAAAGCTCTGCCATTTTTTCGACAACAATCTCTTCATAATTAAAGTTGATGCCGGCATCTTTGTAGTGTTTTTGTGCGAAGCCGAGCAGACCTCTAACGATTTCTTTGATAGGATTCTCTCTCAAGAAATCATATACGACGGTGCTGCCAAGGAAACGACCTGCTATTTCGGGAGCGGCTTTTTCAAAATGAGACTGGATATTTCGTTCAATCTTGTCCTTAATTGTTTCGTAATCCATATCAAGACTGATCTCATATTCACCCTTATTGTTGAGCACACCGAGATTACTAGTCATTATGATTAGGGTATCCTTAAAGGACGCATCACCGAACGCATTAGAAAGGGTTCCTCTATCCATTATACTGAGGAATAAGTTCCGAAAGACCTTAGGATCACTCTTTTCTATTTCATCAAAAACGAGCACCTGGAAGGGGTTCCCAATTATTTTCGATACAAGATCGTTGCCGTCACCGTATCCGATGTAAGAAGGATCTGCACCAACAGCTCTTTTGAAAGAGGCCATATCAATAAACTCCGCCATATTAAACTTCCTAACGGCGCTCGCATCTCCGTAGATGAGTTCTGCCAATGCGTATGAAAGCTCTGTCTTACCGGTTCCGGTAGGTCCGGCTAAAAGGAAAGCAGCCCTGGGTCTTTGTTCGATACTGTCCGGGTTATTTGAAACATTGTCAATACCTCTTACAACTCTGCGAAGCTTATGAACTATCTGCCTTATAATATCCTCCTGACCTTTGATCCTATTATTTAAAAAAGCTTCAGCGTTTTTTAGATTGTTTCTTAACCTCTCCGACTCCCAAGGATTTTCTCGTATTCCATAGCGGTAGAGAGTAATTGCCTCACAGCAATTTTCAATGTGTAACTTGAGTTCGTATGATAATCTTCTGATCTGTTCGATCTCGATGAATCCTAAACCGTCAGTAAGGGCAGCCATTTTGTTTATAAGTTTTTCCAAACGTTCTTCGGGAAGGGAAAATCGGTCGCTTTGATATATTTCCTTGCGAAAGAAATTCGGAAAAATATCTTTAATGAAAGAATAACGTTCCTCATACGTGGGAAGACCGTTTGTGAGATGCTTAAAGAAACGTGAGGAGTTGATCCAAGAAGGAAGTTTTTCTGCATTTTCTGTGACAATAATCAACTTATTATTACCCGCTGAACAGGAAACAGAATCAAGAATCAGCTCGTAGGCCATTCTTTCCGGCAATTCAAGGTGATCAACGTTGTTTACGTATCTCTCCACATTCAATGCTATTACCACAAACTGATGTTTTGATTGTAACATCACCTTGGCGAGCAGTTTGGCCATATCCACATTACGACTGTTCTGAGCACCGGGATTGTTTGTAAAGGGAGAAGGAACTCGTCCATTTTCTACTTTTGCACCCACTGTCTCAGCAAAGAGCTCTAAGTCATCGGTTGAGAGATCATTATAAAACCCATTTACATAGTCGTAGAAAACCACACTGTATCCCTTATCGGAATAATAGGCATACAGGAACACAGGCAGCTTCAACATTCCTTTAAGTCCCTGAGAATTCTCTTCAAGATAGATGAGGTCATTAACGTTTCCGTCGATTATTATACCATTAAAAAGAGAGTTTTGAACAGAAAAATCAGAGTAAAATTTTGATGTTATCATAATATTGCCTCCTTTATGATTTGTGGATGCCAATGGAATACAACAATCCGCTGTGAGATGAGAACGTTTGTATTTTGGGGACATAACTGTTGAGCCATTTTGTATAGGTCGGCTTATATCTTCTATCAAGTACATTAAGCCTTTGATTATAAGAGCCATACGGCAGTATACCATCTGTAGCTTGCTCCGCGATGTAGGGCCCATCAATAATAGCTGTTATGCCTTCAAGAGCTTTTTTATCGATTTCACTCAACAGATAGCCTGTATAAATCAGGATATCATCGCACTGATGCTTGATGAGTGAAACAAACTTCCGAAGTTCCTCGGGCTGGAAGAAAGGATCACCTCCGGAAACTGTGATCCCGTCCAGACCGCTGAGATGTGGTGAGATAAGATCTGCAAGATTATCAACAGAGATATCTTTCCCGTTATGGAGCTCCTGAAGTTCAGGAGAAATACAACCCGGGCATTTTCTCGGACAACCACTCGCCCACAGAACGAGTCTATTTCCCGGACCAAGGGTGTTGTTTATAGGAGAGCAAATATGATGACAATACATTCCTTTCACCCCTCTTTTTCAACTTTGAGATACAGTGCTCTGGCATCGGGATCGGCTATGAGTCCATCTCCCAGTGAAAGAATATTTCCAGGTATGACTTCCAAAGGAACTCCATTATTGAGTTTTTCGCCGTTGACAAACGACCCATTGGTACTTCCTTCGTCTATGACGAACATCTTTTCTTCTGTGTGAATTATTTTGAGATGTTTTCGTCGGCTGATAAATTCTTTGTCGGATGATACGGGAACAAGACTCTCCTCCGTTGAACGCGCTATGATGCTGATACCCTTGGGGACAATGTAACGTGTTCCGGTTACGATATCGACAAGTACTATCTTGGTAATATGTTCATCATGAACGACAGGCTGACTGCTTTCTTTGCTGTGGCCATCGTCTTTGAGTCGAGGAATAACGTCTGCCAGTGAAACCGCCTCCGAACATATTTCACAGAACAGATTATCAACTGAATTTTCGTGGTGACAGACAGGACAAATCTTTATATACATCTTTAATCACCTCAGTATTAAGAATTACCCGCTTCCGATGCAGCATTATTCTTACGATACAAATGATATCTGTTGTTTTCCGTATCGTTTTCCGCATCATCAATTACCGAACTTGCACTGTGTATGGTGTGTACTGCATCCGGGTCGGGGGGGAGAACAAACGTGGTTTTGGTGATGATTCCATATTCTCCAAGCTTTCTGAGAAGGATGTCTCTATCCCTGCTGCACCAGTTTAGCATACTGCTTGTAACACTTGCTCTTTCAGCCTTATCTTCATCTGCAGCAAATTCAATTGTAACCTGTTTACCATCTTGGATCATCTCTACGCGTATATCTTGATTTCCGGGAATTCTATACATTAAAGTAGTATATGAATCATCGTGAAAGCCGCTGACATTATATCCAAGCTCTGACATTATTGAGTCAAATACTATGCGGATGTATTTTCTCTCGACTGATTTGCTATGGCTTTTTGCGTCCTCCTGCATTGCTTTCTTCATTTCTTCAATTCCGGAGGGGGTTAGCTCAAAGTACTCTTTCGGTCTGATTCCAAAAGCGATACTCTGAGAACGATATTCTTTTTTTGTCTGCTTGTACTCCTCGGCTAACTTTACCTTCTTTCCAATCTGATTTAACAACGCATTCAAAGCTGATTCTTCTGTTTGAATAAATACTAAATCATAAAGAGCTTTAATATTATTACGAAAGCTCTGTGGCAGGCTATCATCGGACAGCAGCATTTCGATTTCTTTGTTGTTGATGTTGGATGAAAGTACTGTCCTTCTTTCAGCAGACAGCAAATCTGCTGCATCAGAAACATGCGAGTTAACACTGAAACTTAATCGCTGCGCTTTCTGAAGAGCATTGTTCCTCGCTTCACTTATTATTCTCTCAACCTTAGCTTCGACATCATTAAACCTCGTTTTTAAGTTGAAGACCTCATCCTGACGGGATCGAATCTCTCCTTCATCACTTAACGGAACAATATCTAACCCCTTTATATCACACAGGAGGGAAGAGATATCATTTTTCACAGAATCGATTTCGGATATTATTTCAGTGCAGGAAAATCCAAGCGCTCTCAGTTTATCTGTTGAATCTGATTTTAGAACATCACATCCGGCAAGCAACACTTCAAGATCTGACTGAAGCTGAAAAACAAGTTTTCTAAGAGCGTTAAGTCTAAGCTCTTCAATAGACATACACGACATATATTTCCTCCTTTCCCGGGATGGGAGAGTGTCCCTTTGGGATTTCTCCCCTCTGTATTTATTGTAGCATAAAACATAGTTTTTGAAAACAGACATCGATCGGACATCCAAATTCTTTAGATTTTCTGTCTGTCTGTAGAGATAAGATACCCGCAAAACTCTGCTGCAGGATACCCATTGACGTCGAACAAATACTTTGACAACATACCAAGGTTATCTCTTAATGACGATTCTGAGTATAATGTACCATTGGCCATTACCTTTTTATCCGTATTCAGAAGGAAAGCCAAAGCGAAGGCAAGCGAAAGAGGCGTTACCGGCATCCCGATCTTACCTTTCAGCGATTTGTCATAAGCAAGTTCGATCGCATAAAGTGACTGTGCCTGATCGGTAAGACCAATGCATCCGAAATAGATAGAAAGGACGTTGTTCCTCAGTAATTCTTCAACAAAAGCTTCATCATTGCTCCTCAGCCGGGAAAGCATCTGTTCTGAAAGTGTTTGAGTATCATTATATATCTTCCCCTTCCATACAAAGCGCTTATCTTCCGGAAACAGATTGTATAGAAACCGCATGAATGCTACATCAGGAGAGAAAGCCTCACTTTCAGAGGAAGCTATTTTTGCCATTGAGGCAATGTCCTGCTCATTGTTTATAAAGGATTCAAATAGCTCTTTAGTAGTGATTGTACGTCTTAAACCTTCTTCCCAATTCAAAGCAAGAGCACTGCGAAGGGACTTCCTGTCATAGCAATCAATTCCGTTCAAACGGTAAGAAAATGTACCTTTTTTGTTTTTCAGAGTTGAAGTGGACACATATTCTCCCGAACACCATTTTTTTACTTCCTTTAATGATGCTCTCTCCTCTGCATTATAACGCACGAGGTCATTCACTATATATAATTCAGATGGAGCATCAACTGGCAAAAACTGATCTTGCCGAAAAAGAGATAACTCCCAGTCTTCGAGGTCGAAATTGAGAAAAGGGGGACGATTGTAAAACAATGTGTAGATGAGGACTCCAACACTGAACATATCGCCCGCCGCAGAAGAGATACCTATGTTAAATTCAGGGCTTGAAAACCCGGGTGTCAGTTTTCCGCGATCTGCGTGCTGAATAAGTGTACTGCCGGCGTCACATACGCAGCACAATGAGTAATCACACAAAGCTATCCGTCTGTTGCCTTTATCATATAATATGTTGCTTGGTTTAAGATCATTGTAATAAATTCCAGCCTTGTGCAGTGTTTGCAGACCGCTTATTATCAATTCAACGAAACGCCGGATCCTACAGAGTTTGTATTCTGGGTCTTCCATAGGATCTTTGTCCATATCTTCCAAGGAATCACCGTTCATGTACTCAAGGACTTCTACGGCGACATTGTTATGATAGCCATACTCATATAGTTTAATTAAATTATAGTGTTTATCGGTTTTTGTTTTCAAAAGGTCATAAACATCTATGTCAAAAATCTTATTGTACTTATAACACTTCAAAACGTAATACTGCTTGTTGTACTCCGCTTTGTAGATGTAAGATTCCCCTCCCTCATTTATAAGGGAAAGCACCCTGTACTTGCCGAAAACAATGTCACCTGTATTGAAAGGGGACGTATGAGTATTCATGCTGCGTTCGTTAGGAAGAGTATCACTGCTGTAGCGCGTGTTGGGAAGAGTTTCGTTTGAACTGCGCATATTAGTTTTTGTTTCGTTTGAATTGTGCATATTGTTTTTAGTTTCGTTCATAATATTCTGTCCCTCCTTTGAAAGTTTGATCGTTTTACTCTCTGAAATAAATATAACACACTTTGTCAGAGAACACAACGGACATATAACGGACAAACCCGAAAAGGCCTGTTTCCGTCATGTTTTAATACTAACATATAGTAATTCCGATTTCAACGACATAAAAAAGGACATCACATAAGAAAGTAATGTCCGTTTGATGTCCTTGAAATATTACGGAGGGAAAGATATAATAAAATCATAGATATATCCCGCCGGGATTTTAAGGAGGAATGATCATGAAAAATTGCTTTATAAATGACAGAAACCAGTTTTATTACAACGGTGAACTATACGATAACCTCTTTACCTTTGATCTGGAAGATGGGACTACGGTCATTGTCTTTTCCGACAACACATACGATGAAGACGGAAATCTTTCTGCTTATACCGCTTATCTTTATGAATCCGATGAAGGTATTGAGCTGGGCAGCTTGGACAGCGAGAAAGATTATGAAAGAGTGAGCTATATACTAAGTATAGTTTCCTCGCTGGTAAAAGAAGGTTTGCCCCCTGAAGATGTAGAGAGATACCTTGATGGTGCTGTGATAGATAGTTCGTTCTGTGATGAGGTTGGGGATGAAATTGAAAAGTGATGATAGATTAATACTCCGAGAGAGTTATGATCTCTCCTCCGTTAAAGACTCCTCAAAGAGCCTTCAATCCATTTTGCTTGATATCTCTGCCATTTTTTCTTCAAGTTCCTTTTGATTTTCTATATGTATTCTTAATTGGTTTTGACTTTCTTTTAACCCAGTATTATCTCTTTCTTCTGTCATTTTATTGACTATATCAAATATATACCACATCTTATTTAATAATTCTTCCGCTGCACTGCATAATCTTCTGTCCTTCTCAATTTTTTTTATCGATTCTTTGATGTCATCTGGATTGTTGTACAAATCAAGTTTTATTTCCTCTGTCCTCATAGTATTCTCAAACCTTTTTAAACTAATCGATTGCAATTCCATTGTGATATTTATTAATTCAACCGATAACAAAGAATCAATTAACAAATATATTTTCGCTTTGTCCTTACGATCTGTTATACCATGTAGATACTTCATCGCTATTTCCAATCCTGCTATTCTGTACTCCTCCGAACAGGATAATTCCGATGACAACCATGTTTCAAAAGTGATATCATTCAAATAGTTTTTAAAGTGTTCGCCGAATAATACAGAAAGTACCTGTTTAGGATAATAAAGAATACTTTGGGACCCAAGCTTTTTCATCAGCAAAAATACAGACTTTTTTTCAATAAGTATTTTTTCAATTTCCTCACTGGTTTTTATTCCTTTGGCAGTTTTGTTACTGAAAAGAATTAGGTTTTCTGCTATCTTGATAAACCTGTCTCCGAGATCCGGATAAATATTTGACTCGATATCTTGAACATTATTCCCAAACTTGTATCTGAAAAACTCTAAAGAGCCGCTTCCGTCCGGTGTCAGACTGTTATTGACTGCCATACTGGCAAAGAGTTCCTGAACGGTCAAATGAAGAAACTGAAGACCAAAATCTTCACCACGATGACTGATAGCAGATACAAAAACACCCATGTCGTTTATCATAACATTCACGATACGTTCTGCCTCTTTATCATCAATACGTCTGGGAAAACTACGGCAGAAAGATCTATTTCCGTAACACTCTTTGATATAGTTTATCAGTTCATCTCTGCTGATTATGATGCTTATATCATCTCTGTCAAAGGTCATTCGGTACGCAATATATTTAATTATCAAAAAAAAGGTGTGCTATCCTCTGCCACTTCAGCACGGCGCGCAAATTTTTTGATAAATGATTCGTTATATTCAGACATGGATTTGGGAATATGACCTGTGTGTTCTTTAATTTCAAGCAAATTTGAAAGATACATAGGAAAATAGGATAGATCCTTGATGATGTTTTCTGTACTGTCAAGTTCTTTCTCTGTTTCGCTGACAAGTTCAAGATCGGATTCTGTCACTCTCCTGTCTTTACTGAGAAAAACCCAGGTTGCAATAAAACCTACTCTCTCATGATTTGTCATAGGATGAATGTAATGATAACACAAGCCGGGTTCAAGTCTACTGAGGTGATTGATTTCCTCATCATTGTAATTCAGTAAACGACCGGTAACGATCATATCGGTTAGACTGTTTTCCGGTTTACCAAGAAAATCTGCCGTTTTTTCGGAAACATTTATCTTATTATCATGCGAAAGTTCATCAAATCCGTCAATAATAAGAAGAAGATCACCTTTAACTACGTGTTCGTCGAGTATGGCTTTAAATCTTTCAAAGCTCAAATCTGTGGATGACATAACGTATGCAAAATCATAAAAGAGCTTAAATCCAGTTGTATCAACTCTATTGAGACTACGGCATCTGAGCAGAACAGGAAATCTTTTTGATTCGATTTCGTCTTTCATGCAAGCCAATACCAGTCTTGCACAGAATAAACTCTTACCACTGCCCGGAGATCCGAAAATGCCTTTTCTGATATGTTTTTCATTAAACTCATCGACAAGATTCACTGTCTGAGATAGGATTGCCAAAGAGTGTTTATATTTTTGAGGATAATTATATTCAGGGGGATCAATATGGGTCGGATCGAGATGATCTCTCAGATTGCTTCTTATCGTTAATCCCTGTTCGTACCTTGCATAGTCATTCCACAAGCTCCGAAAAGAGGTCTTCTCCTCTGATAGATGTATTGGAAAATAGATGTCTTCCAGCTTTTCTTTCTTTTTGCTTGCTTCGGAATCAATGTTCTCCGCAATGTATTGCATTTCACAAAGGAAATACTCTTCATCGCTCATGTTTATTTCACGTTTAGGCTCTGCGGTCCCGAGCATATGTACACCTCTATTTACTCATCGTTAGTTTCTTCTCTGCGACTTCATCGATAACTTTGTTCCATTCATCACTGCGTTCTTTCCATTCTTGTTTTGATTCTAAGACGTTCCAGTGGTTTCTCCATCCGTTCCTACACTTTTCAAAATCATTTTCAACATCTTTGAAAAGTTCTCTGTTAGCATACAGAACATTCAGTAAAGCTTTGCGATCTTCTTTTGATACATCCGGATTTTTTGTGATCTCATTCAGAGAATACTCTTCCAAACACATTATTCTGAACACTTTGCAAATTTGCTTTACCATTTCTTTTTCTGTGGATTTAGCCTTGCTTAGAGTTATAAGAGAGCAAAATATTGGTGCAATATAGGGATACAATTGACCTTCATCCTCCGGATTTTTGGATTCGACAATCATCATGCTGACAAGATCGCCCCAAAGTTCTGGGCGATCTTTGAAACATTTCCAAAGCTCAAGAAGTACTTCCCTCGTATTTTCCTCTATCTCGGTTCCGGTCAGATCTAAGGTGTCGTTCGGAAGAGCATAAAAACCAAAGTGGTCTTCAATATTATCCTGAATAATAGTGAATCTGTTTTCAGCGGCAAGAAATTTTTCAATTATATCATACTGGAAAGAATACTTGTCATCGTCAAAGATAATGAGTCCTGCAAGGGTGTTTATATCAGATATATTTTTGTACCATTCAGAACGATCGATACGTTTGTCTCTCTTTGCAACAGCGTCGTACTTTTTTTCAAGCTCATCCCGCAGGATGTATTTTATATCCCTGAGGATCATTTCATAAGCTATATGCCCCAAGGCCGGCCTTACAAGTGATTTGAAATCAAATGACATAGGTTCCAGCTTTTTATCAATGAGTTTTTGAGTGAGTTCATTGATTATTCTGTAGGGAGTTTTCAATCCGTTGAATATCTCGCAGATCATAAGTGATAGCAGGTATGGATTATCAGAAAGCTTGGATAAGTATTCGTTATCATCGATGAATTTCTGCAATTCGTGAGCCCTGGCATCTGTCACTCTGCTGTCTTTTATAAGAGCCCATTTTTTTATTATTTCAGTCTTTACAGCAGGGTTTAAGGAAAGAACCGTTTTGGGAAGAGATGTAATAATGTCTGTAGGATCATTATTTTCACCATAAGAATATGATTTGAAATCTATCTGTCTGGATGTAATGATCAGGCTTGCTTTGCTGTGCTTTTCTGTAAATCCTTTAATAAGGCTTGTCAGATTATTACGATATTTTTTGTTTACCTCATCGAGACCGTCTATGAGAAGAAGGACTTTGTCTTCATTTCTGTTAAACTGCTTCTTTATGACTTTCAGTACATCCGTATGCTCTTTTTCATAATCTTCTATACCTTTATTGATTTCACAGAACACCAGATCCAAAAGACTATCCGGCGCTTTTTTGCGATGATTGACATAAACATTTATATTTGAAGCTTCAATATAGATAGGGAAAAAGTCCTTTGGCTTTTCCTTACCGCTCATCCACTCCTGTTCAATTTTGTCATGCAGATCTATATTCTCTTCGTCATATATACAGGCTGCTATAAGAGCCCGCATAGCCGAAGTCTTGCCGCAGCCGGCACCGCACACAATTTTAGTTTTGATAAATGGATGATCAGGTTCGGTATTGCTGCAAAGCTTCGGTTTGATAATCGGGAGAGCATAGTAATCCTTAAGGCGGACACCATCTTCTTTGATCTCGTTTTTGTTCATCAGCAGGCGCAGATGATCAAAATACCGTTCTTTGAATACCGTCTCTGCATACCAAGCATTAAATTTCGCTGCAATTTCTTCTTTGCTCTCAAAGCTCTCATAAAAGAACACCGTCATCAACAGTGGAAGCAAGAGATCTTCATCTTCGAATATTCTGTCAAAATCATCTTTAGATTGTCCAAGTTCATCGACGAAGTATTCTTCCAATGCGTTCTTCAAATTGGGTTTAAAGATATTACGGATTATTGTTCCTATTCCTTTCTGAACCTTATCAGCCAAATCTGTATAGCATTGTAGTATTGTGAAATACACAGGAAGCAGATATGGTATATAAGATTCATCAATCTCTTTCTTCTCTATATTTTTGTACCTTGTATGTGTTTTTGAATCTTTATTTTTGTACCTTGTATATGCTCTTGAAAATGAGCCCGGTGCTTTGTTATAATCGTCGGGTAAAGCTTTAGATATTGTCGTCGGTAAACCAAACTCAAAACAGAAGTTATCTCCTTTTTTTACTATGCATTCTAAAATGTCTTTAAATCTGCCGTCACCAAGGATCTCAATATTATTCATAAGTAAGCTTTCCGAAAGTTGTCTTACTTTTGTTATTTCATCTACAAGCCAAACAAATTTCATTTCCATGAAATGCACCTCCAAAAATGTAATGCTTATTTGAACACTATTATTATACAACAATTTCATTGAAAAGTCAACGAAATTATATAAAGTGTACAATTCGGCTATAATGGTGTGTAACACCACATTTTTCCAACTTTCGGACAAGGACCGGACATTGAACGGACAGATGTTAAGAGTGATTTGAAAATCGCGTAAATGCGGCCTTTACTGAAATACTATATATAAATATTTGTTGTTAATAGGATACTTTATCTTTTTAATGTCCTCTTTGAAAAATGACTGATAATGCGTTGATGCAATCTGGAAACTGAAAAAACCGTGTTTTATAGAGTTATAATGAAACTTTGTAAATGTCCGTGCCTTGTCCATTTTCATTCGTTTCGAAATGTGTTATGATTAGATCAAGGAAAAGCAAAGAAGCTTTTCCAGATCAATATCAATAATATTATGAGGAGGTACTATTATGGGATTCTTTGATAGTTTATTTGGTGGAAGCAGTGGAGTATACGAGACAATCATACCCGGTTCCTGCGGGGAATGTAGGAAGTTCGCATTTTCAAATCATAAGTACGGCAAAGGGCTGTGCGATTACTACAACAGCGAAGAATATCCTGAATATGAAGGGGAACAGAAGTGTTCTAAGTTCGACAGGATCCGTTACAAGTCCGAGACAAGATATCGTGAAGACGGAAAATAAGATTCAGTTCAATTAGAGAAGGTGATCAACATGGATGAAAAGACTAATAGTAAGAGGACTAATGCCAGAGATGATTTTATATCATCTCTGGGGACTCCTTTCTTCATCGGTGTGGGGTTCTTTGTTTGGACCCTTTTATCTCTCCCTGACCAAACGGTAATGTTTGTCTATGTTACTTCTCTTTTTGTTTTTGGTATTAGCATTGGTGCTGCCTGTAAAGAATATGAATCGATCCTCCCTATTTCAATATTCTTAGGCATTCTGGCTGTTGTTGGTGCAAGTCTGGTCAGATACTATGTATATGACAGGGAATTCTCGGCAGTGTTACTCGTTATAACCTTGGGCAACATACCCGGCATATATGCAATAGCGGGAGGAAATAGACTCTTGCTGGATACTGTTGAAATGAGCGCTGTCTCAAGAGAGAAAGAGAAGATCCACAATAAGGTTTTCTCGATCATTGATGATCAAATAAGTAATGCAACATCTGATCTTGACTGCCTAAAAGATTGTATCGCCGAATTAAAGATCATCGAACGTAAGTACGCTTACATTTCCTCATTTGCTGATAACGAGAATCTCCGAAATAACAGGGAGCGTGAGATTAACGAAGTGCTGCACAAGCTTCCGGATTATGGTGAAGCTGCCTGTAGAGCTTATGGCTTTGACAACTGCTATAACTATCTGTCAAAGCGCATTGACGATCTTTCGGCCCTCAAAGACGAATTTGCAATGATTAAAACTCATACTGACCTTTCAGTATTCAAGGAAAATCTTAGCATTTTCATCAGATCGTATGATTTAGAAAAGGAGCGTGTTCTAAAATGATGATGTTCAGAGCAATAAGAAGACTTACAATAGTACTACTTTTAATTTTCGCAGCCGGAGTCAGCTTCCTCTTTGCTAAGCTTTTCTCGCCTGCATCGACCAATTCCAATACCAGTTCCAATAAGGCCAATACTGTAAACAGTTCCGCAGTTAGTTCTGATTCTGAAGCTTCTGCTGATGTAGATGGAGGATGTCTTATTGGCACATCTAAACCAAAAACACAAATTATGGCTTCTGATTCTCTTCCAGATGATATTTTATACATGGGGATTGCTCATGGACAACAGCCCTGGGAGTCCTCATTCACGCCATCTGTTTCAGGTGTATACTGTCTCACTATGGAAGACTATACAGAAACTGACAGCTATGAGTTGAATATCTTCGAGGGAAAAAAATCTATCAGTTTTGCGACGCTGCCCGGTTACTTAGGTCAAGGCTATGCGGAGATAACTTTAAGTAAAGGCAGTTCTTACCGAATCGTCTTAAACGATCGTGTAGGATATAACACAGGAAGTTTTTCCCTACGTGTTCACTGTGCTCAATGTGAGGAGGTCAAGTATTATTATGAAGATTAACACTATTCTCGATGAGTCGGATAAGATAAGAGCTGCGCTCGACGAAACCAGTGATGACAACGATAGAAGACAACGAGAGATTCTTTCGATGATCGAAAGTATTCGAAAAGCAAGGGAAGCTATTAGTTCAGGCGATGATAATGATGATGAAAAGGGGAACACTTCCGTCGCTTTGGAAAGTGCAACAGCTATCTTAGAAAAAGCAGAAGAGGCTTTTTCCTTTCACCAATACAATACCGCCCTGAATCTGATCATCAACGGTCTTGCCAGATATAAGTCTGATATAAATATGATGACCGATATTATCGTCTTTGGTGCAGCATCAGGGCGCTCCGACCTTACTGAGATCTATGCTGCTAAACTTCTTTCAACTCCAAGAAAGGTGTTTACAAAACGGACTTTTGTGGTGCTTCTGGAATACCTTTTGTCCAGTAGTGAAGTCACTGAAAACGAAAAAGAAATAAGATCTGTTATTTCGGATTTCAACTCCTTCTTTCCATATGAAGAGAAAAGAATCGCGTTTGAAGCCGAGCTAGAGCTTCATCTCGGCAATCGTGATGGTGCTATCAATATTTTGAAAGACGCATTGGTCCTATATACGAATGCACAGGTCTGTGCCAAACATCTCGCACAGCTGGAAATTCAGATGGGTGATTATGCGATGGCTCTTGAACACTGTCGGTATGGACTTGCCTGTACTTCAGTCGAAGCTGAAAAAGATTTCTATTCAGATACAGACACAACCGCCTTTTTGCTTTTCTACAAGCTCCTCTGCGAAGACTATCTCATTCATCATAAGTTTATTGCCGGTCAAGCATTGCGCTTTGAGGCAGAAAGGATAAGAGAGGAGTATAAACTCCTCCGATCGAAATATGAGAGCAAACTGGAAGATTATCTCGGAGAAATAGAATCAAGGATAAACGTCCTTCAATTTTTAATTGCTGATATTGAATGAAATGAGGTGACTATAATGTTGAGCGGTATAGAAGTTAGGGAGCTGTTATCACTGGGAGTATCTCCTACTGAAATCAGGCATTTTTTGGAATTGGAAAATGAGAAATCCAAGGCTGAGTCGGAAATCATAGTGGATGACGATAAAACAAAGCGGTGGTTTGAAACAGAAGACATCTGTGCTCTTGATTCAGACGGTATGATTCGTCTGTCAGAACTTGAGGCGGAGAACAGAAAGAGCTCAAGTACTGTAGAGAGAAAAGCCTTGACCTATCTGAGAATCCTAAAAGACTTGCAATTTGATGTCCCAGACATTATAAAAAGAGAGGTTCCTCCCAAAATAATATATAAGGAATTGAAAGATTTTTGTATTCAGAACGACATTCCAAGCGAAATTATTTATAGTTTGCTTCCTTCAGTTGTTGAATATATTGCGACTGGCTATATGAAACCTGTTATCATTGAAGGAGAAAAGGGAATCGGCAAGACTCACTCTGTGGAACTGTTCTTTAACAAAGCTCTTGGTTTGCCTGTATTTTTGATCAAGGCCCAGGACAGTGGAGACGGGAAACGATCACTCTCAGGCGATGCAGCCACATACAAAATGGCGGACTTGGGGTTACTAGCAGAAGCGCGCGTCAGACATCGTTCAGTAGTCAATATATACTTGATTGATGAAATAGACAAAGCTCCCGGCGAAGCTTCTCGGGGGACTTGTATCGCCGATGAGTTATTGAGCTTGACAGATGAAAATGTGAACAACTTCTACGATCAATATTTACAGGTTAAACTTGCAGGTTTAGAGCACAGTCCTTTCATTTTTACTTGCAATGACTTGTCAAACGTCAATCCTTTTCTTGTTGATCGTTGTACTGTAATAAGATTTCCAAATCCTGACAGAATCAGAATAGAATCAATCATTATGAAATATAGGGATAAGCTCATGATAGAGCCTCTCTATAAAAGTTTAAAATGCTCTGATGATGATGTGCTTTGGGGGATTGAAACTCTCTTCAACCGAGGGATCTATTCGCTGAGAAAATATAAAGATATGCTTGATAAGGCATTCCACTCAGGGTTGAATGAATTCTTTGAACAGGACTCTGACGAAGACGAACCTGTCACAGTTAGCAGGGCGATGTTCGAAAAAGCTTGCGATGAAATCTGCGGAACTCAACAAAAGAAAAAAGTGGGGTTTTAAACTATATACAATTGAAGAGAAGCATATCGTTTTCTATATCCGACAGCGTGAACGCAGATGATATCAGCTCTGTTGCAGTCAACCTGCTTGACGGCGGCGAGTTCACCGGAGAGACCTCGGACGAGTTCATGGTGGGATAAATTCAATACGATCTGTGGGGCCGAGTGATCGGCTCCTTTTTTAGTTGGGGGGAATGATAATGAATTGGCATGAAGGAGTCGGGAACGGCTCCTTTTTTGTTGCAGAAAGGAGGCACTATGCCCACATCACAAATAATAGTAACCAGCCGTTTCATCAGAAGCGGCACCAAGAAATCAAAAGCCCGGCGAGCAAACTATACCAAGTATATTGCCACCCGGGAAACCGTAGAGAAACGTCCGCAGAGCAATACTGCGGTGACCACAAATCAAACGCAGCTCATAAACCAACTGCTGAAAGAATTCCCGATTGCAAAGACATATCTTGAATACGAGGATTATTCGTCTATGCCAACTGCCGAAAATGCCTCGGAGCTTATCTCGACGATCATTGAACGTCACGCTGATGTGATCGGAAACCGCAAAAACTTTGTTGACTATATGGCGAAGCGCCCGGGAGCAGAACGCAGAGGTGAGCACGGTTTGTTCAATGACAGTGATTACCCATTGGTCTCAATGCTGTTGCAGATGAGGTCGTAAATCATCCCGGAAATGTTTGGACCCATGTTGTCTCTCTACGCCGTGAGGATGCCGTGCGGCTTGGCTACACCAATTCCGATATGTGGCGGGAGCTTGTCAAGCGGCACATCAAGGATATCGCTGATGCGCAGAAGATACCGCTCGCCAATCTGAAATGGTATGCGGCATTCCACAACACCACTCACCACCCGCACATTCATCTGCTTGTATATTCGACCAATCCGAAACAAGGCTTCCTGACAAATGAAGGCATAGAAAAGATTCGATCCAGGTTTGCGAATGACATTTTTCAGGATGAGCTGAAAAGCATCTATCAGGAGCAGACTATGCGGCGCAATGAGCTGAAAGCTATGTCCGAGGATCAGATGAAAGAAATAGTATCGGAGATAGGTACAGGCGATATTGATGAGCGCCTCGCCGGAATGGTCATGCAGCTCTACGATCAGCTTCAGACGGCGAAAGGCAAAAAGGTATATGGATATCTGCCGAAGGAGGTCAAGCAATCTGTAGATATCATCTTTGATATCCTGGCTCAAAACGAACACATCATAAAACAGTATGACAAGTGGTGTGAATTAGTGAAACTGAAATACAAGACCTATACGCTAAAGCCGCAGATGTTTCCTGCGCTGACGGAAAACAAGGAGTTCCGGTCGATCAGGACATTACAGTTTGATTGTTTGTGCATCAGTTTATCAGCAATGCAACAAAATGAAACCAGAGCATCTACCATCTGCGGTAGAGATGAAGGTTTAAAAATATAAAAAAGAGCTCAAATTTGTTTGTTTCATTGCGAACTGTGAAACAAAGAAATCTGAGCTTTTTTTCTCATAAAGGAACTTGCAAAACAAGAGGAGTCAGAGGATGATAAAATATATCTCCTTACGGTTGAGGAAGCCGCCGAAATGATCGTCGGGATTTCAAAATATCAGATACGGAAGATGAT
>ODAJ011997636.1_pt1 | contig 20312 bp, 22 predicted proteins | sample 1539241 | NCBI WGS metagenome assembly ODAJ01 (sample SAMN02144231, study PRJEB22623) | gut metagenome | biome: sheep rumen | host: Ovis aries | place: New Zealand | reverse complement strand
AAGCAGAAGAAAGCTTATGGCTATATCTGGCGTTATAAGGGCGATGATGTTTCTCAGGTAAACAGACTCTGCACAGGAGTCGTCCGTCAGTATACTCTGGATGGGGAGTTCCTCTTTGAATATCGTTCTGCTAAAGAAGCAGCAAGGAAAATGGTGAGAGTCTTAGTCGATAAGAAGCTCAATGTTATCTTTTCCGGGATCTTTGCCTGCTGTAAAGGACACACCACCAAAGCTTACGGATATCAGTGGAGATTTAAGGATGATGTCGGAAATTTATCCAAGATCTCCGCATATAGAAGAGTCGGCTCAAAAGGCGTTATCCAGTATTCCAAGGAAGGAAAGGTTGTTGGCAGGTATAATTCTGTCGTTGATGCCGTAAAGGAAGGTCTGGGTATCGAGGATGAAAAGAAGATCGAGTCCGCAAAGAACAATATCAATAATAACTGTAAGAGAAGACATCTGACCGGAGAAGAAAGACTTTCTTATGATTTCTACTGGTCTTATGAAGAAGATGAAGACCTCGGGGAGGAAGAAGAATGAACGAATATATGGATGATGAGAATTCTACGGAAAGACTGATCCGGTGGATATCTGCGACACAGGAAGATATCGAAAAACATACGAAAGCCATGATCGGTATCATGATAGCCACGCTTGTTGCCGTTATCACCGGAGCGGTTCTGATCATAGTCTTTTTTGTACGCTCGATACAGGATCTGGATTCCGAGGTCTTAAACTGCAGCATGAGGCTTAACCGCATCAATGAACAGTGTAATATGATACGACAGAATGTGCAGGGAGACGGATGCAGTGGGGAGATCACGGATATGGACGATCCCATAAACCCTGTTTTTGATGATTCAGAGCTGTTAAAGAAGCCGAATATCTATATCTATCCGGATGAAAAACAGGAGGCTCATGTAAAACTTAGCTTAAACGGACCGAAAATGAGGGTTTCCTATCCGGCTCCTTCTTATGCAGAAGATAATACATATGCATGGGATGTTTTTGCAGAAGAAGACGGAAGGATATATTTGAGTATCTGCTCTAAGGCTCATATAGAGATCGGCCGGTTCTTCGGAATCGGCTTTTTTTTATTATTTCTCATATATAAGCAGGGGCAAATAACCTAAAAAAAGGGGGAATATATATGATATACGAAAAGAATACAACGAAACGGGATACAAACAGCAGTTCGGATAAGCCCAGGCTTTTCATCGACATGGACGGTACTTTGGCAGAGTGGAGAAATATCACCTTAAATATCACCGCTGATGAAGAGAGGGAGTATATCTTAAGCGTATTAAATGAGATATTGCTCACGCCCGGATACTATTCCAGCTTAAAGCCCCATGAAGAGATGGTCGAGGCTGTTAAGATCCTCTCCAAAGAATACGATGTCTATATCTTATCCTGCGCCATAGAAAAGAAAGGTATTCCTTCTCCTGTAACTGAGAAGGAGGAATGGCTGGATAAATATATGCCCGATATCAAAAAAGACCATCGTATCTTTGTGCCGGATGGAAAGAACAAAGCTGATTATATCCCCGGTGATATCAGACCCAATGATTTTCTTTTGGACGATTACACCAAAAACCTTAAAGCCTTTGAGAAATCAGGAGGCTGTGGTATTAAGGTAAACAACTATGTTAACGGCAATAACGGACGCTGGACCGGTTCTTCCGTAAGCATATCCTATGCAGCAGAAGAAATCGCCCAGGCCGTCCACAACATCGTTACGGAAGGTCTTATCGTGAATCAGGCCCCGCCTGAAAAGAACAGGGCAAAGTTAGAGATAGATAAGTCCTCGAATGTACAGGATATCCTCGATCACTTAAATCTGGAAGAAAAATAGACAGGGGATAATGAAATATGAGTGTGATGGAAGCTAAAAAGTTCAGAGAGGAAAGAAACAGATTCCTCGAAAAATTCTACAGGAGGGAAGAAAAGGTAATGGGTGTAAATGAGACAGAAGAGACAGTCTATACCAATGAGGAGCTGGATATCGACGGAACTGCCGAACAGCTCTATAAGGAGGTAAGAAACGGCTATCGCAGCCGTATTGAGGAGATTGATAAGATCGCCGATATCTTAAAGAAGGAGGGGCAGGAGATGAAGTATGAGTTCTGTCTGTACAAGATAGAAGAGCTCACAGCGCAGCCCGAAGAAGGCGTGGTAAACATCGCCGGCATTAAGATGGATTATCTGCTTCATCTGATGGAGAATACGGGGCTTAAATATCCGTATTTCAGAGTGGAAGATGTGGAAATGGGAGATAATATATCCGGCGTTATCGAAGAGGATACCGATGGCAGGATAAATATTATCCTTGAGAACCATAACAATAACACCGGTACCGTAAACAGCATATCCATGCAGGAGTTCTTAAACATGACGCAGGATGATTTTGAGAAGATCATCGGCGAAATGAACTTCTATGCAATCGGTCAGGAAAGATAAGCATGGAAAAAGAGAAGAGGGGGTAGTAATACCCCCGGATTTTCTCTTGTCAATCAACCAAGCAACCTACAGTTCAAAATCATATTCTTTTAAGAGTTCTTCATTTTCAGAGAACAGTTTTCGTAAGGTACCTAACGCTTTTATTTTATGATAGTGGATATTCGCCTGGGTTTTACCAAGTGCTTTAGCGATATCCAGTTCTGTTTTTTGCTCAAAATATATTCCCTGTATTACGGTTTTTTGAATTGGGGTGAGATTATCAAGAACAGAAGAGTATCTGTTTCTGATATCATTTAAGAAGTATTCTCTTTCCGGAACAGGACTGTTGATATCTTCCATCTGGTCAAGGAAGGTATCACCATCACTGTCAGACGGTATCGCCTGGTTATAGGAGATCGTGTAAAAAGAGTGGTGGAGGTCGTTTCTTTCTTCGGTCCAATAACTGTTAATGAGTTCTTTGAATATTTCCGGGGTAAGTTCTGAATAAACATCTTCAGCGCAGATATAGACGGTACAGGTTTGGTTGCAGAAGAAATAGTCTTTGGTCAGCAGGTAGTAGAATGCTCTGTCCGGATAGATCTTGCTTAAACCTTTTCTGATACGATATTCCATATCTGACTTAAAACTCATACAAAATTAGCCTCCTTTCCATATATCCGAGCCATTTCGGATAAGTGTTATTGTTTCTTACTCTTATATGAAAAAAATTTTTGAACGAAAAAATGAACATAAGTCTATTAAGAATGTTTATTAGACAATCAGATGAACCCACCAGAAATCTGCCGATAAAACTTCATAAACCCACACACTTGTTGCCGAATACGGCAATTTTCGGCGATCCGGACATAAAAACAGGTGTCTTAAAGACAGAAAAGCATGTAAAGCAGAATAAGGTTAATATGATTTTTGGCATTATCTAATAAACATTATAAATAGACTATACTTTTAGCCAAAAATCTGCTCCTTAAAATCTTATTCTATTTTTCAGAGGAATATATCCTCTCACTTTTACTATATTTTTCCAAGGAATATATCCTTATACTTTTTCATCAGATTTCTTTCTCTCACCGAAAATATTCACCTTATTTCCGCCCAAAACAAAACAGATTTTTTAATTTTTCATATACATACAGAAAGATTTACCAATATGACCAAGGAGGTTTGCATCAATGGGATTTTTCAGTGATATGAATGAAAGTGATTTTGAAGAGCAGGGTGAGGAGATCAAACCTATCGTTATGGATCCGAATGCTTCGGCAGAAGATGTGGACTATGAAGATGAAGACAGCTCGTCTTCAGAGCCTACGGTAAGTCGTGCCGAACTTGGTGGCGACGATGATGAAGACGATGAAGAGTTCGCCATTTCTACCAATATCGACTTTGATGAAGAAGAGAATGATAACGATTTCGGAGAACCTCTGGTTGAGCCCGTAGCCCCTGCGCCGGCGAAGAAGCAGAAAGAAACACCGGCGTCGAAAGCAAAACAGGCTCCTGCTCCTGTGGAAGAAGAGACACAAAAGCCCGTTCCTGTAAAAGCGTCCAAGACGGATGCAACAAAGACTGTTATTGCAAAAGGAACCACCATTACCGGTGGCATCCATTCCGAAGACGATATTCTTATCGAAGGAACCGTAGAAGGTTCTGTTGAGGCGAAGAGTGTTCTTATTCAGAATGGTGGTGTTATCAGAGAAGGCGTTATTGCGAAGGAGAATCTCGAAATACACGGCAATATCGATGGAGATATCTCCGGCAGAGACATCCGTCTGTATCAGTCAAAGGTTCACGGAAATCTTACAGCGGAAGGATCTGTTTATGTGGATAAGTCGTCTGTATTAAACAGCGACATACAGGGTAAAGACATCGAAGTATATGGCCGTATCAAAGGTGAGATAAGCGTAACAGGCAAAGCGACTCTTCACAGAGGCTGTATCGTCAAGGGTACCGTCCGCTGCAAGGATATCCTGCTTGAGACCGGGGCTAAGTTCCAGGGTGCAGTAGAGCAGGTATCATCGGAAGATATTGACGATTCCCTGTTTGAATAAGAGGGGGTGATCCTATGAGTGAAGAGAAAAAAGAAACAGTCAGTGATGAGATGAAGTTTTTAAGAGATATCCTTCTCTCTCACAAAGGTAAAGAGAACAGTATCACATCTTCGGAGATAGCAAGGCAGCTCAATATATCCGATGGTGAGACACATAATATCGTCAGGGCGATGATAAAGAGATGTGCGTACCATTACCATATCCCTCTGGCAGCATACGGTTATGGATACTATGTAATAACCAGTCGTGAGGAGCTGAAAGAATACTGCCACAATCTGTCCATGAGAGCGAATGAGATCTCAAAAAGAAGAGAGAAGATTGAGGAGTTCTTTGGCGAATGGGAGGAAGCAGAAATCGACTGACTGTTTAAGCAAAGCAAATACCTGTTTCGTTATCGGTTATAGAGATGAATAAAAAATAACTGCAAATGTAAATAAGACAAAGGCTTCCTGTTAAAAGCAGGCAGCTTTTGTTTTATATAAAAATTTTTTTCATATATACATGATAATAAAAACTGTTAATGGTCACATATGTGACCGGCAGACCAAGAAAAGGAGAGAAAAGAGCATGAAAAACAGAATCAAGAGCAGGATCATTACCGGCATTCTGTCTGCATGTATGCTTTTTGGGGAGATGGGAGCTCCTCTGGCGACTTATGCTGCAGAACCGGATGATCCGGAAGTAATGGTGGCGGATGAAGACTCAGACGCCTTTTTCGAAGAAGTCGATGAAGAAGTAGTGGAAGAAGATGCTGATCAGAGCACCTTTGTTCCGGTACAGGGTATCCAGATGTTTCCCGATCAGAGGTATTTTGAAAAGGGTGAAGACAAAGTTGATGAATTTATATCATTTAAGACCTATCCTGTTAATTATACCTGGAAAGAGCTTAAGGCTCAGGGATACACACTTACAGCAATGTCGAGCAACAGCGATGTGTCTGTTGGAACCGGCGCAAGCGATATGAATTTTGCAGGGTTTGGAGATTCTGCTGCTTTATTAAATACTATGGATCTGCCTAATATAAACGAAGTTTTTCCGGACGGATCCGTTGACAGGACATATCTGTGGGTCGCTATTCCAAATAAAGTAAGCGCTGATTCGTTTACGATAACCGCTATTTTAACACCCCCGTCATCGTCTACCTCGTTTACAAGCACATGTACATATACAGCTACAACACGCCAGGACTTACTGGGAGATGGAATTCATGTTACAGACATATCAAATAACGGACAATCTGAATATGAAATGATTGTTGGCAGAACAGAACGCAGTCCGATTTATATTACGCCGGCTGATGCATCTATCCAGGGGGTGACTGCCTATTCGAATGATCCATCTATTGTTAAATGGAGTGGAAGTGATGAAAAAAAGTTTATAGCAGTTTCGGAAGGTACGACAACTGTTTGCGCTGAAACAAATGAGTGGACCGACGGGAATTTTGTCGATTTGGTACAGGGAAATAATTCATGGAAATCCATGTTCGCAATATTTCCTGCCTTTGGTGGAAAAACAGTTTATCCGATAAAAGGTAAACAGACTTCCATGGATGTTACTGTAAAATACCTTCAGGAATACAAGATGCGTTTATCACCTCCAATGGGTGTATCTATGAGAGAGGGAGATACATCTCGCCCTTATACAATAGCCGAGTCAACAAGAAAAGATATTAGAAATATTCCAATTACTTTTACAGTGCAAGATCCGACCATTGTAAGATTAAATGATTTAGGAATGAATGATGGGTCTATTCACATAAGAAGTTTTAATTTTACAGGATTAAAGCCCGGAAAGACCACTTTTAAGGTTGAATATACGGAAAATGATCATACATTTACTCTTGGCGAATATGAAGCCAAGGTGACAGAGATTCCTGTCGCTGTAACCGGCGTAACTGTATCACCCAAAACCATAAGCATGAAGGTTGATGAGATTAAGCAGATTTCGGCAACTGTAAGTCCTGATAATGCTGCAAATAAAGGAACCTCTTGGACAAGTTCCGATCCCGAAGTGGTTTCTATCGTGGACAAAAATAATCCCGGTTCTAATCAGCAAATGATAGTTGCTCATAAGGCTGGTACTGCTACCATTACAGCAACCACAGAAGACGGAGGTAAAACAGATACTTGCACGGTTACTGTAACTGAGTCAGTTGCTGATGTTAAGGTAACTTCTGTTAGTGTAAGTCCTACAGAGCTGACTCTTAAGAAAGGGGCTACCGGTAATATAACAGCTACTGTTCTTCCGGAGAATGCTACAAATAAGAATGTATCATTTACCAGTACAAAGCCTTCTTTTGCCACAGTTTCCGACACCGGTGTGGTAACTGCCGTAGCAAAAGGCGAGGCAATCATTATGGTTACCACTGAAGATGGTGGTAAGACAGCTATGTGTACTGTTACCGTAACAGAAGAGGAAACACCCGTTGTTTCAGTTAACAGCGTATCGCTTGATGTTCACGAGGCGACTCTTAAGATAAACGAGACGAAGAAGCTTACCGCTACGATTACTCCTGAGAACGCTACAAATAAAAATGTAAGCTTCTCAAGCAATAAGCCTTCTGTAGCAAGTGTTTCTGCAGATGGTACCGTAACTGCCATCGCTACAGGTGAAGCAGAGATCACGGTTACCACCGAAGATGGCGCTAAGACGGATAAATGCGTAGTTACCGTAACGGAAGAGGAAATTCCTTCTGTATCGGTAAATGGCGTATCTCTTACTGAGACACAGATCAGCCTTAAGAAGAATGATACAAAGCAGCTCAGAGCTGTTGTTCTTCCCGAGGATGCTACCAATAAGAATGTATCCTGGACTTCAGATAAGACCGATATCGCCACAGTCGATGAGACCGGTATTGTAACGGCGGTTGCCAAGGGTGAAGCGACTATTACAGTAACCACAGAAGACGGCGGATATACCGCAAGCTGCAAGGTAACTGTAACCGAGGATAATGAAGAGCCTGTTGAACCGGAAGATCCCAAGCCCGACCCGAAAGATGAGCCTGAGAGCGACCTGGGTGAAGATTCCTATGACGATATCTCTGATTATACAGAGCCTCATGCGATCTATCTGGTAAAGGGACAGAAAGTCCGTATTCCGGGCAGTGCAGTTACAACCAATGATAAGAAGGTAGCTGCTATCAGTAAGCCCAAGGCAGGATATACTACTCTGACAGCCAAGAAGAACGGCATGACGCAGATCACTCTTACCAATGTAAGTGGCAATTCCGTTACTCATACCGTATATGTAGAGAACCCCGTATTCTCTCAGAAATCCTATAAGCTTGCAGTAAATGAGAGCCAGGCATTCGGAGTAAATATGGGAGCCAATACCGATAAATACACGGTATATTACAGATCTTCCAACCAGGATATCGCTTATGTTGCAGAGGGCAGGCTCTATGCTATCAGTAAGGGTTCTGCAAAGATCACTGCTTATATCAATGGTCGTAAGTTTACCTGCAAGGTAACGGTAACAGACCCTGTATCTCCGAAGGCAATAGACAGCTACACATTGGTAAGTCTTGTACCTGGCCAGCAGTTGAACCTTAAATACAACAGCGGATTTAAGGCAAAAGGAGCCACATGGAATGTAGTGGATGCCGATCCTCTTAAGCCCGTAGTAAGCATTAAGGGCAGCAAGGTCACTGCTGTTGGTATCGGTAAGGCACAGCTTGCAGGGAAAGACAAGAATGGTACGGTTAAGACCATCATTATCGAAGTAAAAGCTCCTGCGACTCAGACCCTGCATATAAACATCGGTTCAAAGAAGACGGTTAAGTTCTATAAGCTTACGAACAAGAAAGCGACATGGACTTCCGGCGATACAAATATTGCAACTGTAAATAACGGAACCATCGTGGGTGTTAACCCCGGAACCACTACCGTAACAGCAGTAAACAATGGTATCAGCTATGTCACCGTGGTGACCGTAGAAGAGCCCATCCTTACCGTAGGCGGAAATCTTACCCAGAGCGGCAAGAAATACGCACTGAATATCTTAAGCGGTGAGAGCTTTGAGCTTAACTTCAAGAATGTATCTCAGGCGATAGCGTTTAACTCTGATAAGCCCGAGATCGCCAGAGTAAACAATCATGGCCGTATCATTGCAAGCTCTGCAGGTAAGGCGAAGATCACTGCCAAGATCAACGGCGTAAGCGTAACCATCATTGTCAATGTCTTTGATAAGACGACAAATAACGGCGAGATTCCTTTTGGATACGCAAACTCCGCTGCTTCTTACGAGTACGATGAAGCAGTGGACTACAGCAGGGAAATGGGAGCGCTGTAAGCCTCTTTTCCGCTGAACACTAAATAACAGATCATCCCCCGGGCTTAAGGGTCCGGGGGACTTCTTTTTTATTTTATTTATCATATAATAGTAAGAAAATATAAAACCCTTTCAAGGAGGTTTCATAATGAACAAAATTGATACATACGAGCTTTCAAAGGAAATCAGCGATGTTTTATCTACCGAAATGAACGCAAATGCGGTAAAACAGAAATTTGCTGCACTTTCAGTAACCTGTCTGTCTTCCGAAGAGCAAAGGCAGGCTTTGGTGCAGGCAATACAGGATAAATGTGATCCTCAGAAGGCAGAGGAGATTTTCAGCTATACAGATAAGCTTGTTGATGAATACACCTGGCGTAATACCGATGACGGTATGAAAAAGCAGCTGGATTCATATAACTGTACAGAACCGTTTGTTGTTCTTTCGGACAGGGAACAGGTTATGCAGTATTTTGAAGACAAATATCCTGTTTTTGCTATTGAAAAAGATGGAACATACACTGTCTGTCAGACAGAGTTTGATATAAAGGCTGCAGAAGAAAGAGAATGTCTCTTTGGAACCAGTCAGTTCGCCATTGACGATGTTATGGACTATATTTTAACTCCCGAAGGAGACTAAAGGAGGGTATCTGTATGGTTTACGATTACGAGCCGGTCAATGCTTCAAAGGTTGTTAAAAACCGTCAAAGTATTGAAAAAAAGATGATAGAAAAGAATGCCAGTATTACATTAACGGATCTGGCAGAGTTTTTCTATGTTCCTATAAAAGCGATACAAAAGGATATGGCGGATATTGGCGCCAGGCTTGAGGAAAAGGACAGTCCTATTGATATTGAAAAGATGCGTGCGTTAAGAGATAAACGCATTGAGAATGCGCTGTCTGGTGGAAAAGACGAGAAAAAGGTACTGGAGAGCTTTGGTCTGTATCGTATGCCTCCGGAGTTTGAAACATCAAAAATCCACAAGGATATGAAGAAACTGGGCGTAAGTGAAGAAACTATAGCCAGAGTGGAAAGATCTCTCTACAATATGGTTATTGGTATCAAACTTACACATACAAGCAATAATATGCATCTCTCCCGTCTGGAAAAAGAGTTGATAAAGTCGTATAGCAGTGAGATAAAAGATACGACGGAAGAGATCAGGGATATGGCTATCGATATGGTTAAATCCGGTCAGGATGCAAAAAGTGTCAGCCAGATGGCCGGACAGTTTAATCAACAGACTCTGGAACACGCAGCCAAACATCCTTCAATAGTAAAAAGGATGAATGGAGGCTACAAATATGAACGAGATGATGAGATAGCTCAGCATAAACAAGCGAAAGAACAGAGAAAAGAAGAGTGTTATCAGCGCTGGGTAAGTAAAGAATGTACTCAACAGGAACTTGCTCTTGAGTATGGCGTTACAAGAATTACTGTAATGAACTGGATCCGAACAAAGAAAATGGAACATTTAAATGAAAGAGAAGATCCTCTCACCAGACAGAGAAATGTTAAGCGGTCAAAGAAAGCAGAAATGGACTTTAAGAGACAGCTCATTCTTGATACTTATGTTGCAGAGCCTGATTTAACTCTTCAGGAATTGGCGGATGTAACGAAGACAGGATATGACCTCTGTCGTCAAACCCTTGTTGATGCCGGACTGTATGCAACAAGATATGAGGAAAATGGGATCGAAGATATCAAGCGTGGGGTAAAGGAAGCCAAAAGAGCTTATGATCGCAATATTTATGCTCATTTTGGATATGGACCTAATAAAAATCAATCTCTTACAAGAGAGCGGCATGACTATTATAATATGCTGGAAGGTCAGCATGAAATGAAGGAGGAAATAAGAAGAGACCCTCTTTTGGAGAATGCTATAAAGCTTGGTCGTGGTGTTGGGCGTTTAAGCCGTACCTACATAAAAGAAGCAGAAATAGAAGATCCTGAGCGTGACTAAAAACTAAAGCTTAAGTTTAACACAAGACCTGTTTACCATCTTTGGCGAGCAGGTCTTTTTTTTATTATTTTTCATATATTTACAGAAATAATCCCGTAAAGGAGACAGATCATGATAGATGTATACCGAATTGAGAAAGACCGTATGGATACCCTGAATAATATCGCTGAGGGAAACATCCCTGCAGATGATATTGTCCATCATTATATCAGAGCTTCTGTTGAGTCTGAAGAGTATAAGAAGCAGGTAGATGCTCTTACAGACAGTATGTTAAATCATCTGCCCAAAGAGCAGGTAGAAACCATCTTTAACGAGGCTCAGAACATCATTACTGAGTTTGACTGGCGTTATACCCGTGAAGAAGATAAAGAGCTGCTTAAAGAGTATCACTGTGATCTCCCCCTGGTTCCTGTTAAGGATCTGGAGAAAGCTCTGGATTGTCTGGAAGAGGGATATCCGGTACTTCTTTTATCCAGAGACGGAGACAGAAAGCAGGCAGAACTTGGGGTGGATATAGAAATGCACTTAAAGGCAGGCGGAATCTGTGCTATCAGTCAGTTTGCGGCTGAAATGGAGGATATGAGATCTCTCGACAGAGCTATCTCCGGATATGATAACGAGGTATAAGATATGTCTTTAACACAGGTTATTACCGAAAGAAGAGTAAAAAAAATAAAAGATGATCTGGCATATTTCTATGAACTGACTGTAGAAGACCTGGCCGAGCTTTTTCAGGTTCCTCCCAAAGTCATAGAAGAAGACTTAAAGAGGGAGCATATAGAGCTTAATAAAGGACGCAATCAGAGTTTTGATCTGTACCGTGAGAAGCGTAAGCTCTATGAATGGGTTGGAAAGAATACGGATCCGTATAATCGTGCTGATGAAGAGATCTCTTTATCCAAAGTAGGTCTTTGGACAGCTCCGGTGTCTTTTGGTCCAAATAAGGGAAATTCCTCTGCAGAAGAGAATATCCAGCATGGTATCGAACTTGCTGAATATGGCTATACCAGGGCTTTTATAAAGGAACATCTGAAGCTCAAAGAGCAGGATATGCAGGCAGTGGCCGCCGGCGTAATCCAGGGCTTTAAGGATGTCGATTTTGGAGCCGGAAGACTGGCAGAATTTGCCGAAAGACATATCGGAAGGGATGATAATGAAGATATCATCAAAGCTGCCGGTGTGAATAAGACCTATCTGGATCCCGATCCCCAAAAGCGTGAAAAATACAGAAAACAGAAGGAAGAGAAAAGGGCGGAGAAGCGCCTTAAGGCGGAAAATAATCTTCACGAGGATTTCCTTTTATATAAAGAATATGTGCAGAAATATCATATGGCGAGGATACATTCTCCGCTTGTAAGAGATTTTGCCAAAAGTCTGGATAAGAATAATACCACACTGATGAGACATTTCAGAAATCTCTGGACGATCGCTGTCTGGTACATGGAACAGCCCGGAAGAATGAAGAAGAAGTATTCCGAGCGGATCATTTCGAATATCGAAGAGGCGATCGAGCTTGGTCTGGCGAGAGATTATGTGCCCAGAGTCGAGCAGGAAGAAAAGATCAAGAAAGCCGTAGAAGAAGCTGTACCCAAAAATCCCAAGGTACATGAGAATATCGTAGAAGTAGTATATAAAAAAGAAAAGAAAAAGAAATTTCAGGACTGGGCTAAAGAAAACGGTTATATGTTCGCTAATGACCATGTTAAAGGCATCTGCTTTGATAATGAGAATCTTTTCCGTGAGTATCTTGATTATTGTGGTTTAAAGATATCTGATATAAGCGTGGATCATGTTGCTGCCGGCTCCCCCGACAGGTATTCCAATGCTGCGCCCAGAGCTTTTATCAACTTCAATGCGGATATAGATGGTATAACGGATATCAAGGATTTTCAGAGAAATATCTTTAACCAGTCCATCTGTATCCCATTTTCTTACACAGTCACCTTTTCAGGGAAGGATATTATCATATCGGATATCGATTTTTCTGCAAACCTTAAGTATTTCCCTGTTGACCCCGAAGTTTTGGACTATACAGGAGTAACCGACAGGATAGCAGAACTTCTTAAAGAGGGTATTGAGAAGAACAAATATAACTTTACGAAGAACTGTAAAGCCGGAGAGAGCTTTAATCATAACGGGATAACAGTTGTTTCACATATGGAGAAAGACAAAACACCGGAAAAGAAGCCTGCCACCAGGGTGATATCCGCAGATATGGTTGCAAAACACTATTATAAGAAACGGGAAGAATGGTTTGATAAGCACATGGATGAGATTTCAAAGCTCTGTGTGAAAGAAAGCAAAGAGCGTCCCGAATATTATAAGCATCATAATATGATACAGATGCTTCCGACCGTTGCTTTGACGGAATGGCTTAAGGTGGTAAGTAATAATGTCTTTACGGGTATAAAGTTTGTCGGGCTTGATGCAATAGACCGTAATCTCGTAGTAAAGCTTCAGTTTATCAATCAGCTTAATGACTGGGTGTTAAACGGTACAAAATGTGTGGATAACATCGCTATCCCCTTTGATTACCAGGTTGAGTTTAAGAAAACAATCGACAGTACAGGAAAGTCTGTGGTAACTCCCGAGATATCTAATGTCGTTGTTATAAAACACGGTCTTAATATTCCCAATGAGTTCCTTAAGGAAAATCATTTTATGAGGGAATTAAAGAAGTCCGTGATGGAATATTACAAGGATCATCCCGATATCTTTTTGGAATCTGAAGAAGAAACAGACCTGGAGGAAGGCAAGGATATTTAGAGGGGTTTATCGATGGAAGCTGTCAGGGATTACCCTGATATTGATCATGAAGAAGATAAGGAGATTTAACATGGCTGAGAACAACAAAGAGCGTATGCTTGCATTAAGAGAAGAGCTTACCAAAGCAGCAAGGAACTACTATAACGGCATCGAAAGCATGTCAAACTTTGAATATGACGCCAAGTTTGATGAACTTAAGGCGCTGGAAGAGAGTGAGGGTGTTGCTGCAACAGAGCGCTTCACCAATAAAGTCGGATCATCGGTGGAGAAAGCATCACCTTTAAAGAAGGTAGAGCATGAATATGCTGCCTTAAGCCTGGGGAAGACCAAATCAGTCGATGAGCTTATAAAGGAGCAGTCAAAAGCGGAAGAAAACGCTTCTGTCTGCTTATCATGGAAGCTGGATGGATGTACCACCTGCTTAACCTATATAAGCGGAGAGCTCGTATTGGCTGCGACAAGAGGCGATGGGACCGTGGGTCAGGACATCACAAGGAATGCCGGGAAGATAAAGGGTATTCCTCTTCATATTGATGGAATGGAGTATGGAGAAAAGCTGGTTGTCCGTGGAGAGTCTTTTATGACCTATGCGGACTTTGACAGAGTAAATACCGATGGTCAGTTTGCCAATCCCAGAAACCTTGCTTCTGCGACGATAACAGCGCTGGACAGGACTCTTTTGGATGAAAGACCCATTACCTTCCAGGCATTTGAACTGGTAGCGGATAACGGCGGCCTTCTGGATACGGAAGGCTTCGCTGCCCAGCTTGACAGCTTAAAAGAATTGGGCTTTGGGGTGGTAGAGCATAAAAGAGTACCTGTATCTGAGATAAAAGAAGAGATCGTGCGCTGGTCAGAAGACGATCGTATAAAGAATCTCGGTATCCCTGTAGACGGACTGGTGGTTATGCATGATAACCGTGCTATCGTCCGTGACCTTGAGGATACCGGACATCACCCGAATATGACCAAGGGAATGGCCTTTAAATGGCAGGATGAGACGATGGAGACCGTTCTTCGTAAGATAGAATGGTCACCGTCAAGAACCGGGCTTTTAAACCCTGTGGCGGTGTTTGATACCGTAGAGCTCTGCGGGACTAAGGTAAGCCGTGCATCTCTTCATAATGTTTCCTATATCGAAAGCTTAAACTTAAAAGAGGGTGACCGTATTACTGTATATAAAGCAAACATGATAATCCCCCAGATCGCCGAGAATCTGGACAGAGATAAGGGAAGAGCTGATATTCATGGCATATCCTGTCCCTGCTGTCACAAGGACGCCGTGATAGAAGAAAATAACGGCGTAAAGACGATGGTCTGTGAGAATGAGAAGTGCCTGGCCAAAGAACTGGGAGCTTTTGTGCGTTACAGTGAAAAACATGGAACAAATATTGAGGGTCTGTCTGAAAAGACGATCCTGATGCTTATGGAGAACGGATATCTTAAGGACATCTCCGATTTCTATACCTTAAATGAGCATCCCGAGATAGCAAAGATACCCGGCTTTGGAAAGAAGAGCTACGATAATCTTATAGGGAGTATCGAAAAGTCCAAAGACATGGATTTAGAGCATTTCCTCTATGCCTGCGGTATCGAAAATATCGGAAGAGGACAGCTTAAGGATATCATCGGATATATAAAAAATAACTACGAAGAGCTTAAGGAAAAGTATCTTAAGAAGGATAATGAGTCTGATGGCGAAAATATGTTTTATATACTTATCGCCATGGTCTATAACAACTTCGATTTTACACAGATCGATGGTATCGGTTCTGTTCTTTCAGAGAACTTCACCAAATTCATCGATGATGAGTTTATCTTCCCCATGGAAGAGAAAGTCCCCGGCAGATATCATGACTGTCTGCCTTATATAGAGTTTACCGATAAGCTTTCAAAGGCGAAAACTGCAGAGATTTCCGACTCTGCCATCGCCGGAAAGAGCTTCTGTATCACAGGTAAGCTTGAGCATTTCGAAAACAGGGATGCAATGGTCGCCTTTATCGAAGAAAACGGCGGTAAATTCGTATCATCGGTAAGTAAGAATACGGACTTCCTAATCAATAATGATGTTACCTCTACCAGTGGCAAGAATAAGAAAGCTCATGACTTAAAGATCCCTATCATCAGCGAAGATGACTTCCTTGAGATGATCGGAGATAAGGAAAGAGATAGATAAATATGCCCATAGAAAAACTTGTCCTTATACGACAGGTCTTTCTATATTTTTTTATCATATATTGATATGAGGAGGTACGAAACTATGTACACAAACAAAAAGGTCAGTGATTCTGCAATATTGGTTACAGATAATAACAAAAGCAATAAGATGTATATCCGCAGACCCGGAGCCGCTGACCGTCATTCTGAACTGGAATTTCTTTCTGTAGAAGACGGAAAGATCATTATAAACGGAGATGTCGCTGCAGCTTTTGGGCTTACGCTTATCGTAACCGGAGACAGAAGTCTTACCATGGATTTCTCCGAAGAGCCTGTAGAAGAAAGGGAATAGGACATGAATATTCCAAGCTACGAAGAGATTGAGAAAAACAGCGTCTGGGTCATCAAGTTTGACAGTGGCTATCGTGCTACCGGCACTTATGATGAGATACAGAAGCTTGCCAAGAACAGTCCTGATGTGGACGAATATGATACGGTATCCTGGATTAGACAGCCAGAGGAGCTTAAGCCGTTCTATAAGGCTTATGAATATGCTTTATTCCGCTTAAACAGGACGGACTTATATCTGCTCAAAGATTTTTATGACGAGTGGAGTAAAGACCCCTCACAGTTTGAGCCGGCGAAAAGAGAGCCGATTGGTCAGCTGTCCGATATCATTGCCGATTTCAACGAATGCAGCGACCTTATCATCAATAACTATGATGGGGAGACTGCCGGGAATCACCATGTAGGGAACTTTATCGATGCTTTGGAGGCCCTTAATACGGATTTTGATGTGGTTGAAATGATCAGGGATGAGAAAAAGACTCCCAGGATCATCATTCAGGAAGAGGACTATGAAAAGTTTCACAGCTTCGATGTGGAAGCCAATGAACAGGCAATACGCCATGATAAGTATTTCGGTGACGGAAAATACTGGAGAGAAGATCCCGGTGAAGAAGAGGACAGAGACATATAAGGAGAAAAAGATATGAAGCATGAGAACTGGGATGAAAACGCCTCTGATATCAAAGAACTGAAAGAATGGTGGAAAAACGATCAGGAAGCTTTATGTGCAGGATATGGCAATCATCATGAAAGGTTTGCTATTACAGGCATTCCCAAAGATAAGTTTACGGATGTTGTCCGTGCCTTAAAGGAAGCGGAAGAAAAAGGTCTTTGCAGCTATGATACTGCTTTTAAGAAGGGCAAGAATAACCTTTATTATCTGGAATGTCATACTGCCAAAGACTTTGATCAGGAGCTTGAGGGATATATCCGTGAGAAATGCTCCCTTACAGATTCAGCACAATATCCACATTATTTTCAGGACTGTTGGGATAATGAAGATTGGTGCGAAATAAATCCCGTAGACCCAAGTGCCTGCCATATCAAAAGTCTTAAGATATTCAGTGAAGCGTATCTTAATTCCGAAGATAATTTTGATGACTGGGATGTTCGCTTTACGATCATAGATGACAAGACCGGTCTTAAAATGGAGTTTGGTGGCGGGTATTTAAGCAGGGAGCAGGCGCTTTCATTATGGGATGATGCTAAAAGAATAAATAAGGCTGAAGACTATAAGGAGTCTTTAGACCCGGATATCGGATATCTGCTTACTCCTCCTGAGGATGATTTGGATATCTAAAAGGACTTTGGAAAGCGACGAAGAAGAGGAAGAAGAGGATCTGGATTAAATAAGACAAGGAGGATAAGAAATAATGAAAGTGTATAAGCTTAAGTTTTTGGGTGATGAACCCAAAGAAGCAAAGAAAGAGTTTGTAAAGTATAACGATGGTAAGGATTTTCTTCTGGATGACAAGAAAAAATCTGTCGTTATCAAGGCGCATGACAAGGATGAAGTCAGGGAAATGATTGCCAGGACTGAAAGAGAGTCCTCTTATTGTGACTATGGCTACTGCTTTGGTGTAGAGGATGAAGACTTCTCCATTAAAAAAGTAGCGGATGACGAAGAAGATTACGAAAGGGATATATGATGAGCAGAGAAGAGACTATCTATATGATACAGTGCCTTTTACAGGACATTCGTGGCAACTGGGGAGAAAAAGTAGAAGAGCGTGCCGAACTGGCCAAAGATCTTTGTGAAGAGCTGGGAGAAGAGGATTTTCTTACTCTTGCATCCGAATGTGCAGAGTTTCTGGCTATGGAATCCTGCGACAGAGACGGACGCTATTTCAGGGCCGAATTTCCTTATGGCTATGAAAATATGGACAAACTGCATGGTCTTCCTCATACGCTGGCAGATAAAAGCGATGAGTTCAAAGGACTTGCAGAGGTCTATATCACCTATCCGGAGTACCGTTTTGACGATGTAGAAGAAGAAAAATACCTGTAAATGAAAGGAGATGTTGTTATGAGCAGCTTAAACGATCTGTATTTAAAAGCATTTGAGTCTTACATGAGTGAGTACAAAAGAGTGACTAAGGAACTGGAAGGCTCTGAGAGCAACTATCTTAAAAACATGAGAAACGATCTTTTGGATAAGGGTTTTACAGACAGTGATATCGACCAGATCTTAACGACTGTCGCTTATCCTGACCATGTTCCGCCCACAGATATCCGTGACAGATTTAATGCTTTTACCTGCACGCTGATCACGGATTATGGCAATGTTTCAGAGCTTAAAAATGCTGTAGCAGAGCAGTGGGGCATAAAACTTGATGATGAGGCTGCGGAGGGGCTTTTCGCAGATATAAACAGCTTTGATGAAGAAAGAGAAAAAGACTGATACCGCCGGTAAAAGCTAAATATTGGCCGGGAAAGAGCTCTGCGTTGTGGCGGAGTTCTTTTTTTTATTTATTTTTCATATATAGGTGAGGAATAAAAACCGGATCAAAAGGAGGATCAGATGATGTATACAGACGAAGATTATAAGAATACAGGACTGCATAAGTTATATGATGAGCTTCATGACTATAACTTAAGCGTTTACACCAAAGCCTGCGAAGAGAGAGCTGTAAGTTTAAGCTTTAACTTTGCTGAGTTTGTGGATCATATCGCTGACACCAGACCCTCACTTCTTTCCGAACTGGCTTCCAATTTTGAGTTCGTTCAGGCGTATGGAAAGTCAGATATGGAAGATCTGCAGGAATCTCTGTATGAGCATATAAATAAGAAACATGCTTCCGGTGAAATGGAAGCTGCTCACGATGCAGCGGAGCATCTGTTTGATGTCTGACAGAATTTTGGAGGTATAAAAAATGGCGTTTAACAAGATATTTGGTGGCGCAGGAAAAGCCTTTCTTATCATGGTCATAGGATGCAATATCTATGCGACCGTAAAGGCTGCGACACACAAGGGTGAAGAGATTACTCCTGAGGCGAAGCAGGAAGCCACAGAGCAGATAAAAGATGTTATCGAAGAGACAGACTTTAATTCTCAGGAATCCATTGAATATATGGGGGAGATGGTTGCAACCATATCCACAGACCTCTTTGGTACCGGAAATTTTGAAGAGGCGATGGTAAAGCGTGTTGTGGACGGAGATACTATCGTGGTCAATATTGATGGTTACGGCGATGTGACCGTCCGTATGATCGGGATCAACACTCCTGAATCGGTTGCTTCCGAAGAATATCTTGAGAAGAAAGGAACCACCAATTCAGAAGAGGGTAAGGCAGCATCGGAATACACCAAAGAGCTGCTTGACGATGTAGATATTGTCTATCTGCAGAAAGACACTTCCGAAACCGATCAGTATGACCGTCTTCTTCGTTATGTCTGGCTGGAAGTTCCCGATAATTCATTTTCCATGCAGGAGATCTCAGACAAGATGGTAAATGCCATTTTGGTAAAAGAGGGTTATGCAGAGGCTGTCTACTATGCACCGGATGGAATGTATTCGGCTTACTTCGATGCACTGGAAGACAGCTATGAGATGTCCCATCAGTAAGGAGGTCTATCATGGATAATGGCTTAAAAGATATGGTAATGCTCTTAAACGGCTTTAGCGAGACTCTTTTAGAGGACGCAAAGAAGAACAATGCAGAGCAGATATCCTGGAATTTTGCAGACTTTATGGACTACGCAGCAAAAACAGCAGATGTTATCCCCCTGATCGATATCAATTACATCGCAGCGTATGGTTTATATGATGAGATAAGGCTTAATGACAGACTTAAAGAGATAAATCGTGAGAAAGCAGAAAAGCTTGCGGACATCATGGAAAAAGACCAGCTGGTCTCCGGTGAAAAGAGAGATATTACCGAACAGGTTGTTTTTGGTTCAAAGAACAGTTTTGATATAGCTCTTGAGCTGGATACAGAGATTGAGAGGGAATAAGAATATGGCCTTTGAAAGATTTGAACTTGTTGAGCATGAAGACAGTGATGGATACAGTGGTCTGGGAAGCGGATATTTCTATATTGTGGACACACTGTATAACAAGCCGGTTCATGATGAAAATGATTTTCTTATCATCTTTGACATAGAGGAAGGCAATATCTCTACGGCAAAAGATGAGGGTAAGCGGTTTATAAGAAGGAACTATAAACAACTCGCAGAGCTTATGGATGAGCGTGAAAACGCATAAAGGAGGGTCCAAATGACAGAACAGGACAGAAAAGAATACATCTCAGATCTTACAGAGGTTCGTGACAATTTAAAAGGCATATCCGGTGGGCTTTTCAGCG
>ODAJ014736730.1_pt1 | contig 20319 bp, 16 predicted proteins | sample 1539241 | NCBI WGS metagenome assembly ODAJ01 (sample SAMN02144231, study PRJEB22623) | gut metagenome | biome: sheep rumen | host: Ovis aries | place: New Zealand | reverse complement strand
GGCCACACTCATTTCTACTCAGGTGGCATGACGATTACGTCAGTTCAATGTATGTGTCAATGCCCTCCAACGGGCCACACTCATTTCTACTTGAACGAAATCCAATAAAGGATTTCAGCGGGATGTGTCAATGCCCTCCAACGGGCCACACTCATTTCTACGGTGTCAACCATCCGGGTGACATTTAGTTACTGGGATGTGTCAATGCCCTCCAACGGGCCACACTCATTTCTACTCAACGCCGCTGTTGAGGCGGCAAAAAAAAGAAACAGGTGTCAATGCCCTCCAACGGGCCACACTCATTTCTACCGCACAAAGAAGGGCGAAAAGGAGGGCCCGAATATGATGGTGTCAATTCCCTCCAACGGGCCACACTCATTTCTACAAGAAGAAACTTGCCGATTACAACAAACAGGCGGGGTGTCAATGCCCTCCAACGGGCCACACTCATTTCTACAAATGGCAAAAGTCAATAAATGGCCCGAACGAACAAGTGTCAATGCCCTCCAACGGGCCACACTCATTTCTACGGAAACAAAATACGGCTATAGCTGGGTATCTATCTATGTGTCAATGCCCTCCAACGGGCCACACTCATTTCTACGGCACATCGAGGCCAAAACGAATGCTTCGTTTGACGTGTCAATGCCCTCCAACGGGCCACACTCATTTCTACTTAATCTTTTCAAGAAGAAAAAAATATGCATCTTTGTGTCAATGCCCTCCAACGGGCCACACTCATTTCTACCTAATCGCCCAGGGAGTAACAAACTCTGGGAGCGACATGTGTCAATGCCCTCCAACGGGCCACACTCATTTCTACCTCGGGCGTGAGGTACCCTTCAACCGCGCAAACCTGTGTCAATGCCCTCCAACGGGCCACACTCATTTCTACCGGAGGATAAGGAGGAAATTATGAAAAAGAAACATGTGTCAATGCCCTCCAACGGGCCACACTCATTTCTACAGGAGAAAAACGATGGGAAAAAAGGAAGAATGGGTGTGTCAATGCCCTCCAACGGGCCACACTCATTTCTACCTCAATTCCTCTCGATGGCAAAACCGGCATCTGCAAGTGTCAATGCCCTCCAACGGGCCACACTCATTTCTACCAGTGTCAAACAAAACAAAAAAGTAAAGAGGAGGTTGTGTCAATGCCCTCCAACGGGCCACACTCATTTCTACTGTCCCCCCTCAGGAACCCTTATTTTATAAGGCTTCGCGGACCCCATTTTTGCAGGTTATTCACAGAATATTCTGAAAAAGGCGTTTTTTCGGGGATTTACTTGTATGTTCACAGTTTGTTCATATTTAAGCCTGCTTCAAAGCCTTCCCATGAAGCTTCTTCACCTGTCTATCATACCACATTTTAAACCGTTCGTGTACAATTTTTAGCCGGATCGCAGAATTACTTCAAGGTCTGGCAAGATTGCACCCCCTCTCAGCGCAACCTCCCCCAAAACCTCCCGCCCCCGTCTTTCCTGTGGAAATTTCCCCTCATTTACGGTATGATAAAGGGGAGAACCCCGCACGAAAAGGAGGTATCCCCATGAAGCACCTGAAAAAGCTCACGCTTCTCCACTCCAACGACATGCACGGCGACTTCCTCGCCGAGAAGGTAAACGAGACCCTGGTCGGCGGCGTCTCCCGCCTCTCCGGCTACATAAACAAGGTGCGGAACGAGGAGAAAAATGTCCTCTACGCCATCGCCGGCGACATGTTCCAGGGCTCCCTCATCGACAGCGAGTTCCTCGGCATCTCCACGATCGAGATCGTGAATCTCCTCGCCCCCGATGTCGTGACGCTCGGCAATCATGAGCTTGACTATGGGCTCGCGCATCTTTTATTTCTCGAAAAATGCGCCTCCTTCCCCATCATCAACGCCAACATGTACATCCGCCTGAACGGCCTCCGCCTGTTTGAGCCCTGCCTCATCCGGGAGATCGACGGGATGCGCATCCTCTTCATCGGCATCCTGACCGAGGACATTCTCGCGCACACAAAAAGAGAGGGCCTCATCGGCACCCTCATAGACGTCGCGGACGCGGCCACCGAGGTCGCCCGGATATGCGACGCCTACCGCACCGAGGACATCGACTGCACGGTGCTCCTCACCCACATCGGCTTTGAAAATGACAAAAAGCTCGCCGCCCTGCTCGACCCATCCCTGGGCGTCGACCTCATCATCGGCGGCCACAGCCACACATATCTTGACGCCCCATGCGTCGTGAACGGGATCCCGATCGTTCAGGCCGCGGTCGGCACGGACCAGGTCGGCCGCTTCGACATCGTGATCGACACCGACAGAAACCGCATCGACTCCTTCACCTGGCAGCTCATCCCGATCACGCCGGAGAACTGCCCGCGCGACCCCGCGCTCGAGGCCGTCGTGCGCCGCTACAAGCGCGCCACGGATGACAAATACAGGCGCATCCTGACCCGTTTCCCGCGGGCTTACACGCACCCCCACCGCAAGACGGAGACCGAGCTCGGGAGCCTCTTTGCCGAATGCCTCCGCGAGCAGCTGGACACGGACCTTGTGCTCCTGGCCTCCGGCTCGATCCGCCAGCCCTCGCTGGGCCCGATCGTGACGCTCAAGGACTTCGTCGAGGTCTTCCCGTTCGAGGATGCGGTCTTCGAGTTCAAGATGACCGGGGCGCAGCTCCGCCACGCGGTGACCTTCCTGCTCCGCGACGAGTCCTTCGACCCGCACGCCCACACCGAGTGGTACCAGTTCTCCCGCGGGTTTTACTGCGAGTACGACCGCGCCTCCCGCACCGTTCTCTCCCTTAAGATGAACGGAGAAGAGGTCGCGGACGGCGACCTCTTCTCCGTAGCGATGCAGGAGTACCATTTCCTCAGCATGGACAGTTTTCTCGACGTACCCCACGAGGAGGTGCAGAGGAACGGGCCCGCCCGGAAGGCGGCCACCCTTGCCAAAAATGTCCTCGAGGAGTACTTTGTCACCCACGAGCTCATCACATTCGACGGCGAAAGGCGCCTCCTCGTAACCTGATCAACGTATAGGGACGGTTCTTCGCGGATGGGGACGGTTCTCCGCGGCGGAGAACCGTCCCCATCCGCGAAGAACCGTCCCTTTCCGTTCATCCTCACTTAAACCCCGGCGTAATGATCCCGCTCCGCACGGCATTCACCGCAAGCTCGGTCCGGGAGCTCATCCCCCCCTTGCTGATCAGGTTGTTGATATGGTAGCGCACCGTCGTAACCCCCAGGTGGGCGGTCTCCGCGATCTCCCGGTCGGTCAGCCCCTCCGAGAGGAGCCGCAGGATCTCCAGCTCCCGCCCGGTGAACTCCGTGCTCTTCGCGAGCCCCAGCGACCTCACCGGCGGCGCATCCGGAAATATCCTCTCCCCCGCCATCGTGCGGTCCATGATTTCCAGCATGGGGATCGCCTGCACCTCCTTGTACCAGAAGGAATCCACGCCGATTTCCCTGGCCCGGGCCAGAAACAGCGCATCCGGGAGGGAGGTCACGATGATCACCTTGATCTTCGGGTAGGATTTTTTGATCCGGGCCGCTGCGTCAAGGCCGTTCGACCCGTCATTCATCACCACATCCATCAGAATAAGATCCACATCGCCTCTCAGACAGTAGGCATCCGCAACCCTCGCCGTGTCGATGCAGGCGGCCAGCTGATAGTTGTCGGACGAGGCGATAATATTTTCAAAAAGCTGCCTCGGAACGATCTGATCGTCCACCACAAGAACTCTATAGCGCATAGGGTACCTCCTTCGGCATCGTAAGTATCACCGCAAAGCGGGGACTTACGGAAATCTCCATGCGCCCGCCCGGAAGAGACTCCGCGAGCGCCCTCAGGGCCGCAAGCCCGCCCTGCTCCCGGACGGGTTCCGCCGGCCGGCGGCCGCTGTTTGTAAATGTGATTCGAATGCTCTCGTCCGTCTCTTCCGCGGTGACATACAGCTCATCTCCCCCGGCGTGGCGGATCGTGTTGGTAAAACACTCGTGGATCGCCGTCGCCGTCACATGCTTCTGCGGATCCCTGTCGGGGAGTTTCCCTGTCACGACCACGCTGACCCCCAGCTTTTTCGCCGTCATAAGCATCAGCTCATACTCATCCCGCACTCTCGAGGCCTGCCCGGTGAGGAGGAACTTTACGTTGCGGCGGAGCCTAGCCTCTATGTCCGCCCGGTCCGCGGCCGTCCCGCCGTTCTCGATATAGCGCCGCATGGTCAGAAGATCCGCCCCCATCTCATCGTGCAGGCGCATGCGGGCATCCAGGAGCTCTTTTTCGGCCGTCATCGCGACAATCTCCCGGTTGTAGGCCGTAAGGCGCCGGTTCAGTTCGTCCAGTTCACGCTTTAAGCGCCGCAGGTCCTGCGTTTTTTGATAGAGCTCGGTCACATCGCTTGCGAGAAGGATTCGGACGGGCTCATTTTGGAAAATGCCGCCGCGCTCCGCCACGACCCGGGTCGTCCCGTCACGGAGCGTTATGAGCAGTTCATTTTCCAGAAATGTGCGGCTGCATCCGGGTTTTAAGTCCCCGGAAAAGAGGGTCTCCCTCAGCACTTCCCCGCTGACCGGCCAGCCGCCCGTCACATCCCGGCAGAAGCGCTCCATCGCGGCGTTCACCAGAACCACTCTCCCGCCGGGCACATAAAAGCACATGCCGCCCGGCAGATTGTCCATTGCTTCCTTGACGGACATGGGGGTGATCATCTCCCGCCTCTCTTTTCGGAGACGCCTGCCCATAAGAAAGATGAGGACGCCGATCCCGAAAAACGTCCCCGCAATGAGCCACTGCGGCAGGGAGACGAACCATCCGATGAGAGGCGGCAGAGGTCCTCTCCCCTCCCGGGAACAAAGGTACGAGAAGAGACACTGAAGAAGCGTGTACACTGCGATGAGAAGCCCCGCCGTAAGCACCGTGAGGAGACGATGCCTTTGTCGGATGCACAGGATCAGGAGGTGCACATTTGCGAAAAATAAAAGACTCGCAAAAACCCCCATCATCGGCAGGAAGGAAAAAAATGTGTCTCTCATGCCCGCTCGCCTCCTTCCAGGAAGGTGTAGACGAGCAGAAGGTCGCTCCCTGACTTCGTGACGGAGAGCGTCTGCCGGAACGCATCTTCCGATCTGCTCCCGGAGTCAATCGTCAGGGCACCTGCGTTGAGGAGCACCCGAAGGCCGATCGTTCCCTCCTCAAAGCGGAGAGAGACCATGAGATCCGACAGCGTCCGAAGGCAGTCCTCCACGATTTTCTCCAGCTGCCCGTACACCGCGATCACGAGTCCGGCGGAGTATGTCGCCCGCCCGGACACCGTCATCGCCGTGCTGACACCGCACAGCCGGATGTATTCCAGGGATTCCTGCACTGCAAGAGCGCATTCTTCGGAGGCAAGGCGTCCGTTTTCCGCAAGAAATTCCATGTTGCTCCTGCGCTTGATGAACACACAGCGGACGGCGATCTCCGGGAGCTTTTCGTCAAAGGATTCCTCTTTGTTGCCAAGGAGCCCTGAAATGCCGTCAAGCTCAGGCTGCGCAATCCCGGTGATTCGATCATAGATCCGGTTGCGGGTCACAATCAGGCTCTTTTCGGCTCTGGTTTTCGCCTCCTCGGCGAGATAGGCGTTGCGGGACTCAATGCTCTGCGTGTAGTCTGAGAGCTCCCGGTTCAGCCGGCTGATCTGCCCGATGTCGACCGCCCACTCCACGCGGCCGCCCGAGATCGGCTGCCGCATGATCCTTGTCTCTTCACTCTCCCGAAGGGGCAGGGCAGAAGTACCGGATGTGTAGATGGGTTCATTTTCCTTATTGAAAATGACAACCGGAATATCCATCAGCGAAAACAGCTTTTCGATATTCGTGTTGGCGGGCACAAGTCCGATCTGAATGCAGAATTCCAGGGACGCGATCACGCAGAAGACCAGCATCTCTCCGATGTGCCAGATGCGGGTCGGAAAGAAGCGGCGGTCGATGTCAAGCGGATAAAGCAGAAAATAGAGGATCCCCAAAAGAAGCGGGACAAACGGAAGCCACCGCAGCTTCTGCCCCTTAAGGCTGCGACTCTTCACAAGGAGGATCGCGAAGGCCAGGATGTAGGAGCCGTACTGAAAGACAGAGACAACATAGTAGAGCCAGCCGCTCTTTACGAGGTCGTCCGGCACGGTCAGGTCGTCCGGGATGAGCTTGAACCAGTGATGGCGGTCATTCGTCAGGATCAGCGCGAGAAGCACGAGTGCGGCGGCGGCCGCAGCTTTACAGGCAGGGGGAAGGGGCTCATCCTCCGGCCGGTGAACCAGCAGAGCCTGGCAAAGACTGAGGACCGGCAGCGCCGTCATCGGGATATAGAACAGGTACCACAGCCGGTGATTCACGAGGACGGTCTTTTCGTAGAGGTTATAGCGGGCGATCTGCAGGAGGAGATACAGAAGGAGCGCGGCGGCGATCAGGATGAGCACACGCCTAAGACGGCGGTTCGTGACCCGCTCTTTTACGGAGACGCCCCAGAGAATCGTGACGACGCTGCAGACGATCTGCGCGATGTCGTCCGCGAAATCCCGGTTGTAGAGGAGGATGTGGAGGGCGCCGCACACAAGGAATGCGAGGAGCAGGAGGGCGGCGTTCCGCCGCAGGGAATCTGTCATATGCGCCTCCTTTCCTTCATTTTTCTCCTATTATACAGGCTTGCACCTGCCTTGTCCCCCTCAAAATTGACAGGTTTCAACGGATGGGACGGTTCTCCGCGGAGGGGGACGGTTCTCCGCGGCGGAGAACCGTCCCCCTCCGCGAAGAACCGTCCCCGCTTGACATCCCGCACAGAGTCTCTTACAATCGTCTCAGGTTTTTATTCTTTGGGAAGGAGATTATATCCATGAACCGCACCCTCAAAAAAGACGCAGTCCGTATCGTCGCCGTCATCATCGCCGGCACCCTGATGGCGCTCAACATCAAGACCTTCGTCCGCACCGGCAACCTCTTCCCGGGCGGCGCGACCGGCCTCACCGTGCTGATCCAGCGCCTGGCCTTAAAGTTCCTGAATGTCGAGCTCCCCTACACCCCGATCAACCTGGCCCTGAACGCCTTCCCGGTCTACATCGGCTTCCGCTTCGTCGGCAAAAAATTCACCCTGCTCTCACTCCTCATGATCGTCGTGAGCAGCTTCCTTGCGGACCTCCTTCCCGCCTACGTGATCACCTACGACACCCTGCTCATCGCGATCTTCGGCGGCATCGTCAACGGCATTGCGATCAGCCTCTGTCTCTACGTCGACGCGACCAGCGGCGGCACCGACTTCATCGCGATCTACCTCTCCCAGAAGCGCGGCGTCGAGACCTGGAACCTGGTCCTCGGGTTCAACGTGATCATCCTCTCGACCGCCGGGTTCTTCTTCGGCTGGGACAAGGCGCTCTACTCGATCATTTTCCAGTATGTCTCGACCCAGACCCTGCACGCGCTCTACCACAACTACCAGAAGCAAACGCTCTTCGTCGTGACCAAGAAGGCCCAGGAGGTCGCTGACGCGATCCACATCGCAAGCCACCACGGGGCGACCATCTCAAATGTAACCGGGTCTCACTCCCACGACCCGTACCAGCTGGTCTACTCCGTGATCTCCGGCGCGGACGTAAAAAACGCGCTTCAGGCCGTCCGTGAGGCTGACCCGAGCGCGTTTGTAAATTCCATTCACTCCACCGAGATTCGCGGAAACTTCTATATGCGGCCGAAGGATTGATTCTTACGGGGACGGTTCTTGGGTTCCTGCGGGACGGTTCTCAGAGGATTGCTGCGCAATCCTCAAGAACCGTCCCCGCAGGAATCCTGAGAACCGTCCCGGAGACCCCCTCAGTACCCGCAGTCCTTCAAAAATCTGACCAGCATCTCCCCCATCACGGGGCTCCCCACGATGTAGCTGCCGTGGTCGGCCCCCTCGACAACCACCGTGACGGAATTTACGAGGTTCTCCGAGAGCTTTTCGGTCTCCTCCGGCAGGATGAGATCGTCGTCCCCGACCGTGACCAGCACGGGGATCGTGATCTTCCGCAGCTCCTCCGGATCGATGTGGGGCTCCGTCAGCATGAGCGTGATGAGCGGGTCCGGCTTCTTTTCGTTCAGCTCCGTGAACTCCTCGATAAAGGAGGAAATGATGCCCTCCGGGCTCAAATTGGTCCCGCTGACCGCCATGACGCCGAGGGTCCCCGGGTGGCTGATTTCAAGGAGCAGCGCGATGATCCCGCCGTCGCTGTGCCCGTAGAGAGCGGGCTTCTCAAGTCCCAGCGTTTTGATGAACTGATACACATCCTCCGCCATGTCCGCGTAGTGGTACTCGGTCAGGGGTTCATTTTTCCCGTGACCGCGTGAGTCCGGTGCGTAGACGCGGTAGCCGGCTGCGACAAGCTGCCCGATCTCCGTCTCAAAGAGGTTGTGGTCCTCCCCGTTTCCGTGCAGGAGCACGATCGGGCGGCCCTCGCCGGCCTCGGCGTAGTGGAGGCGGAGGCCGTTTACCTCTACATATTTGTCTGCTTCATATTTTCCCATGATAATACCCTCAAATTCAAAAAGCCCGGGGACGGTTCCTGATCCTCAGGGACGGTTCTCAGCAAAAAAGCTTCTCTCCTGAGAAGCTTTTTCGCAAGAACCGTCCCCGGAGACTCCGGGAACCGTCCCTGGCTTTCACCTTACTCCGATTTACTTCTCGAACAGGAACTTCTCCGGCAGCTCGACGTTGAAGTCCTTGGCCAGATGCCTGAACTCGTCCGGCTGAATCGTCTGGCGCTTCGTATTCGTCATCGAGAGCACCTTCACGAGGATCTCCGCGGACTTCTCGACCGTGTGCATGAGGCCGAAGGTCAGGTCAAAGTCCTCGCCGGAGGCGAACATGCCGTGATGCGCCCAGATCGCGACGTCGTACTGCTTCATGAGCTCGGAGGTCGCGACAGCGATGTCGCGTCCGCCCGGAACCATCCACGGAACCACGCCGATGCCGCCGGGGAAGACCACCGGGCACTCGGTCGCCATCTCCCACAGCTCGCGGGTAAAGGCTTCGTCGGTCAGCGGCAGCACGAAGGTCAGGGCGATCGTGTTGGCCGGATGGCAGTGATAGATGACTCTGTGCTTGCCGTTCGTGGCAATGTATTTCACTTCATGGTTCATGAGGTGGCTCGGAAGCTCGGAGGTCGGACGGCCGCCGTTCACAAGGCCCCAGCAGATCCGATAGTTCTCGCCCTTGTCGTCGAGCTCGATGATGCAGAAGGAGTCTTCCGGCTTGATGGTGACGTTGCGGAAATATTTTCCGGAACCCGTCACAAGGAAATACTCGCCCGCCAGCTTCGGAACCGACGTTCCGATCGGCTTCCACTCGCCCGGAACCAGCTCTTCCTTCACGGACTCGACTTCCTCCGGCTTGATGCGGTAACTTAAGTTGCCGCCGTTTCTCTCATGCCAGCCCTGCAGCCAGCCGTCATCCGCCATGCGCATAAAACCTTTTACAAATTCAGCATCAAGAACTTTCATTTTATTTTCCTTTCTCCCAATCAGGATATGAACTTTTATCTTGTAACGATCTCAACCGGCACGTTCATGATCTTCGCGACCTTGAGGATCGTGTCGATGTGTCTGCCTGCCGCCGCTGCCATGTGGTGGGTCGGGCCCGCCTCGGACCAGCGGTTGACGAACTCGCGGGCGCCGCAGGTGAAGCGCATGCGCATGTTGGTGTCGCCGAATTTCAGGATCTTGCCTGCCTCGTTCTCGCCCTCAGCCACGATAAACTTGAAGTTGCCGTCGCCGTCCTGCGTGATGCCGAGATAGGTGATCGGTCCGACATACGGATAGAACTGGGTGAGGTAGCCGCCGCCTGTCTTGCCGTGGAAGACCTTGACGATCTTCATGGACGGCTTCTTCTCGGAGATATCCGCATCGCCCGAGCCCGAGTGGCCGATGATGACGATATCCTCGTTGAAATCGATCGAGTAGAGCTCGGAGAGCTGGCCGGTCCCGGAGATAGTCTTAAGGATGGACATCGCCATCGCGACCTTCATGTCGCCCTCGACCGCGCAGGCCGTGCCCTGCTTGATCAGCATGGAAAATGCAGGAATCAGCATCGAATCCAGCACGCCCGCCTGGCCCTTCGCGAAGCCGTCGTAGTGGGAGGCGATGAGGCCGAGCTTCTCGTCCTTCACCCACTGCTCAAACGCGACGACGTATTTCGCCATCTCCCAAACTTCCTCGATGGAGCCGCCGCCCTCGATCTCGAACGTGTCGAGGATCTCCTGGGCTTTCGCGCGGATTACATTTTCATCGGTGATATTGTCGGCGATGCACCACATCTTCTCCCAGTCGAACTGCTTCGTGTAGAGCTGCATTCTTCTGTAGAGGTTGGTCTCGTCGATGTAGAGGTCCATCATGCCCGGATACGGACGGCCGATCTGCGCGATGTTGGTCTCGCGGAAGCGGCGTCTGACCTGAGCCGCGCGGCACCAGTCCTCGATCTCCGCCTGGACTTCCGGATCGCCGCCCTCGACGACGCCCGTGATCATCGCGTGGCGCTTGCCGAAGCGCTCAAGGTCCGCGATGACCTCGCCCGTTGCGCCGCAGGCGTAGCCGATGCCGAGCCATGTCGGGATGTCAGCGGTGTCATAGTCGAGCGCCTTCACCTTCTGCAGGTTCACGACGACGACCGGGACATCCAGGTCTCTCACGGCCGGAAGATAGTTGTAGGAGGTCGCATAGGTCAGCATCTGCAGGAAGACGATGTCGACGTCTGCCGCGCGGAAGAGGTTGCCGGCTTCCTGAGCCTTCTCCTTGGTCGTCACCATACCGCCGTCGATGATCTCGACCGTGTCCGGGAACACCTTCTTGAAATCCGCGTACTGGCTCTCGAACTCCGGTACGAGCTGCGGGAACTGGGGCAGGTATGCGCCCAGCGCGATGGAAAATACACCGACCTTTGCCTTCGTATTGATTAACATGCTTTTACCTCCTTGATTGCAAAACTATCTTTAATGGCATTTCTTGTGCTTCTTAAATCCTCAAATTCCCCGGCGGCGATGAACTGCACCACCAGATTGCCGATCGCGGTCCCCTCGACCGGTCCCGCGTAGACGGTCAGCCCCGTCGCGTTGGCCGTGAGCTGGTTTAAGTACATATCCTGGCAGCCGCCGCCCACGATGTTGAGGCTCGTGTAGGTCTTCCCGGTGATGGCGGAGAGTCCGTCAACGGCCTCCCTGTAGAGTCTCGAGAGACTTAAGTAGACGCACTGCATGATCTCGCCGACCGTCTCCGGCACCTGCTGGCCGCTCTCACGGCAGTAGTCCTTGATCGCGTCGATCATGCTCTCCGGGGCGAGGAAGCGGTCGTCATTTGCGTCCACGACCGATGTGAAGTCCGCCGCCCCCTTCGCCGCCGCGATGAGGTCCGGGAAGCTCCAGGTCCTGCCGTCCGCATATTTGCTCGTTCTGCCGGCCACGTAGGCGGTGCCGTTCAGCTCGCGGCGGATCGACTGGATCATCCAGAGTCCCATGATATTCTTTAAGTAGCGGAAGCGGTACCAGGCGCCGCCCTCGTTGGTGAAGTTCTGCTTCCGGCTCTCCTCCGTGGTGATCGGTTCGGCGTTCTCGACGCCCAGGAGCGACCATGTTCCGCTCGAGAGGTAGGCTGCGTTGTCGTCCTTCGCGGGCACCGCCAAAAATGCAGACCCCGTATCGTGCGTCGCCGGCAGGATTACCGTCGCATTGTATCCGACTGCCTTCTGAATCTCCTCCGTGAGCTTGCCCACGACCGTCCCCGGCATGGAGAGTTCCGTGAAGAGCCCCTGCGGGAGACCCAGGCGCTCGATGAGCTCCCTGTCCCAGGCTTTCTCACGCGCGTTCACGAGGTTCGTGCTGGTCGCGTTCGTGTACTCCTGCTTCTTCACGCCCGTGAGGCAGAAGTTGAAGTAATCGGGGATCATGAGGAGCGATTTTGCCGCAGCGAGCTGCTCCGGGTGTTCATTTTTAAGAGCCGCAAGCTGGTAGATCGTGTTGAAGAGCTGCTTCTGGATGCCGGTCTTCGCATAGAGAAGCTCAGCCGGGATCGCCTGCTCCACGACCGCGTCCATGCCCTGGGTGCGGCCGTCGCGGTAGGCCACCGCGTCGCCGACGAGGTTGTCATTTTCATCGAGAAGGACGAAATCGACGGCCCAGGTGTCGATGCCGACCGTCTTCGGAATCTTTCCGAGCTCCTTACAGGCCTTGAGGCCGCCCAGGATCCCGTTCCAGAGGTTGTCCATGTCCCAGCAGTCGTGTCCGTTTTTGTGGACCTGCTTGTTGTCGAACCTGAAAACCTCCTCAAGAACGATCTTTCCGTTCTCCACACTGCCCAAGATATGGCGGCCCGAGGACGCGCCGATATCGATGGCGAGGTAATATTGCTGCATTTGGTCTCACTCCTTTCCGTATTTCCGTTTGTACCTCTATTATACCAGTAAATACCCGCAATAAAAGGTCGAAAGCGACAAAAAAAAGGGACCTTATTTGCAGATCCGTGGTATACTGTAACTGTTCAGCACCCCTGACCTCGCACATGAAGCAGCCGCTTAAGCGGCTGCGAATGGGGTGCTGAATCGTTACGATATCTTTTTGCACAAGGAGAGGCTTAAACATGCTGAGAGAGTCGATTCTGGCCCATTTCAGGGCCGTCACCGAGGAGGAGGCGCAGCTCCTCGCCGAGAAAAGCGGGATCAACCAGGGGAACTACGCGACCGGGAAAGAGTTCGTCGTGGACAGCAAGCTCCTGCTCGAGAAGGGGACCCTCATCGAGATCCGGCCGCACACGCGGTTTGCCTATTTTCCGCGCCACCGCCACAACTATGTGGAGCTCGTCTACATGTGCGCGGGCACAACCACCCACATCATCAACGGCAAAACCAGGGTCGTTCTCGAGGAGGGAGACATGCTCTTCCTGAACCAGAACGTCTACCACGAGATTCTCCCGGCGGAAGAAAATGACATCGCCGTCAACTTCATCATCCTCCCGGAGTTCTTCGACCGCCCCCTCTCCATGATCGAGAAGGAAAATGTCCTCCGCGACTTCATCGTCTCCTCCTTAACCCGGGACGCCTCCGGCACCAACTACCTGCACGTCCGCTCCCGGGGCATCGTGCCCGTGGAGAACCTCATCGAAAATATGCTCTGGACCCTCATCGAGCACGAGCCCATGATCGACACGATCAACCAGACCTCCATGGGTCTGCTCCTCATGAACCTCTCCCGCTTCGCGGACTCCATCAACAGGGGCGAGCCCGGCCAGACCGAGCAGAAGACGGTCCTCACGGTCCTCGACTACATCGAGCACCATTACCAGAGCGGGACGCTCACCGAGGCCGCCGCTGGCCTCCACCTTCCGGACTACGCGCTGAGCCGCCTCTTAAAGAAGCACACCGGCAAGACCTTCAAGGAGCTCCTGCAGCTCAGGAAGCTCCAGCAGGCTGCCTATCTTCTTGACAACTCGACGCTCCCCGCGGACCGGATCATGGAGGCCGTGGGCTACGAGAACAGCTCCTACTTCTACCGGTCTTTCCGGGCGAAGTACGGCTGCTCCCCGAGGGAGTACCGAAAAAAAGACCTCCCCGCTGCCGTCCGGCAGGGGGAAGCCTGAGCAATCTTTACGGTATCACTGCGCCAGGATCATGATCTTCGCGAAAAGATCCTCGATCGTGAGCCGGTAGTCCATCTCGTCGTAGACGCGGATCTCCCGGTTCGGCCAATCAAAGCTGTATTCCATCGTCCTATAATCGATCGTCGGCGCGGGGACCATATGGTACATGTCCGTCCGCTGGTCCTCGTGCATGAGGGCCGCCACGACGCCCTCGTCGCCGAGGCCCCAGAGCTCGCCGTGAGGCCAGTTGAAGTTCGGCCTGAGAGCGCACAGCTGCCCGGGCACTTTATCTGCGGCCTCTTCTCTTGTAGTCCTCTCTGATCTCCTCATCCCAGTCGCTTGCGTTCAGGCTCGCCTCCGCCATCTTCGCGTCCGGGGCCATCATCACCGAGCAGACGGCTCTCGTGACCCCCGCGTAGACGTTGGCCGTACCGACCTCATCGTGGACGTAATTCACGACCCGGTCCTTTCTGAACCCGAATTTCTGCCCCTCGGCGTACGCGTCGATGTTGGCTCCGATGAAAATGAACTCCCAGCCGTATTTTTCCTGCTGCTTTTTCACCATCTTCCGCACTTTCTCGTAGGAGTATAGGCGGCTCGCGTTCTCCATACCGTCCGTCGTGATGACGAAGATGGTCTTGGCCGGCCGGTCCTCCGCCCTTGCGTACTTGTGGACGTTCCCGATGTGGTGGATCGCCCCGCCGACCGCGTCGAGGAGAGCGGTGCAGCCCCGCACGTAGTACTCCCTGTCGGTCATGGTTCCGACCTCATCGAGGGGCACCCGGTCGTGCAGGACCTCGCACTCGTTGTCGAAGAGGACGGTGGAGACGAGGGCCTTCTCCCCGGTCTTTTTCTGCCGGTCCATCATCGAGTTGAAGCCGCCGATCGTGTCGGCCTCGAGTCCTCCCATGGACCCCGATCTGTCCAGAATGTAAACGATTTCCGTGTAGTTTGTGCTCATGTTTCTTACCTCCCTTTCTTTTCGTTGGTAAGGTAATCATACATGAAGGAAAATAAAAAAGGGTCAACCCGGAGGGGACGCAGACAGGGACGGTTCTTCGCGGAGTGGGACGGTTCTTCGCGGCGAAGAACCGTCCCACTCCGCGAAGAACCGTCCCCTCACGTCGAAATCGGATCCAGCCCGTAATCGTAGAGCACGATGTCGATCTTCATCACGCTGAAATCCCTCCGCCTGATGAAGTACTCCACCACCTTGTCCGTCTGGGAGATCGGCGAGAACGCGTACCCCGCAAGCCGGAGGAAATCAACCGCCTCGTCCATATTGAGGCGGAGCCCCACCGCGAGCGCGAGCACCTTCTCCTTGGAGGGATTGACCTGATTCTTTAAGAGCTTTGAAAAATACTGCTTGGAAATGTTCGCCGCCGCATACACCTCCGAATTCTTAAGCCCTTTTTTGTTGATCAGCTGCTGCAGATGCTCCCCGAACGACTCCTTATAGATCCCCTTGAGCGCTTTTTCAAGGTTCATCCCGTACCCGTCTGAGGGCGCACTCTCCGCCGCCTGCATCGGGGCCATGTCCATATTCGCATGGAGCACTGTTGTCTCTTCTTTTCGGGACGCCTTTCGTCCGCGGAAGAAGCTCGGCCGCCTCCTCGGGGCTTCATTTTCCGGAGGGCCTGCCGAAGGCTGAGCCGCCCCGAAAAACACATCCTTCCTTTCAGCGTACTCCTTTGAAAATGCCTCCTCCTCGTAATCCTCATCCACAAAGCTCTTCACATCCGCGATGAGCCTGCCCGAGATGTCAGCCGCCTCCTGCCCGAAGACCGCCAGGATGATCTCCATCTCGTGCTCCATGAGGAACTCGGTAAATGCGCCGACCGCAATGCTGATCCCCAGCTCCTTCGGGAACCCGTAGTTGCCGGTCGCAAGAAGCGGAAATGCGATCGACTCGCACCCGTTCTCGTGCGCGAGCATGAGCGCCCGGTCGTAGCAGCGCCGGAGGGTCTCTTCCTCCCCCTTCGCGCCGCCCTCCCACCAGGGGCCGCTCACATGGATGATGAACTTTGCGTCAAGGTCGAAGGCAGGCGTGATCCCGGCCTCACCCGGGCGGAGCTCCCCGATTGTCTCCCTCGCCGCAAGGAGCTTCTCCCGTCCCGCGGCCTCATAGATCGCGGCGTCGACGCCGGTTCCGACCGCGACCCGCGGGTTTGCGGTGTTCACGATCGCGTCGGCTTTGATTTTTGTGATATCGTTCCTGATGATTGAAAACGGCATGGCTGCACCTCCCTCTACAGTATAGCGTTAAACCCGGGAAAATGCAAAGGTGGGGACGGTTCTCCGCAGAGGGGGACGGTTCTCCGCAGAGGAGAACCGTCCCCATCCGTCGACTCACACTCTCTTCAGATACATCTGCAGGCTCGGATAATTCCCCGAGAGCACCGGCAGCACGACCCCGCCGTTCATGAGCGCCTCGCCCGGGAACACCCTCCGGGTATTCTTCAGCCTTCCGCCCTCGCACCCGAAGACCTCCGTCCGCACGACCTCGTAGGAGGCGTCCGGATCAAGCCCCTTGAGCCTCACCCTGATCGGGCCCGCGCAGGGCCTCGGAGCCGTCTGCACCAGGCTCACCAGCGTGCTGCCCTTATCCTCCGCGACAAACTGCCATGCGGTGTGGTCATATTTCCTCGAATCCTGCGTCAGGCGATAGTAATCGCCGTGGTGGATCATGTCGTAATACTCGTGGTAGCGCTCGATCTGGATCCTGACCTCGGCCTTCTCCTCCTCGGTGATCTTGTTCAGGTCGAGCTCGTATCCGAACCCGCCCGACATGGCCACGGTGCCGCGGGTCCCGAACGGCGTCGTCCGCCCGGTCTGATGGTTCGGAACCGCCGACACATGCGCACCGACCGCCGAAGCCGGGTACCCGTAGGAGGTTCCCTCCTGGATGTAGAGCCGCTCCACCGCGTCCGTGTTGTCGCTGCACCAGATCTGCGGCGAGTAGTAGAGCATCGCGGCGTCAAAGCGTCCGCCTCCGCCCGCGCAGCCCTCCCAGAGGACATCGGGAAATTCATTTGTCAGCCGCTCATAGAGGTCATAGAGCCCGAGCACATAGCGGTGCAGGACCTCTCCCTGGCGGTCCGCCGGGTACCCTGCGCTGTAGATGTCCGCAAGGTGCCGGTTCATGTCCCATTTCACGTAATCGATCGGGTTCTCCGAGAGGAGCTTCGCGAGCACCTCGTAAAGGTAATCGACCACCTCGGGTCTCGAGAGATCCAGCACCAGCTGGTTCCGGCTCATGGTCGGCTGCCGCCCCGGGACCTTGAAGGCCCAGTCCGGATGCGCCCGGTAGAGGTCCGAGTCCTCGTTGACCATCTCCGGCTCGACCCAGATGCCGAACTTCATCCCCAGCGCGTTGATCTTCGGGATGAGGGCCTTGAGGCCGCCGACGAGCTTCTTCTCGTTGACAAACCAGTCGCCGAGACCGCTGTTGTCGTCGTCGCGGGTGCCGAACCAGCCGTCGTCGAGCACCATCATCTCGACGCCCAGCTCCGCGGCCTGCTCCGCGATTTTCAGGATCTTTTCATCATAAAAATCAAAATATGTCGCCTCCCAGTTGTTGATGAGAACCGGCCGGCGCTCATGCATGTATTTGCTCCTGCAGATATGGTCCCGGATAAAGCGGTGATACTGGCGGGAGAGCTGCCCGAACCCGCATCCGGAGTAGGTCATCAGGACTTCCGGCGTCTCGAAGCACTCGCCCGGGCCGAGCTTCCAGGAGAACCCGTCGTCGTGGATCCCCGAAACCAGGCGGACGCTGCCGGTCTGGTCCTTCTCGCAGTCGATCCGGTGGCTCCCGGAGTAGACCAGCATCATCCCGTAACAGCTCCCGAAGTCCTCGGAAGCCTCCCGCTCGCAGACGATCGCGAACGGATTCTGCTGGTGGCTCGACGCGCCGCGCCTCGACGCCGCCGTCTGGATCCCGGTCATGAGCGGCACCCGCTCGATCTGCCGTTCCATCGTGTGTCTTCCGTGAAAATGAATGAAATCCCACTCGCCCTCCGGCAGGTCGAGGCAGGCGGATGCCGCCTTTGTGAGACAAATTGGTGTGTCCGTCGTGTTGATGATGCGGGCGGCCCTCGTGATCACGTCCTCCTGCTCAAAGACACCGTAGAGGAGCTCGACGAGAAGTCCGCTTGCCTGATCGCACAGATGGATCTTCAGCGTCTCGGCCGTATTCTCCCGGTCAAAAGCCGAGGGCATGCCGCTTACCGCATATTTCCCGGCATGGATCTCGTGGTCCACATACCGAAGGTCGGCTCCCCGGATCCCTTTCTCGCTGATCAAATCCACCGAGCTCACCCGGTAGTCGCCGGCGTTCGCACCGCTATACTCCTGCGGAAATGCGTCAGCCGTCCCGCCCTTCAAAGCGCGCAGCTCGTAGGGGTTCGGCGAAAATCCGACGTCGTACGGCTCAAAGAGGTAGTCCATGAGCTCCGCCGTTTTCTTTCCGTAGTAGAGGTGGATAAGGTATCCCAGGTCCGAGACCTGCATCTGGTAGGAGGTATGCAGCGTTGTCAGTGTAAAGCTGTTCTTTTCTTTATCAAAACGGATGCCCATGGTTTCATTTTCCTTCCGATTCTTAGTCTTTCCAGGTCACGCTGATGACCGTTTTATTCGCGCTCTCGGGCAGGCGCACCGTGTGAAGATTGCCCTCGCTTGCCGTTCCCGAGGTCACATCACACCCTCCCGCGGTCACGAGCGCGATTTTACGCTCCGAGATAAAGGTCACATTTCCGGTTCCCTTGAGGACGACGGTGTCCGTATCGCCCGCCGTAAAGCTCGCCTCCACAGCGGTGAAGCCGGCGTATTTGTCGGTGAGCCCCGCGCAGCTGCCGTTCTTTCCCTTCGGCAGGAACACGTACCACCTGTAGTCATCCGTCTCAAGGTTCCCGGTCAGGGCTTCATTTCCCGAAAGCTCTGAGGCCTTCCGCCCCGTAAAGTCGTAAACAAGGTATGTCTCATTCGGATCAAGCTCCGGCACCTCCGAGGGCGAGACCGAAAAGCTCTGCGTTTCGCCCGTGAGGTTGTAGACGGCGATGCCGCCGGCCAGCCCCGCGCCGTAGGACCCGAAATTCGTGAGCTTGAGCGCCCCCTCCTTCATCGGATCCATGAAAATGCAATCCTCCGCCGGCCTGGCCGACCGCTCCATCATGAGGATCCGGCCGTCCGCGTAGGCAAGGGGCCTTAAGACCTCCGCCTCGGTCGCCCCTATCTTGTCGCTCACGTAGACCGGGCCGCCGCTGATGGCCCTAAGCAGGGCGTGCTTCCTCGCGTGCCTGTGGCTGGTCCAGAACATATCCCAGTCGCAGCAGTAGATTTCATTGTGGTAAACCGCGTTGTAGGCGTTCTGCAGGAGGTGCTCCGCGAAGCTCTCCTCCTTCGCCGGCAGGAAATCGTCGCTGTTTCTCGAGACCGCCGAGGAGGGACGCGCGAGGATATTTTCCATCGCCATGCCCATGCAGTTGATCACCGCGCCGCCCATGAGACTCGTCCCGCTCTCGAGGGAGAAGCTGATCTTTCTGGCCGCATCCGCGACCGGATGCACATTTTTATAGTAGAAGGGGACTGCGTCCTGCCCGTCCACCTTGACAAAATCGATCCCTTCGCGTTTCAGGATCTCGTACCATTCTCTGTAAAATGAAGCCCCCTTCACCGGATCGGGAACAAGCCGTCCCGCCGGGTTTCTCATGAGGCTGTCGCCGGCCTGCTTTTCCGCGGCGCTCCCGGGAGCCGTTCCGTCCCAGTAGCCGCCGAGCGCATGCCAGACGCCGAACCAGTCGACGGAGGTTCCTTTTCGGATATCGTCCGTCATGGCTTTAAATCCGTTCGGGAATTTGATATGGTCCGGCTTCATGTCCGCCAGCATCTTCTCCTCGGCCCCGAACCAGCCGTCGTCGATGAGGATCCAGCGCACCGGAACCTCCTTTTCCCTGATTTCTGCGGCCTTGGCGCGGATCTTCTCCTCCGTGACCTCCGTGTAAAATGCATCCCAGCTGCACCAGCCGAGGTACTTGAACATCTCCGGCAGGGTCCGGTTTTTGCGGAGCTTAAGCCCCATCGTCTCGGAGAGGTGGGCAAAGAGGGCGTGCACGGCTTCCGCCGCCGTCAGGCCGCAGCTCTCGTAAAAGAGGGTTTCGTTTACGTCCGCGATGCCGCCGAGGCACGCGGTCATCTTAAAGACCAGCTTACCCGGCTCTCCGCCGGCGAGGGTGGCCTTGAAATTTTTTCCCACCATCGGAAGGACACAGATTACGCGGTCTTTCATTTTAAAGAGAGCGATCTGGGTCTTTTCCGGGATGTCCGCGGTGCTGCCCACGAAGGCCGGCCGCGTCCACCAGGGGTTAAAGAGATAGTAGGCCGTGATCTTCTCCGGTGTCTCCGCGAGGGGGACGGACACGGTGACCGGGTCGTCCGTCTCGAGGAAGGGCACGTCCGTGAGGGTCTCCTGCTTTACGGAAAGGCTCACGGCTGCCTTAAGGATCCCGCCTTCCTCGTGTGTTTTTATTTCAAATGTGACGCCGTCAGCTTGAAACGGGCCTCCGTTTACCGGGACAGACGCCTTCGTGCGGGTATTTCTCTGCCGGACCGCTTCGATATTCCAGGAGGTAAGTGCAATCATTGTTTATCCTTTCAGGCTTCCTGCGCCTTATGAAGGTTAAGAACCCGGTCGATCGGTTTCATGAGAAG
>ODAJ011883872.1_pt1 | contig 20330 bp, 16 predicted proteins | sample 1539241 | NCBI WGS metagenome assembly ODAJ01 (sample SAMN02144231, study PRJEB22623) | gut metagenome | biome: sheep rumen | host: Ovis aries | place: New Zealand | reverse complement strand
AACGCTATTATATCATTAAGGATATTGCGCAGTTTATCAGCCGTATGGATAATCATGAATACTATAGCTATGGAAAGAATTTTTCATGGGTTCATAATTATCAAGATCTTGATGAAAAGAGTAAAAAAATCTATGACTTCATGCGCGCACAGCAACGCCGCAACACTGACTACTACTATGGCAATCAGGCCGTTGGGTTTTCTGGCTATATGGTGGATGCCTTATGTCACTTGCTAGAAGAAAATCCCCAGGCTGTCAAAGATCTTACTATGGTTGAAGATAATGAAAAGATGACCATTAGTACAACTCGCAATGATCGTGATGTTATTTATCGTCTCGATATTAAACATCAAGATGTCCATAATTATTTTGCTGGCAAAAACAATCTCTACTATTTAACCTATGGAAGAAATAATCATTGTATTATTCATTATATTAAAGGTGATGAAAGAGGCATTTTTGTAAAGCTCTTAGAAGCCTTCAATCAAAATAATGATACGATCTATGTCCCATTAAACAAAGAAAATGACTTCTACCGCTATCTCATTTCACCCATCAAGGATGTTATAGAATTCCAGGGTGATATCAATCTCCAAGAAGAAGACCGTCTGGAAATCTATGGCGATATCAATACAGAAGAAGAAGCATACTTCAATGTCCTAGGCATTTATAGTGAAGAAAAGATTAATCTTATAGAAAAGCCTGATACACCACACTCAGCTACAGCTGATCTTGTTTTAAAATATCTTGAAGACCATTCAACAGGTAATGATGAAAACTATTATTATTTTGATACAAGAGTTGATGAGTCTATGGATTTCTTAGATCGTGGTATTGCCTTCTTGCAGAATTATGCTGATATCTATGTATCTGATAATCTTAAGAAGATTGGTACAAAGGCTAAGATGAAAGTAAAGGTAGGTATTACTGTATCTAATAACTTACTTTCTGTTGATATTGATTCTATCGGTATTCCAAAAGAAGAACTTGCCGCTGTAATGAACAGCTTTAAGAAGAAAAAGAAGTATCATAAGCTGAAGAATGGCGAAATGATTTATATTGAGAGTGATGAATTAGCTGAAGTGAATGAGATGATGGATCGTTATCACTTGTTGCCTAAAGACTTAAAAGATGGCCATGTTGATATGAATCTCAATCGTGCTTATTCATTAGATATGACAGCTAATGAAATGAGTCATATTGAAGTTGCTCGTTCTGAAGCATTCAAAGATATCATTGATGAACTCACAAACTATAAAGCTCACCAGCATGAGATTAATGATCAGTTTGGACATATCTTACGTGATTATCAGAAAGATGGCTACCAATGGCTTAGTACGATGACCGATTTACATTTTGGTGGCATTCTTGCGGATGATATGGGACTAGGTAAGACTTTACAGATGATTGCCTTGTTGGAAAATCAGCCTGAGCACTTTAGTATTGTTGTATGTCCAAGTTCGCTTGTTCTCAACTGGAATGATGAGTTTGATAAATTCTCATCGCATTTACGTAATGTCTGTGTCATGGGTTCAGCTGACAAACGTAAAGAAATCATCGAACATGCGAAAGACTATGATGTTTTAGTAACAAGCTATGACTATATCAGAAGAGATATTGATTTATATAAAGGCTTGAAATTTGATTTTGTGATTCTTGATGAAGCCCAATATATCAAGAACCAACAAACAAAGAATGCCCAGTCAGTTAAAGAACTTGATGGTAAGCAGAAGTTTGCCTTAACAGGTACACCAATTGAAAACTCTCTTGCTGAATTATGGAGTATCTTTGATTTCTTAAATAAAGGCTATCTCTTTAACTATAACTATTTCAAAAAGGCTTATGAAGCACCTATTGTTAGATCGCATGATGAAGAGAAAAGCAATGAATTAAAGAAACTTATCTCACCATTCATCCTGCGTCGTACAAAGAAAGAAGTCTTAAAGGAATTGCCTGATAAGGTTGAAAAAACGCTGACTATTGACTTTGAAGAAGATGAACGCAAGCTCTATTATGCCAATCTTGTTGAAGCTAACAAGGAACTTGCAAGCATGGACAGCAAGAAAGACCGTATTGAAATTCTTACCATGCTGACAAGACTCAGACAGATTTGTTGTGAACCAAGATTAATCATTGATGATGTCAAACATATCTCATCCAAGATGGAAGCAGCTCTTGATTTGATTGATACCTATCATGAAAACAATAAGAAATGTATTGTCTTCTCATCCTTCTCCCAGGTATTGGATTTGATGGCTAGGGAATTACATGAACGTGGTATTAAGTATTATATGTTGACAGGCTCAACGACAAAACAAAAGAGAAAACAAAGAGTGGATGCTTTCCAGAATGATGATTCAACTGTCTTCCTCATTTCCTTAAAGGCAGGAGGTACGGGCTTGAATCTTACAGCTGCTGAAGGTGTTATTCACTTTGACCCATGGTGGAACATGTCCGCCCAGTCACAGGCAACGGACAGAGCTCATCGTATCGGTCAGAAGAATACCGTCTTTGTCTATAAGCTCATCATGAAGGATTCTATTGAAGAAAAGATCCAGAACATCCAGGAACAAAAGAAGAATCTTGCCGATGCCTTTGTCGAAGGTAATGAAGGCGTTATTACAACAATGACTAATGATGAAATCATGAGTTTATTTGAGGAATAAGAAAAAAGCTTACTCATTATTGGGTAAGCTTTTGTTTTGCCACAAGATATGACCATCTTGATCATAGACAGCTTTAACTTCTTTTGTCGAATCAAGGACTTGTGGTTTATCTTTTTTGTAGAGGGGCTGGACGTAACGCTCAAAGAATGTTTGGGTAAAGCTTATATGCCATTCTTTTGTTGGACTGTTATCGATATGGGAGGCATAGGCACTATAAAGCAAGGCGCCATGACCTTTATATTTCATCAACAGCTTACCATTGGCTTCATAGAAAGTGACATCGCTTGAAGGAATGTCATAAGTGATTTTTGTTGAAATATAAATTGATGAGACAAAAGTGAGAACAATCAATACACAAATTGTAGCTGTAATGATTATTTTACGGTTGATCGCCTTTTTAAGCTTGGTAATGTGCTTTGCTTCTTCAAGCCGCTCGCTATAGTCAATGGGAGTGTGATATGCGATTGCATATCGTTTAGGATTTTTTGCATTCAGGACAATGCGCACATGTTCTTCAACATAGTCTCTAGAAGCATCACTAGAAATATGGTCGATATATAAGGGAATCAGGTCTCTCGTAATTTCACATTCTTTATTCATAATTATCCTCCATATAATGTTTGATTTCATTCTACGCCCGATAAAATGTCACCCGTGCCCAGTTTTCACTCGTACCAAAAAGTTCACCAATACTTTTAAAACTCAATTCACCAAATACTCTTAAGGTAAAGACTTCTTTGTAGGGCTCTTTCATATTATGCAAGTATTGATGAATCTGCTTAGCTTGTTCGTGCTGGACGAGGGTTTCTTGAAAATGTATTCCGCTATCTTGAATGGGTGAAGCACTAAAGTCTTCCAATATGATACGTTTGTCTTTGCGCTTCTTGTTGTAAAAGATGTTGCGGGCAATTGTAAAAAGCCAGGCATGAATATCCTTACGTCCATCAAACGAAGAGATGTTGCTGATGGCTTTCAGCATGGTTTCTTGGGCGATATCCTCAGCTTCATGTGGGGATTTCGATAAACTGTAGGCATAGACATAGATATCGTGGTAATAGGCTACAAGTTCTTCGTCTTCCATTTCTTACCTCCTTCACCTTACTAACAACCCAACTCTTAAAACGTTACAAGAAAAGAGGAAGATCTTAACCTTCCTCAATTTCAAGTAATTCTAAATAACGTAGATTTTTTTCTTCCAAGCCTTCTTCAAGAGCATCACGTTCTTTTGTCAGGCTAGCGATTTCTTTAAAGTCCGTTAGACCATCCATTTTCTCATCAATATCCTTGATTCTCTGCTCGTCTTCAGGAATGGACTTGGAAAGTTCTTCAAGTTCTTTCTTTTCAGTAAAACTGAGTTTCTTTTTACGGGTTGCTTTATTGGCTTCTTTGTAGGCTTCTTTATGAGAAACTTTTGTCTCTTTGTCTTCTTCGATAGAGATGGTGTCACTATAGCCCCCATTATGATAAGTGATTGTCTGATTCTTAAAGACAAATAGTCCATCAGCAATACGATCAAGAAAATAACGGTCATGACTGACAGTGATGACAATTCCCTTAAAGCTATCAAGATAATCTTCAAGAATACTGATTGTTTCAATGTCTAAGTCATTGGTTGGTTCATCAAGAAGCAAGACATTAGGACCTTCCATCAGGACCTTAAGTAAATACAAACGTCTTTTCTCTCCACCAGATAAGCGGCCAATAAGAGTATATTGGGCATGATCATCAAAGAGGAAACGCTCGCACATATTTCTTGCCGTTAGAACGCCATCAGCTGTTTCTAGAGCATCACTTGTTTCACGAACATAATCGATGACACGCATGCTTTCATCCATCTCACCAACACCTTGCTTGAAATAACCAATCTTGATGGTGCTGCCTCTGTCAATCTCACCATCATAATCATTTATTTCCCCGGCAATCATATTCATCAATGTACTCTTCCCACAGCCATTAACACCAAGAATACCAATTCGATCATAACGCTTGAATAAATAGCTGAAAGGCTTAAAAAGTAAATGATCACCAAAGGACTTGGAGACATTCTTAAGTTCAATAGTCTTGCTGCCAAGGCGACTTGCCGTATTGATCATTTCAACATTGTTGACTTCTTTAATGGATTCAATTTGTGAGAGCTTTTCAAAACGCTGCAGGCGTCCCTTCTGCTTTGTGCTTCTTGCCTGTGCCCCAGCTCGAACCCATTCCAGTTCCTTTTTCAAGAACTGCTCACGTTTATGCTGGACGGATAGATCAGTTGCCTCGCGCTCGGCTTTCTGTTTTAAGAAGGACTCATAGTTGCCTTCATAGCTATACAGCTTACCACGGTCAAGCTCCAGCATGCGGTTGGTAATGCGTTCTAGGAAGTAGCGGTCATGGGTAACCATGAGAATGGCTTTATTGAATTTCTTGAGTGTTTTTTCCAAGTATTCAATCATTGTTGTATCAAGATGGTTTGTTGGTTCATCAAGAATCAACAAGTCACAATCATTCAGCATCACACAAGAAAGGGCTAAACGTTTCTTCTGACCACCTGATAATGGACCAACAAGAGCATCATAATTTTCTATGCCAAACCGATTAAGTGAAGCTTTGAGTTCGAACTCTTTGGCATGAGGGGAGAGCTTTGAAGCTTGCTGGAGTATTGTTAAGTTGTCATCAAGTTCCGGCGTTTGAGGAAGATAGGCAATTCGTGTATCTTTTTTAAAGCTGATATCACCCTGACGTGTTGCAATCATTTTTAACAGGGTGCTCTTACCTGTGCCATTGACACCAATCAAGGCCAGATGATCCGTTTCTTCGATAATGAATTGAAGATGGGAGAAGAGCGTTCTTTCACCAATCGAATAAGATAAATCATTAATTGCAGCTAACATAATTCCCTCCTGTTTTTACGACATTATAGCATATTCTTCTACGTGTACAAACACATCTATTTGTATTATAATTTGTGTACTAGGAAAAAAAGAAGGGTTGTTTAGGCGAATATGGAAAGAACGTACATGAAATTCTCTGGTATCATCAAAGATATCACTTCAAAATCAAAAACCTCTTTCACTCGCCAATCAGAATATATCGGTCTTTATGGTCTTGTAGAAATCTTATATAGCCGGACATCAAACTATACAAAAGTCTTTGCCGTCTTTAAAGGGGCGACAAAACCATACCATTATATTAAAACGACACCGGGGAGTATTACGCAAGATCAAAATGGCTATATCTATCTTACAACAGCCCATCATCGCTATATATTTGAAATTGTTGAAAGCTATAAATAATACTAATTGAATAATAAATGTGACTTATAATCAGTTGTTTATCATCTTCTAAAAAACTAAACTAGTGCTAGGTGATTGAAAAAATGAAGAAAGAATTCACAGTTGAGTATCAGCAGGTGTTGGTTGGTATGAGAATTCGAGAGTTGCGTAAGAAACAGGGAATGTCCCAGGAAGCTCTTGCGTTGAGAAGTGGTGTTGATCGTACCTATATTACTACTTTGGAAGCTGGAACAAGAAATATGAGTATTGTTTCTATCTCAAAGGTATGTCATGGGTTGAATCTATCGCTAGAAGAATTCTTTACGAGTCCTTTATTTGGACAATTGATACAAGATGATACTGAAGAATAAAAAGAGTCTCTGAGCGTTGAAATTGGGTAGGAGACTTTTTTTATATACTTTTTTGTAAGCGCTTATTAAAGATTTAAAATTTTCAAGCAATTTCGTATAAGACTAAACAAAAATGTGTTAGAATTTATTTAAATAAAATAATTAAGGAGGATTAAGAAAATGAAATTCTTAAGATGTAATCACTGTGGAAATATTGTTACTTATATTGATGAAAAAACATGCATCCCATCATGTTGTGGTGAACAGATGGAAGTCTTAGCGCCAAATACAACCGATGCTGCAAATGAAAAACATGTACCAGTATGCAACGTAGAAGGAAATGTTGTTAATGTTGTCGTTGGTAGTGTTGAACATCCAATGCTTGAAGAACATTCAATCCAGTGGATTGCCGTTGAAACAAATAAGGGAGCTCAGATTAAATACTTAAAACCTGGTGAAAAACCAGCAGCTCAGTTTGTTTTAGCTGAAGGTGAAGAAGTTGTTCATGTCTATGAATACTGCAACCTTCATGGTTTATGGATGGCTTAATCAAGCATAATATTCACTGATGTTTAGGAGATGATGGTATGGTGAAAGGAAAAATGAAGTCTTTGCTGGTATGTCTGGCAACTGGAACTTTAGCAATAATGGCTATTGCGATAGCGATTATGTTCAGTTTGCCTCATGTACCAATGACAGCCATTTATGTTGTCATTGGTATGGGGGTTATTCAAGAATTATTTATTCTTTGTATAGCCTATTATCTATCGAAGCATGTGGACTATAATGCCCGGGTAACGAATATGCAGAATGTCGCTTTTTTAAGAGCGAGCAGGGATATCCGTACCTTGATGAATTCCATTCTCAACTTCTCATCTCCTGAACTCACTGAAAATTATAATCCTCAGGAAATGTTGAATAGCCTTTCAAAAATCAATAATGCCGGTCTCTATTTAATGACGGTAGTGGATGATTTGATGGCAACATATCATGTTTCTGATCAGGAAATTGTTCTTAAAGAAAATCCAACTACAATTGAGAATGTCTTTAGTCCGATTGTTGAACTTGTCAGTGAACGCTTTGCAGCTAAGAACCAGGTCTTTGATGTCGAATATATCAATATTGATAAATTTCGTTATGTTCTTGTTGACGCCCCGAGAGTACAACAGGTCGTGATAAATTTATTGACAAATGCCAATAAATATACACCAGAAGGCGGACATATTCTATTCAAGGTCGAAGGGGCAAGCGGCGAAGGCAATACGCTAGATCTTACCATTACTGTCAAGGATGATAGTCAGGGTATAAGTAAGCGCAAGCTCAATAATCTCTTCAAGAAAGATCCTAACCAGAAATTTAATGAAGGGCATTATGAATTAGGACTGGCAATTGTTGCTTCGCTCGTTAATCAGATGAAAGGCACAATTACATGCACATCCAAGGAGAATGAAGGCAGTGAATTTGTTGTAAAGTTTAACTGGGCTTATTGTCATAAAAACAGCTATGCTTCAACAAAACGTGACTTCTCCATTCTTCGCGGAAAGAACATTCTTGTTGTAGAAGATAATGAGATGAATGCAGAAATTACCAGAGCCATTCTTGAAAAGGAAGGCATGATGATGGATTATGCGAAAGATGGTGCTGAAGGTGTTGCGATGTTCACCCATGCCATGCCCCATACTTATGATGCCATCTTGATGGATATTCGTATGCCGGTTATGGATGGTATTGAAGCTTGTAAGAAGATTCGTTATTCAACTCATCCAGAGTCAAGCATCATTCCTATTATTGCCATGACAGCCGATGTCTATGAAGCAGATTATCAGAGCAGTACTGATGCTGGAATGGATGGCTATATCACAAAACCACTAGATCCTGAAGAATTATATATCACATTAAGTAATTCTATTCGAAGTTAGAGAGATTTCTCTAACTTTTTTTCTAATGAATATCTTTTCTAAGGTGGATGAAAGCTTAAAATGCGATATACTTATACAAAAGGATGGTGAGTGATATGCGTCATTTTGAAGAGAGCAGAGCGTTTATTGAAAGTTCACTATGTCCTTTTGTCGTTCTTGATACAACTCATCGTAAAATACGAGTTGTACTTCTCTCTAAAGGACTCAAGGATTATATGGGACTTTGTGATGATGATATTGAGAACTATATTGAACGTTTTAAGCTCTATCCTGAATATTTTATCTATGATGAAGATCTTTATGCCATGAGAATGGGATTACGCTACATTTATGATCATCGTAATGAAGAGATGCGTGTGCGCTTTCGCTTTCATTTACGACAAGAAGATCCGTATGTCTGGTTTATGAGTTATGGCCAGTATCTCAATAATCAGGAAGATAGCTATCTGATGATTGAATTGCATAATATTGAAAATGAACAAAGGGAATTGCGTAGTGCAATCAAAAGTTCAGTACAATCACATGCCTTGCTTGAAAAGATTCTTGATACAACCCAGACAAATATCTTCTGGAAAGACAATGAAAGAAGATTCCTTGGTGCCAACAAAGCCTTTCTCCAATATTATGGCTTTACTTCACTTGATGACATTCTTGGCAAGACGGATGAAGATATGGGCTGGCATAATGATCCTGGCCCAGTCAAAAATGATGAGGAACGTGTTATCAAATATGGTGAAAGCACCCATCGTATTCATGGTAAATGTGTCATTCGTGGACGTGAATGCGATATTGTTGCCTCAAAGGCACCACTCTATATTGATGGCGAGATTGCTGGATTGGTAGGGAGCTTTGAAGACGTAAGTTCAGAATATCGCCAACAAAAAGAAATACAGAAGCTCAATGGTGCCCTTCAGACAGCTTTGAAGAATGAAGAAAAGGCGAATAAGGCAAAGAGTGAATTCATGGCAAGAATGTCCCATGATATGCGTACACCTCTAACGACAATCATTGGCTTGAGTGAATTGGCATTAAAATCAGATAAATATCAAGATAAAGAAACGATGTCCAAGATTATGGATGCCTCTCGTTATTTATTGGAATTAATCAATGATGTACTTTCAAGTGAGAAGTTTGATAGCGGCAAGATGAAACTCTATGCAGATATATGGGATCATGATGCTATCATGTCTTCAATCTATAATATTGTTAAGCCTTCTGCTGATCGCAACAAACATACATTTGTATTTGATGTCAAGAAGGATGTTGGTAAGATTCTTATTGATCGTAAATGGCTGATGCAGATTCTTATCAATATCTTAAATAATGCCATTAAATATACGTATGATGGAGGAAGAATTGAGTGGCATGAGAATATCTTTGAAGAAAATGGTCAGATGATCATGGAACATGAAATTCGCGATAATGGAGTTGGTATTTCAAAAGACTTTGTAGAAACAAAGCTCTATGAACCATTCACCCAGGAACATAATCCCTTGACGAAGTCCCGTACATCCAATGGATTAGGGCTTTCGATTGTGAAGAAGGCTGTTGATTTATTTGGGGGAAGCATTACCTGCCATTCAGAGCTTGGTGTGGGGACAGCATTTATTTTACGCATTCCTTTTGGGTATGGTGAGGAACAAAAGAAAGAAAAGGAAATGCAGGATTTGTCAGGCAGACGTGTGCTTATTTGTGAGGATGTGGCCATTAATGCCATGATTGTCAAGTCAATGCTGGAAAGTCAGAAAGTAGAAGCGGACATTGCTGAAGATGGGCTCGTGGGCTTACAAAAAGCTACAGCGCATAGTTATGATATGATTTTGATGGATATGCAGATGCCCCGTCTTGATGGCTTGCAGACGACCAAGGAGCTAAGACGAATGGGCTATCGTAAACCTATCATCACTCTTAGTGCGAATACTTCTAAAGAGGACATGGAAAAATGTCAGCAAGCTGGGATGAACGATTTTCTTGAAAAACCTGTTACTCTTGAAAAGCTTGTGGAAATGATGCAAAAATATGTTGGAAAAGAGTTTGTGTAAGCAAGCTCTTTTTCTTGTGTGAAATTGTAAAATGAAACAATTCCGTCATACTTCTGTGTTAGAATATTTTTGAGGTGTTAAAAAATGTCTATTTATGGTGAATACTTGCCTGCTCTAAAAGAAGTGATGGAGAGAATTGTGGGTAGAATAGAAAGCTTTAATGAAGCTTATCAAAAAGAACATGGAGAACCGCTCTATGAACATTTAAATTATCGTATTAAGAGTGAGGAGTCCATGCTTGAGAAACTTGAGAGAAAACATCTAGAAGCAACAACCTATAATGCCTTGGTAACATTAAAGGATGCCATTGGCTTACGTATTGTCACAACATTTGTAGATGATGTCTTTGAAGTCGTGCGTCTTATAAAAGGCTTGGAATTTGTCAACGTTGTAGAAGAGAAAGACTATATCTCCCATGCGAAAGAAAATGGCTATCGTTCCTACCATATGATTATTCAAGTCACAAGTCATCAAAAAGATGTTCTAGGACATCAGCCTGGATCCTTCTATGTGGAAATTCAAATTAGAACAATTGCCATGGATTCATGGGCTGCTTTGGAACATCAAATGAGCTATAAAAAGAATATAAAAAATCGCGAACTCATTTCATCTGAATTAAAGAGAGTTGCGGATGAACTTGCGAGCTGTGATCTTTCGATGCAGACAATCAGAGATCTTATTAATAGGAGTTGATTTGTATGAGAATATTATTAGCTGAGGATGAACATGATTTAAAAAGAGCCTTGGTCGCTGTGCTGACGCATAGTGGGTATGATGTTGATGCGGTGGAAAATGGGGCTGAGGCTGTAAAGTTTGCTTCAATGAATGCTTATGACTGCATGGTGCTTGATATCATGATGCCTGTCATGAATGGCATGGATGCCTTAAGTAAAATACGTGAAGCTGGTGATCGAACACCTGTTATCTTTCTAACAGCCAAAGCTGAAGTCGAGGATCGCATTAATGGCCTTGATGCTGGGGCGGACGATTATCTGACTAAGCCGTTTGCAATCGGTGAGCTGATAGCCCGTATTAAGAGTCTGACAAGGCGTCTAGAAACATATACGCCTAAAGTGCTTGAAGCTGGCAATGTCATTATGGATATTGATGAACAGGAAATAAAATGTGAGAATGCTGTAAGACTTGGTGGTAAGGAAGCTAAATTGATGGAATATTTTATGCTGAACAAGGGTAAGATGCTTTCGACAGAAAATATCTTCAATCATGTCTGGAAGGACGATGAGGATGCTTCAATTGATCTTGTTTATGTCTATGTTTCCTATCTCAACAGCAAGCTTAGTGCGATTGGGGCAAGTATTGTCATTGAAGGTGAAGAAGGTGCAAATTATCATTTAGTGCAGAAATAAGGCGGTGAGTTTATGATTAGAAGATTAAGGTGGCGATTTATTGGTTCAGCTTCAGTAGCTTTGCTTGTTGTTCTTGTTACTATTATTGGCATTATTAATTCAGCCATCCATGAACGTGCTTACAACCGTATTTATACAACCCTGGATTATATCGTTGCGCATAATGGCTATTTGCCTAAAGTCAAAGGTCAAAGTGATGACAATGAGTACTTTACACCGGAGACATCCTATGAGACACGTTATTTCACCATTGTTTTCAATAAAGATGGTACGCTTGCCAAGGCTTCCTTGGACAAGGTTGCTGCAATTACAAAAGAAGATGCCATTGCTTTAACAAGGCAGGTGGATAATGATAGAGGACATATAAAATATGCGGATCTCACGTATTTTTATAAAGTGGTAAATAAGAAAGATGGCAGCAGGATGATTGTCTTTATCGATGGAACAAATCAGTCAAGCTTTGCCTCTTCGATGTTGTCAATGAGCTTATGGCTTGGTTTTGGTTCCTTTGTCGTATTCTTTGGCTTATTATGCTTGCTTTCAGGCAAGGCTATTAAACCCATCATACGCTCCCGGCAGCAACAAAAACAATTCATTACCAATGCCGGTCATGAACTCAAAACTCCTCTTGCCGTAATTAGTGCTAATACTGAAGTCATGGAAATGATGAATGGCAAGAATGAATGGACGGAGAGTACGATGAAGCAGGTCAAGCGCTTATCAGGCTTGGTTTCAGAGCTTGTCACGATTGCACGTCTTGATGAACGTGAAGATATTATGCTGGAACACTTTGATTATTCAGAAACAGTCAAGAGTGTCGCTCAGGATTTCAAGTCAGTGGCTGCTGGTGAGAACTTAACGCTGAAAACGGATATTGAAGATCTTGTTTTTGTTAAGGCGGATAAAAAGCGTCTACATGAACTTGCTAATATTCTTGTCGATAATGCGATTAAATATTGTGATGAGAATGGTACTGTCCTAGTTACCTTAAGTAAGGGCAGACGTGTAAGATTAACTGTCTCCAATGATTATCGTAATGGTGCCAATATCGATTATTCACGTTTCTTTGAGCGCTTCTATCGTGCAGATAGTTCCCATACGCATATTGGTAAGGGTGGCTATGGGATTGGCTTGTCGATGGCTGAATCGATCGTTGCAGCATGCAAAGGAAAAATCAGTGTCAGCTGGAAAGACTATGTGATTACCTTTGAAGTGCTCTTATAATCTTGTGAGATAATTATTTCATGTGTATAATAAATGCAAAAAGGAGAGAATAGATGAAAGCTTATAAAGATTTATCAAAAGAAAAAAGACAAGAAGAATTATCTCGTTTAAAAGCTCAATATCAGAAATATCTTGATATGAATTTATCACTTAATATGGCAAGGGGTAAGCCAGGAAGTGATCAGCTTGATTTGTCAAGAGGTATGTTGGATGTCATTAATGCAGAATCTGATTTAACAGCATCGGATGGCACGGATGCAAGAAACTATGGCTGTCTTGATGGCTTGATGGAAGCTAAGAAGCTCATGGCTGATATGATGGATAGTAAGCCTGAAGATATGATTATTTATGGTAATTCATCATTGAATATCATGTATGACCAGATTTCTCGTAGCTATAGTTTTGGTGTGATGGGTGAAATGCCATTTTGTAAGCAGGGCAAAATTAAGTGGCTATGCCCAGTACCTGGCTATGATCGACACTTCGGTATTACGGAGTTCTTTGGCTTTGAGATGATTAATATTCCGATGGATGATTATGGTCCAAATATGGATATGGTTGAAGAATATGTCAAAGATCCTACAGTTAAAGGTATCTGGTGTGTACCAAAGTATTCTAATCCAGGTGGAGTCGTATACAGTGATGAAGTGATTCAACGCCTAGCAGCACTAGAACCAGCTGCCAAGGACTTTAGAATTTATTGGGATAATGCCTATTGTGTACATCATCTCTATGAAGAAATCAATATTCCAGATATCTTAGACGAATGTGAAAAAGCAGGACATCCTAATCTTGTCTATAAATTTGGTTCAACAAGCAAGATTACATTCCCTGGCGCTGGTATTGCAGCCCTAGCAACATCACAGGACAACAAGAAAGATATCCTTAACCAGATGAAACATCAGACGATTGGTCATGATAAGCTTAATCAATTAAGACATGTACGTTACTTTAAAGATATCAATGGCTTAAAGGAACATATGAAAAAACATGCGGATATTATCAGACCTAAGTTTGAAGCTGTTGAAGAAATACTTGATCGTGAATTAACAGGCTTAGGTGTTGGCAGCTGGAGCAAACCTAGAGGTGGCTATTTCATTTCCTTTACTGGCAACAAGAACACTGCAAAGGCAATTGTTGGTAAGATGAAAGAAGCTGGTGTTGTGATGACAGGAGCAGGCGCAACATACCCATATGGCAAGGATCCAGATGATGCAAATATTCGTATTGCACCTACATTACCGCCACTTGATGAAATAAAATTAGCTGCTGAAGTCTTTGCGACAGTCGTAAAAATGGTCTCTCTAGAACAATTAATTTAAATTCAAAAAACGTCCATATAATGGGCGTTTTTTCTATTTCTTAAGATTCTTAATTTCTTAAGAATTTACTTAAGAAATAATTAAGAAACTCAAAAAATGTTGATTTTATCAATAAAATATTTGACAAAAATTCTTAAGTTGTGTATAGTAAAACAGAACTTAAAAAGCGAGGTAAATTTATGATGAATTGAAAGAAATTAAGTGCGTTAGTATTAAGCTTAGCTTTAATCTCTAGCGTACAAGTGTCAAAAGTTAACGCTGAAAATATTAAGGAAACAAAACAAGAATTAATTACCATTGATGTTGCATCACAGGCAGCTTCAACAAAAGATAGCTTACAGGTTGCTCATGAAGAGACAGCCAATGTTGTAAAAGAAACAGCTGCAAAGATTCAGGCAGAAATTGATGCCCAGAAAGCAGCTGAAGAAGCAGCCAGAAAAGCCGCTGAAGAAAAAGCAAGAGCAGAAGCTGAAGCAAAAGCTAAGGCTGAAGCAGAAGCTAAAGCAAAGGCTGAAGCTGAAGCAAAGGCAAAAGCTGAAGCAAAGGCAAAAGCAGCATCTCAGGCAAAAGCACAGGCACAAACAACACACTACGTTAGTCGTGGTGGCAGACTTACAAGAAGTGCCGGTGTATTCAATGGCCCAAGTGGTAAAGAATCTTTTTATAATATGAATATGAATAACGTTGTCAGTGCTATGCGCGCTAGAGGCAACAATGCAAGATATTGGGTAAGAGAAGATGGCGTAAAGATGCTTGGTGACTATGTCATGGTGGCAGCTAACTTATCCATTCGTCCAAAGGGCACTATCCTTCCTACATCATTAGGTATGGGTATTGTCGTTGATACTGGATCATTCGCATTACGTAATCCAACACAATTAGATATCGCTACTGCATGGTAGTTTTTAGAGTCACGAAGAAAATCTTCGTGGCTTTTTTTAATGCGGATTTTACATAGGACAAGTTGTTTTGGCTATAAAAATCTAGAATAAAACGTTAGTGATATATATACCATTATGTTGATGATATTGTGATTATGTGACGAATACTAAGTATACATTTTATAAATTCATGTTAAATGTATTCTATTTAACTTGAAATGTTATAAAAAATAAAATAAAGATGTAGATATATCATTTGGGATAATACTATGAAGGGAGATTGAAATTTATGTCTACATTTAGAAAGCTATACCAGATATGTTGTCTAATGCTGGCTATGGCAGGCATCCTAGCTTTTTCTAGTGCGCCTGTCTACGCATCTGGATCAGCTATTTCCTTGTTGGAGGAACCTGCACAAGAGGTCGTTGAGACAGGGTTTGGGAAGACGCAACAATATAAGCTGAGCGTTAAGAACAATGGCAGTGACACATCATATGTACGTATTTCTGCCACTGTTTCGGATTTGAAAACAGGTGCTTCTTATGACGTTCATGTTAAAGGTGAAAACTGGAAGAAGTGTGGGGAATATTATTATTTTGAACCTGCACTTGCATCAAAGAATATTTCAACGCCAATGCTTGTTGATGTTACATTGAAAAATAGTGATGTTTCATTATCAAAGGTTAAAATAAATGCCTATTCTGAAGCTGTTAATGCAAGTGAAGTTGATAAACCTGATTACTCAAAAGATGAACCGTGGAAAGATAAAGCACAAGTCATTACTAAAGCTGCAAAAACAAATGGCTCATCAACAAACATGGAGAATACGCATCAGCCAGCAAAGAAGACGAAATTGCTTAAAACTGGTGACAATACACAAATAGCTCTTTATGCCTTGATATTAGTTGCTTCTAGTGGTGCTATTATTTATGAAATGATGCGTTTGTTTAAAAATCACAGAGGGGAGGAATAGTAATGAAAAAATAACACGTTTTCTTGCATCTCTTGCTGCTATTTTTGTGATGATGCTTCTTTGTGAAGTCAGTGTATTTGCATATTCTACAACCCGCTCTAATACACAAGATATAACATATATTGCGAGAAAGAATATGACAGTAACTTTTACTGTTGAGTATGGTACATTTGAAGATGGATCAACAGATCCTATTACATTTAGTGTGCCTTATGGAAAAACGTTATCTCTAAATCAAATTCCAACAAATATGAAGCCTGCTGCTGGCTATACAGCTCATGGAAGCTGGAGTCCAGCAATACCGGATACATCCACTGAAATAACAAAAGATATTACTTATACATATAGCTTCCGCCCATCAGTTGTTACATATCATGCGAACGCGAAAGATGCAGTATTTGCAGGAGGCAAAGATACTCATATTGTTGGCTATATACAAAATGATAAAACGAATAAAAATGATGTTGCCAAAGGATATGAGTATCAAGATCCTAGTAGAAAAACATATCGCTTGATGAGCTGGAACTACACTCCTGATGGTACAGGTAAAACTTTTGATATAAATACTGCAAAGATAACTGATGATATTGATGTTTATGCAGTGTGGAAGAAGAAAGAAGCAGCATTTATAGATGGTCCAGCTTTCCATGATAAGATTCTAAGTCTATCACATAACGCAAAAGGGAACAGTTTTAGTGCGGGTAGCTATAGAATGGTCAATACAAACATTGAAGCCATTAAACATGCATCACAAATACCAGAAAAATATAAGACAAGCACAAATCTTGTTTCAACACAAGACTCTGATTATAAAATCTATGCATGGTTTGTTGAAGATAAGCCTAATGGAGAAGGTACGCTATATTGGTGGAGTGAAGCAACTGCTGATGGTGAACCTACTTATATGAATACGGATGCTGGTTCAATGTTTAGTTGTCTATGGAAACTAAAGGATATAAGTGGGCTTGCAGACATGGATACAGGCAGAACAACATCATTTAGTGAGTTATTCTATTCTTGTCCATCTTTATCGAATATATCTCCTATTGCAAAATGGAATACTTCAAAAGTCACAAACCTCAATTGGCTATTTGGTGGTGCGAACTGGACACCAAATCAATGGGGAGTAGACACACCAAAAATAGGATGTCTAAGTTTGCGTAACCTGGATGCTTTAAAAAATTGGGATGTCCACAATGTAAAGAGTTGTTGGAGAATGTTGACTGGAGCATATTATCTTAAAGATATCTCTGGTATTAAGAACTGGAATTTACCTGTTGAGCTATTTAAAGACAATGATAATAATGCAATGTTCCAGTATACATCATTCCAATATCCTATCCCTGTATTCAATAAGTTTACAGGCATTATTAATGGTCAATCATATCAAATGGGCTCTGTTGTAAGATTGCATATGAATGGTGGAACATATACATATAGTAGAACTGGAAGTAAGTATGATGATCCATTCGATTATACTGTATCGGAATTTGATATCTGTGGATGGAAGGCATCAAAACTATCTGCTTATAAACCGGTTCGTGAAGGTCATACTTTCTTATATTGGAATACGAAGCAGGATGGTACAGGTAAGACATATCTTCCAACGGATATGAGTCCAGTCTATAATCGTGATGATTGTAAGGTATATGACTTATATGCTATTTGGGATTCTCCTGCTTCAACAAAAATGAATGTCACAAATAGTTGTAATACTTAGAATATTTTGAACCAGGATACTTATTGTACCTGGTTCTTTTATTTTCAAAATATGAAAGATGATTGTTTTTTATAAGAGAATTTTAACTGGGATTTTTTCATGATTGATAATGTGATATAATGTCTTCGATGATTAAATGGAGGAGAATATTATGCCAGCAAAATCTACGAGAAAAAAGAAGACACGTACAGTGAGAAAAGCTGTAAAGTCTGTGAAAAATGATACAAAAGTTGCGACTGCTAGTCCTGTTAAAGCAGCCGATGATACAAAAACAACAGTAAAAACTGCGACTGAAGTTAAAACAGCAGAAAAGAAAACTGAAACTAAGGTAGAAGCAAAACCAGCTGCAAAGAAAGCTGAAGCTAAGGTGGAAGTAAAACCAGCAGAAAAGAAAGCTGAAGCTAAGGTGGAAGCAAAACCAGCAGAAAAGAAAGCTGAAACTAAGGTGGAAGCAAAACCAGCTGCAAAGAAAGCTGAAACTAAGGTTGAAGTGAAACCAGCTGAAAAGAAAACTGAAACTAAGGTTGAAGAAAAAACAGCTGAAAAGAAGGCTGAAACTAAGGCAGAAGAAAAACCGGCTGAAAAGAAAACTGAAGCTAAGGCAGAAGTAAAACCAGCTGCAAAGAAAGCTGAAACTAAGGTGGAAGCAAAGCCAGCTGAAAAGAAGGCTGAAGCTAAGGCAGAAGCAAAAGCGGCTGCAAAGAAGGCTGAAACTAAGGCAGAAGTAAAATCAGCTGCAAAGAAAGCTGAAGCTAAAGTAGAAGTAAAACCAGCTGCAAAGAAAACTGAAGCTAAGGCAGAAGTGAAACCAGCTGCAAAGAAAGCTGGAGCTAAGGTGGAAGTAAAACCAGCTGAAAAGAAGGCTGAAACTAAGGTAGAAACAAAGCCTGTTGAAGAGAAGAAAGAAGAACCTGTAAGAGAATTACCACAGCCAAGAAGAAGTGTGGCATTCATTGGTTCTGAATGTTATCCATTTGTGAAGACTGGTGGATTAGGGGATGTTATGTATGCATTGCCTAAGGAATTAGCTAAGCAAAATTGTGATGTTAAGGTTATCTTACCTCGTTATGCTTGTATTCCTGAAAAATATCAGAATAAGATGGTTTATCGTGGATCATTTGATATGAACTTATGTAGTGATGGTCGCTCATTCTATGTCGGAATTATGGAATATGTATGGGATGGCGTTGTTTATGACTTCATTGATAACCAGGAATTCTTTACAAATGGTAATCCATATACGAACTTAATTGATGATATTCCAAAGTTCTGTTATTTCTCAAAAGCTGCTTTAGCTGCATTGAACTATATGGATTGGGAACCAGATATCATCCATTGCCATGACTGGCAGGCTGCACTGGTTCCTGTATATCTTGATACAATGTTTAAAGATACACCTATTGGTAGAGCAAAGACAGTTTTAACAATTCATAACTTGCGTTTCCAGGGTGTTTATGACAAGAAGATGATTTCTTACTGGACTGGACTTCCTGATTATGTCTTCAATAAAGATGCCTTAACTGTAAAATGGCTGGATGCTAATATGCTTAAGGGTGGTCTTACTTATGCAGATGCAATTACAACAGTATCTGGCACATATGCATGGGAAATTCAGACACCTGAATATGGTGAAGATCTTGATGCACACTTAAGATATCATTCAGGCAAGTTAAGAGGTATTGTCAATGGTATTGACTATGATATCTGGAATCCGGCAACTGATCCTAGACTTGCGAATAACTATGATTTAGGTAATGTCTTAACAGAAAAACGTAAAAACAAGAAAGCTTTACAGGAAGAGTTAGGCTTAGAAGTTGATGATGGTAAGTTTGTGATTGGTCTTGTTTCAAGATTGACTAACCAGAAAGGCTTGGACTTAGTCAATGAAATCTTACCTCAGCTTATTGATGGTAATACACAGATTGTTATCCTTGGTACAGGTGATGCTCAGTATGAAGATAGCTTCAGATATTATGAAAATGCCTACAAAGGACAAGTATGTTCAAATATCATGTATGATGAAACAAGAGCACATCATATCTATGCAGGAGCAGATGCATTACTAGTGCCTTCTCGCTTTGAACCATGTGGATTAACACAGTTAATCGCAATGCACTATGGAGATATTCCTATTGTCAGAGAAACTGGTGGTTTAAAGGATACTGTTGAACCTTACAATGAATTTACAAACTGGGGCAATGGCTTCACATTTGACCGTTATGAATCTGGATTATTGTTGGATGCTATTAACAGAGCGAAGACACTCTATTTCACAAATAGATGGTGCTGGGATGAGATGGTACAGCGTAACATGGACAAGGATGTAAGCTGGGAATCTAGTGCAAGACAGTATCGTGATCTCTATGTCGATTTAACAAGATAATAAAAAGATTTGTCTTTATATTTGAGGTCTGCTATGCAGACCTCTTTTTCCTTATTTATCATTTTGATGCTTTACAGTTACAAAAGAAAAAAGTGAAATATATTGATACAATCGATATATTTCACTTTTCTATAGATTATTTTTATAAAGTTCCCGACAGAAAACCCACGTGCCCTTGGGCCGTGGGATGAATGGCGGTTAGGAATATGATATAATATACATACAGGAA